>ERZ860445.1433-NODE-1433-length-13251-cov-6.512807_pt1 | contig 13251 bp, 7 predicted proteins | sample MGYA00509977_ERZ860445 | MGnify/ENA primary metagenome ERZ860445 (study PRJEB30046, sample SAMN00715233) | human gut metagenome | study: EMG produced TPA metagenomics assembly of the A metagenome-wide association study of gut microbiota in type 2... | reverse complement strand
TGCTAAAGACACTTTCGAAATATCATTTCCAAGCAAAGATAAAAGTGTTTGTAATATAGTGTATGACAAGCATGTATCAGGTGAAGAAATAATGGATAAGTTGCTTGGAGGTTATCAATATAATATTTTATTATATGACAAAAGTATAATTCAATCAGAATTTACAATAAAAAGCAATGAAATAATAAAAGAGCGTTTGGTTTTTATGAAGAGACACAATAAAATTTGGACTGCTGAGGAAATTGAAGAAAGGGAATCTTTAGAACAGGATTGGTTTTCTGAGGAAAAAGGAATTCCGATAATTTTTAGAATAGACTATGCTCCAGATGATGCTAAGGATGGTGAACATTCTGCAACACATTTTACATTAGCTAATCACGAGAGTTGTCGTGTTCCTATAAAAGGAATAGTCACTTTTTCAGAATTTGTGAGATTTATTTTATTGCATTTTTATGATATTGATATGAAACTAAAACAGTTTCGTTTTAATTCAGATGATACAATAACTACATTTGAAAAACAGATGGTACATATAAATTGGGTATAAAACGAGTACATTTTATATAACTGTAGAATACTTCTTTGTTAAATTTAAAAATGCATTTGAAAGTCAGTTATCTATTTCATAGTCGCAACACATCGCAGCGTGGTCTGCAGTTTGCCCTCCGATCCATTTGTATGGGTCGGAGGGTTTTGTTATGTTGGCAGCGGAGGACATGGTGTAATGGCTGATGTAATAGTACAGAAAAAAGGACTGCTGCGGTCAGGCGGCGGTCCTTTTTGGTATTATTCTTCGATTTGTTTTCCCAAGAACATTGCGGCGGCTTTGGCGAGCATGGATTGTTTATCGGTACAAAGCTCGGTATCGTCGGTAGCCATGAACGCCACTGCGCCTGTTATATCGCCGTTTGTGAGGATAGGGGCGATGGTGAGGGCGTGGGTATTGATACCCTCGACAGCTCTAAGCGGCTCGGCTGTGGTATCGGTATAGTCAAAGGTTTTGCGGTTTTCCAAAAGCTCCTCCAGGGCAGGGGAGAGGCGGCGCTGGGAATACTCTTTTTTCGGCACGCCTGACACTGCCACGACGTGGTCCTTATCGAACACCACGGCAGGCGCTCCCCCAAGCTTTGAGATGACTTCCGCTGCCTGAGCTGCGCCCTCGGACATTTCGTTTATTGCGGAATATTTTTTGAATATCACTTCGCCGTCGGGGTTGGTGTAGATCTCGAGGGGGTCGCCGTTACTGATAACGTTGACACTAAGATTCCTGCCTCTGCTGTCCGTTACAGCAGCTGCAAGCTGTCCGGCTGACTTTCCGATCTTAGTGCCTTGATTAAAATTTTCGGCTGATCCATCTGCTCCGACTGTCACAAGCTGCTGCTCTGTAAGCGTGCCGTATTTCAGCAAACAGTCGATATCCGCTTTGAGATGAATTTCAATTCTGTTTTCAAAGACCACTATCTTGTCAATTATAAAATTCAGGTCGTTCTTGTCAAGAGCGGGCTTGTTAATGATGTCATCGAAAATCTCCAGCACGGTTCTGGCGGTGCGGTTCACTCTGACAACGGTGTTGTGCTTGTCGACTGCAAGCTGCATCTGATTTTTCAGTCCCTCGATACGCAGAGTAAGCTCGTCTATCATCTCGGTGTAGGTCTCCTCGATTATCTCCGCACGGTCGGGGTGTTTCATAACATCCCTCGCCTGCTGTCGGGTGAGCATTTTCATTTCCGCCTTTGCGTCCTCTATCTGCCCCTTTATCACGTCAACGGTGGACTGACTGCTTTTCGTTTCAAGCTGTTCTTTAGCAATGGACTCCTGCAAACGGTCGATCATCTCTGCGGAGTTGTCACGCACCTTTTTGATATAGCTTTTCAGCAGACCGTCCAGCATATCGACCCTTGTGTGATGTGATGTACAGCCTTTTGTTCCTCGTCTGTGATATGTTCCGCAGGTATAAGCGGCGGCAATATCGTTTCTGCTCATTGAGAACATTGGTGAACCGCAGTCGCCGCAGTAGAGAAATCCGGAATAAGCATTTTCGTATTTTCTTACACCACGATAGTGAGATGTGGTACGCTTTTTAAGATTTTCCTGTGCCAATGCGAACACCTTGTAATCCACGATAGGCGTGTGGTTGTTTTCGAATACAATGTGATCAGTTTCGTGTTGCTTGACTTCATCGCCGTTTATCCTTTTGCGGCGGTATTTGCCTTGACGGAGGGTGCCGATATAGAAATCGTTTGACAATATTTCGCTGATAGTTACCAAACTCCACGTTTGTTTTGCCTCACGCTTGCACTCTTCACCGTTCGCCTCTTTTCGCATTTTCTCACACATACGAGGGGTAGGGATATGCTTTTCTGTAAGGTAATTTGCAATTTTTTTATAGCCCCAGCCCTCATTGTACTTTTCAAAAATATCACGCACCACCTGTGCGGCAGGCTCGTCAACATCAAATTTCATTGTTTTGCTGTTGGTCATAACGTAACCATAAGGCACGGCACATATCCATTTGCCTTCTTCCTGACGGCGTTTTATTACTGACTTGACTTTTTTTGAGGTGTCGGTAACAGGCATTTCGTTAATGAGAAATCTAAATTGGATAGCTGTCCAATCGTCATAGGTAGGATAATCAATGTTGTCACCTATTGAGATTATCCTCATACCGGCGTCACGGAGATCTTCAAGCTCTACAAGACCTTTGCTATTGCGGCGTGAAAATCTTGAGAAGTCTTTGACGATAAGGATATCATATTCCATTCGCAGCATTTTCTTTCGCAGTTCCTGATACCCCTCACGCTGTTCAAAAGTATATCCCGAACGGTCACGATCTTCGTAAAATTCAAGCGTGCTGTCGGGGAATTTTCGCTTTACAAAGTCAGTTATGATAGCTTTTTGGTTCTCGATAGAGGTGTTGTCCCTGTCCATTTCCTCGTCAACAGAAATTCGGCAGTAGCCTGCTATGCTGTATTTTGTGCTCATAACTTTCACCCTTTCTTTGATATAGTGGTACAATGTTGTCGCTTTTGATGATGGATCTTACCCTTGCGGATACATACAATGTTGTTAGTTTATATGTTTTATTACAAATAATATTGTATCACATCTTTGCCCAAAAGGCAATAGGCAAAGGATATAAAAATAATGGTGGAGTGTATGTAAAGTGCACCATAGGTGCACTCGCTGTCAGAGAGTAAGATTATGGTGGAGAAGATTTTCAGTACATTCGTACAGATCTTTAGAACCTGAGCGGAACACGGCAACTTTAAATTTTTCACCGCTAAGCTCCTTTATCTTGCACTCAACCAAGTTCATAACTCTCTCATTTTGTTGTTCTGCATTGCTCAGCCAGATCTGAGCGATGCCTGATTTTTCGTTCTTTATTATCTGCAAAAGCAACACTCCTTATTACGATTTTTGCCTTTTTTGTATAGTGTTAATCAGTTTGCACATTTTGCTTTATCGCCTCGTTTCTATATGGTTTTATTGTCCGTGCTTTAAATTGACTGCCCTGTGACTCCTATTGCAAAGTTCGTATTTACGCCCCTTTGAGCGTGATTTCTGTAACTTGCGACCCCTAATTTTCTTTGAAAGCCGTATCTTGACCCCATAAAAATTATGCACAATCATTTTGCTGAAACTGCGTATTTTCGGCACTTTTGCGGCGAGCTTTGCTCGTCCGCTGTGAGTGTTTCGGGGGCTGTGACCCCGAAACTTTAACTTGCAAGAGAATAATTCGGTTTACTTTAACTTCTGCGTATCAGGTATTTGTGCAGATTGCCGAAGGTCTCAAACTGGCTATTCGCTTTGACAATTTATTTTGGTTGATTCTATCGCCCACATCGGCTCACAAATCGCTTGTGTGGGGTTTTGGTGAGTTTCTGCTAAACTTACCCGACTGATTTTTTTAGCCCGCAAATCGCCCCACGTTCGCTGATTTGGGTTGACAGTAAACATTGATTTAACTTTTTACTGTCACACTCTGTGAATTAAGATTTTACAAGGTTTTTCAGACTTTTTGAATCAGCCTGTTGACAGTAATTTCGCTAGTGTTTTTACTGTCACTACTGTCACGCTCACGGTCGTAATGAAGAATTATCAGCCTGCCGTTTCTAGTTCGCTTGTACTGAAAATTTATCCCATACTTTCTGAGTGTGTAGCCGTTCTGAACCAGATCTCTTGTAACTCTGTTTGGATAGAATTGTTCTTGCGTGACTTCTTTTAGTTCGCTTACAAGTTCAGACGCCGTACCTGAAAAATCAACTTTCTTTTTGATGTAAACATACAATGCCGCAAGAAAAATGTTGTCTTTACTTTTTGGAGCGGACGGCTCATCGGTAACGACCCACTTTTTCAAATCACTATCGAACTGCAAATTAATTTCTGCGTTTTCAATATCACGTCCTACACAATAAAGTTTTGCATTACGGCTGCCACGCTTGTTTTCAATAAGCACCAAACTTCCGTCAACACAGCCGCTGATTCCTGTACTTCCTGAGATCATATTGAACGGGTCGATATCTTTGCATTTTCTAGTGTGATGAACCACTATGACAGTTATCTCAAGCTTGTCTGCAAGAGCTTTCAGAACGGATAGGTCTTTGTAGTCTGAACCATAGCTTGAATCTGTTGAACCACGAACCATTTGCAGAGTGTCAATGAACACAATTTTTAGACCGCAATGTTCGATTTTAAAACTTTCAATTTGCTCTTCAAGTCCGTTGCCAATAGATTCAGACATAACAGAGAAGTACAAATTTTCAGTTGGCACATCAGTTATTTCATACAAGCGATTTTGAATACGAACGTAGCTATCCTCTAAACACAAATACAATGCCGTGCCCTGCAATGTTTTCTGACCTAAAACACTTTCTCCTTTCGCTATTGACAGGCACATATCCAGTGCCAGCCAAGACTTTCTGACCTTTGGTGCACCTGCTAAGATATACAGACCTTGTGCGATAAGCCCGTCGATGACGACCTCTATCGGCTTGTACACCGTAGTCATTATTTCTTCGCAGGATCTTGTGCTAAGTTTTTTCAAATTATCATTCCTCCTATTCTGTTTTCAAGTTGCCGTTGTTATATATGTAGTCTATACAAACAAAAAAAGCTCGCACATATTTCAGATTCACGATTTTGCAACAGGATATAATTATCCTGTTGTTTTAAATCGTGCCTGATAATATGTACGAGCTTATAGCTCTAAGTGGTTGATTATGTTTTTTATGTATGTGGTAGGCAGATCGTTATATTTTAAAACTTTTCCTTGTGTATTATAACATATAACGATGTGGTTGTCAATAGCTCGTATTTTTTTGTAATTATTTTTAACTTACGCTGAAGTGGTGTGTAATAATTGGTTTTATTTACGTTGGGATTTACATACGCTGATGAAGGGTGATAAGGCGGTCGAGGTGAGTGAAAAACTGCCCGATTTTTCGTTGTTCATTTAATGAAGTGTATGGTATTTGTATTTCACTAACTAACTGTTTATTTAATCCACCTCTTGTTCCGTCGCCTGATGATACTTTTCTTAATTCATCATACCTGCTTTCAAGATTTGAAAATACAAATTCGGGACAAATATCAGGTGCAAAAGTCATAGCAGCAATAGATTGATTTGTGCTAAGAGAAATACGGTTTATTGCGACAGTTCCACGAGTTTTTCCTTGCCCAGCCAATGCAATAAGTACAGAATTTTGCTTAATCATTCTTGCACTAGAATGATTAAGCCCTTCGTTTGATATTTTATCATCTGTATATGTAATGTACTTTTTATGAACCTCACCAGATGAAAGCCAAGGCACTTGTTTAGGATTCCAATATTCATTTATAGCCGTACTTGGAGTGCCACCAGTGGAAATCATAGCAACATTACTAACCTCACGCTGTTCCCAAGTATGTTTAAAAGTAAATATAGACTAACATAGTGTATATTTCAAAATTCTTGTTTATTTTTTAGATTTTTAGCTGTGTAGTATTGAAATTTTGTACAAATTGTAGTATAATATTCCTTGCGGGAGTTTACACAGGTTTCGAGTGTAAGTCATAATCAAGCAAGAATATTTAGGAGAAGTTATATATGAACAAACAACAGCTGGCAAATAAAATTTGGGAATCCGCTAATAAAATGCGTTCAAAAATAGAGGCAAATGAATATAAAGACTATATTTTAGGTTTCATTTTTTACAAGTACCTGTCCGATAAGGAAGTAAAATTCTTGAAAGACGAGGGGTATGATGATGAATTGCTCAAAACCGTTACTGAGGAAGATGAGGAAACGGTCGAGTATATTCAAAAGAATATTGGATATTTTATTGGCTATAATGATCTTTTTTCAACGTGGCTCGATATGGGCAAGGACTTTAGCGTAGATAATGTTACTACCGCCCTATCAGCATTTAGCAGACTGATTTCAAGCACTCACAAAAAGGTCTTTGATAAAGTATTTGATACTCTTGAAACGGGTCTTTCAAAGCTTGGAGATACTTCAGGTGCAAGAACTAAGGCTATCAGCGGGCTTTTACAGCTTATCAAGGATATTCCTATGGACGGAAAACAGGACTATGATGTTCTTGGCTTTGTTTATGAATATTTGATCGAAAAGTTCGCCTCAAATGCGGGCAAAAAGGCAGGCGAATTCTATACACCTCATGAGGTCTCTGTGCTTATGTCAGAGATCGTAGCAAACCACCTCAAGGGCAAGGACGAGATAAAAATATATGACCCAACAAGCGGTTCAGGTTCTTTGCTTATAAATATCGGCAAGAGCGTTTCTAAGTATGTTACAAATTCGGATAATATCAAATACTATGCGCAGGAGCTTAAAGAGAATACTTACAACCTTACCCGTATGAACCTTGTTATGAGAGGTATCAAGCCGTCAAACATCACAACACGCTGCGGAGATACACTTGAGGAGGATTGGCCTTATTTTGATGACAGCAATCCGTCGGAAACTTACGAGCCTCTTTATGTAGATGCAGTCGTCTCAAATCCGCCTTATTCACAGCCTTGGGATCCGTCAGGGAAAGAGGCAGACCCTCGTTATGCAAGGTTTGGTCTAGCCCCAAAGGGTAAAGCCGATTATGCGTTCTTGCTGCACGATCTTTATCATATTCGTCCTGAGGGTATTATGACTATCGTTCTTCCTCACGGGGTGCTGTTCAGAGGCGGAGAGGAAGGCATAATCAGAAAAAATTTGATTGAGAATAATCATATTGACACTATTATCGGACTTCCGGCAAATATATTTTTTGGAACTGGAATACCGACAATTATTATGATACTGAAACAAATGCGTGATAATAACGACGTGCTTATTATAGACGCCTCCAAAGGATTTGTGAAAGACGGCAAGAACAATAAGCTTAGAGCGTCTGACATCAAACGTATTGTTGATACGGTGTCTGCAAGAATAAGCGTACCGAAGTTCTCAAAGGTCGTTTCTCGTGATGAGATAAGACAAAATGATTACAATCTCAATATTCCAAGATATGTTGACTCTTCTGAAAGTGCGGAGACTTGGGATATTTACGCCTCTATGTTTGGCGGTATCCCTGTGAATGAAGTTGATGGTCTTGCGGAATATTGGAACGCTTTTCCGAATTTAAGAGAAGAATTGTTCAAGACGAGCGATACACCATATCTTCAGCTTGCCTGCGATGATATTAAATCAGCAATTTGCAAGAGCAACGATGTAATAAAATTTGAGCAGGCATATGAGCAGGCATTTAACGGATTTGAAGATCATCTGCGTAAAGAGCTTATTGAAAATGCTGAGACTGTTGAGGTATCAAAAGAGGAAACCGCAATAAGCGAGAATATCTTTGCACGGTTGGCAGACATTCAGTTGGTCGATAAGTATGAGGCTTATCAGCTTCTTGATGATGAATGGGGAAAGATAGCCGTAGACCTTGAAATAATCCAAACAGAGGGCTTTGAGGCAACCAGAAATGTTGACCCGAACATTGTGATGAAGAAAAAAGACGGCAAGGAACAGGAAACGCAAGAAGGTTGGGTAGGACACGTTATTCCTTTTGAACTTGTTCAGACAACACTATTGTGCGAGGAGTATAACGCTCTTAAAGCCAAGGAACGCTGCCTTGCTGAGATCCCGTCAGAGTATGAACAAATTATTGAGGATATGACGGAAGATGAAAAAGAGACCTGCAAAGAACAGCTGACTGAGGACAATAGTGCATTTATCATCAAGGAAATTTCTAAAAAGATAAAGGCTTTGAAGAGCGAACCTAAGTCAGATGAAACTCTTGCACTGATTGAAAAGCTTTCAAAGGTCGAGGCTTTTTCTAAAGAAGAAAAGGCGTTGAAATCGCAGATAAAGACCGAAACTGCGGAACTTCACGCAAAAACCAAAACCACTATCGAGGGGCTTTCTGACGAGGAGGTCAAAACACTGCTTGAGATAAAATGGATAAAGAGCCTTGTCGATAACCTTTATTCTATCCCTTCGACGATCGTTAACGGCCTTGTTTCTAAGATCACGGCTCTTGCTAAAAAATATGATACCACATATTTTGATATTGAAACTGAGATATCAGAAACGGAAAAAGAGCTGTGTTCTATGATTGACGATCTGTGCGGAAATGAATTTGATATGAAAGGTCTTGGTGAGTTCAAGAAACTGTTGGGAGGTGTGCAAAATGACTAAAGAAAAAGGCATACCTCAGATAAGATTTTCGGGTTTTACTGATACTTGGGAACAGCGTGAGCTGGGGGAGTGCTTTTCTGAAAGAGTGGAAAGTATGCCTGATGGAGAGTTAATTTCCGTTACAATTAATGACGGAATTAAAAAGTTTTCGGAACTTGGCAGACACGATAACTCTAATGATGATAAGTCAAAATATAAAAAAGTCTGCATTGGTGATATTGCTTATAATTCAATGAGAATGTGGCAAGGTGCAAGCGGATATTCGCCTTATGAAGGCATTGTAAGCCCTGCATATACGGTGCTTTCTCCAAATAGTAATATTTATTCAAAATGTGTAGCGTATCAGTTTAAGTTACCACAAACGATACACATTTTTCAAATTAATTCGCAGGGAATTACTTCTGATAACTGGAATTTGAAATATCCTGCATTAAGTAAAATAAAAATTAATGTTTCGAGAAGCTTAGAGGAACAAAGACTAATTGCGGAGTTTTTCACCCACCTCGACCGCCTTATCACCCTTCATCAGCGTAAGTATGACAAATTGACCAAAGTCAAAAAGGCTATGCTTGAAAAAATGTTTCCGAAAAATGGCAGCCTATATCCCGAGATTCGTTTTAAGGGATTTACTGACGCTTGGGAACAGCGTAAGCTGTCTGATACACTGAATTTTCTCTCAAATAACACACTTTCAAGAGCAGAATTAAGCGAGGATACAGGCACTTATAAGAATGTTCATTACGGTGATGTTCTTATAAAATTTGGTGAGTATATTGATGCACAGAGTACCGATCTTCCATACATTGCCGATGATGAAAAAGCGAAGAAATTTGAATCATCAAAATTGCAGGACGGAGATATAATTATTGCCGATACCGCAGAAGATGAAGCTGTCGGAAAGTGCGTAGAAATAGGCAATATCGGGGATTTGAGCATTGTATCAGGTCTGCATACAATCCCTTGCAGGTCAAAGGTGAAATTTGCTCCTGCATATCTTGGGTTTTACCTAAATTCGTCATCGTATCATGATCAATTGATACCGCTTATGCAGGGAATAAAAGTAACATCTATTTCAAAATCTGCTATCTCTGATACGCTGATTTCAGCACCAACAGATTTAAGTGAACAAGGTAAAATTGGTCAGTTCTTCTCCCAACTCGACACCCTTATCACCCTTCATCAGCGTAAGCTCGAAAAGCTTAAAAATATCAAAAAAGCGTGCCTTGAAAAGATGTTTGTATAGGAGGTATTTGTATGATCTTCAAAAAAGAGGCAGAATTTGAAGATGCTTTGATAAAAGTCCTATTTAATAAGGGCTGGTCTTCGGAAGTTATTATGTATCCAACAGAGGAAGATCTGATACAGAATTGGGCAAATATTCTCTTTGACAATAATCAGAGCATTGATCGTCTCAATGGCTGTCCGCTGACAAGCGGAGAAATGCAGCAGATAATGGAGCAAATAAAAACTTTGCGTACTCCGCTTATGCTCAATAAATTCATAAATGGCAAAACTATCTCGATCACTCGTGATAATGCCGATGATAAACTTCACTTTGGCAAAGAAGTTTCACTTAAGATATACGACCGCAAGGAGATCGCCGCAGGTCAGAGCCGTTATCAGATAGCAAGACAGCCAAAATTTAAGGCGTCCTCTAAGATATTGAATGACCGCAGAGGGGATATAATGCTTTTGATAAATGGTATGCCTGTTATACATATCGAACTCAAACGCAGCGGCGTTCCTGTAAGCGAGGCGTGCAATCAAATTCAAAAGTATTCTCACGAGGGCGTTTTTTCAGGATTGTTTTCGCTTGTTCAAATATTTGTTGCAATGACACCCGATGAAACGCTGTACTTTGCCAACCCCGGCAGTTGGGACGCATTTAATCCCGATTATTATTTTCATTGGGCAGACTTTAATAATGAGGTCATAAATGATTGGAAGGGTATTGCGTCAAATCTTATCTCGATCCCTATGGCACACCAGCTTATCGGTTTTTACACCGTTGCTGATGATACGGACGGCGTTCTGAAAGTTATGAGAAGTTATCAGTATTATGCCGCAAGTGCGATCTCTGACAAGGTTTCAAAAACTAAATGGGGCGAGGGCAATCAGCGTGGTGGATTCATTTGGCATACAACAGGTTCGGGAAAAACTATGACGAGCTTTAAGTCTGCTCAGCTTATTGCAAACTCCAAGGACGCAGATAAAGTGGTTTTTCTTACTGATAGGATCGAACTCGGAACTCAGTCATATACTGAATACAATAATTTTGCTGATGACGGCGAAAGCGTACAGAAAACGGAAAATACCTATGTTCTTATCACAAAGCTGAAAAGCTCAGCACCTGCTGATACTCTGATAGTGACATCTATTCAGAAAATGAGCAATATCAAGAATGATGAAAACGGTCTGAACGCTCACGATATTGAAGAAATAGGCAAAAAGCGTATCGTTTTTATTGTTGATGAATGTCACCGCTCAACTTTTGGTGAAATGCTTTCAACTATCAAAAGCACGTTTCCGAATGCTATATTCTTCGGCTTTACCGGAACACCTATATTTGAAGAAAATCAGAAGAAAATGAGCCAGACATCTACGATATTTGGCGGAGAACTTCATAGATATGTACTTGCGGACGGAATCAGAGATAAAAATGTTCTCGGCTTTGACCCTAGAATGGTACAGACTTTTAAAGAAAACGACGTTCGCAAACAGGTCGCACTCGCTGAGGCAAAAGCAAACAACGTGGAGGAGGCTTTTGCTGATGAAAAGAAACGAGAAGTTTTCAATAAATTTATGAATGATGTTCCAATGGCAGGATACGAAAATGATGACGGAAAGTATGTCAAGGGCGTTGAAGACTATCTTCCTAATTCACAGTATATAGAGCCTGAACATCAGAATGCAGTTGTTAACGATATTTGCGATAATTGGAGCATTCTCAGTGTAAACAAGAAATTTCACGCTATTTTTGCTACAAGCAGTATTCCTGAAGCTATTGAGTATTACGGGCTTTTTAAAGACAAAATGCCAAGTCTAAAAGTGACCTGCCTTTTTGACCCTCATATCAGCAATGAGGACGGAGAATACAAAAATACTTACAAGGGCAAGCCTGTAGCGTTATTTAAAGAGGACGGGCTTGTAAAAATTCTCAACGATTACAACAATATGTTTGGACAAGATTTTACTATACCTACTCACGCAAGTTTCAAAAAAGATGTGTCTTTAAGACTTGCCCATAAAGAGAAATATTCAACGATTACACGCACACCTGAGAAAATGCTTGATCTTCTTATCGTAGTAGATCAGATGCTTACAGGCTTTGATTCAAAGTGGGTAAACACTCTATATATGGATAAGATACTCCAGTATGAAAATCTTATTCAAGCAATGTCAAGAACAAATCGACTTTTCAAAAGCAATGAAAAGCCTTATGGTGTGATAAAATATTACCGCAGACCATTTACAATGAAAGCCTATATTGATGAAGCGGTAAAGACTTATTCAGGCGACAAGCCTACGGTTTTGTTTGTTGAGAAACTGCCGTATAATCTCAAAAAGCTTAATGCGATCTTTATGGATATTTCAGAAGTTTTTAAATCTTCGGGAGTATCTGATTTTACAAAGTTGCCTAATGATCACGCAGAAAAAGCAAAATTTGCACAGCTTTTTAAAGAATTCAATCATCATCTTGATGCTGCTAAGCTGCAAGGTTTTAATTGGGAGCAAGGCACTTATACATTTAATGATGAGGAAACCGGCTTAAATGAAACGATCAACTTAGACTTTGGCAGCAACGATTTTATGGCATTGGTACAGCGTTATAAAGAACTCTCCAACGGAAATGACGACGAAAACGGTAATGGTGGTTCAGACGGCGATGATGTTCCATTTGATCTTGTCGGTTATATTACTGAAATTGACACAGGCAGGATAGATGCAGCTTATATGAACAGCAGATTTGAAAAATATCTGAAAAATCTTCATCAAGCTGATGTTACAGAGGAGCAGCTGCAAGCATCGCTCGATGAACTGCACAAGTCCTTTGCTACGCTTACACAAGACGAGCAAAAGTATGCTGAGATCTTTCTGCACGATGTTCAGCGTGGAGAAGTTGTTGTCGAAGACGGAAAGACACTTCGTGACTACATAACAGAATACCAGTATAAGGCTAAAAACGATCAGATACATAGTTTCGCTGTTGCTTTCGGATTGGACGAAGATTTGCTTAAAAATATGATGCAGTTAAATCTTACAGAGGCTAATATTGATGAATTTGGTAGATTTGATAAGCTGAAACAGTCAGTAGACAAAGCTGCTGCTAAAGCTTTTCTTGAAAAAATCGATGGAAAAGCTATCATTCCGCCAAAAGTAAATATGAAAGTCGATAAAATCCTCAGAAAATTCATTTTAACAGGTGGCTTTGATCCTGATGAGGGATAAACGGTAATTAATACCCTCTAAATATACGTTTTATAAAAGAGTTAAGGTTTTTTCCTTAGCTCTTTTACTTTTCCTTGGGAACAGCGTAAGCTGTCTGATACACTGAATTTTCTCTCAAATAACACACT
>ERZ860445.1428-NODE-1428-length-13313-cov-3.110876_pt1 | contig 13313 bp, 8 predicted proteins | sample MGYA00509977_ERZ860445 | MGnify/ENA primary metagenome ERZ860445 (study PRJEB30046, sample SAMN00715233) | human gut metagenome | study: EMG produced TPA metagenomics assembly of the A metagenome-wide association study of gut microbiota in type 2... | reverse complement strand
ACAATCCTAATCCGAAGCCGTCTTTGGCTGCGGCGTTAGACAGCCGTTCAAACGCACCAAACACACATTCTTGTTCATCTTTGGTCATACCTGTACCCGTGTCCTCGACAATCAGTGTCAGCACTCCGTCAGTATAATCGGTAGTAAGCGACACACCACCTACCTCTGTGAACTTGATGGCGTTTGACAGCAGATTGTTCCCGATTTGAATTATTCGTTCTTTGTCGGTCAGTATAATGGCATCACTTTCATTCTTCACAATCAAGGATAGTCCCTTATTCATAGCAACGGGCATAAACTCTGTTTCAAGCGTTTGTGTGATTGCTGAAATTCGGCAAGGTTGCATTTTGGGCTGTTCCTTACCGTTGTCCAATCGGAAGAAGTCAAGCAGAGTGTTGAGCATATCTCGCATACGGCCGGAAGATTGTTGTATGTTTTGAAGAAAATGCACACTGTTCTCCTTGTTGCACTCTTTCTGTAACAGCTCGGCATAACCTGTTATTGCCGTCAGCGGTGTGCGCAGTTCATGGGTGATGGTATGCACCGCTTTCTTCCGGGAGGCTATCAAAACATTATTTTGTTCAACGCTCAGATTCAGTTCGTTTATCAACCGTTCTCTTTCTTTCCTTGCATGTACCTTCTTCTTTATATCCCGTTGTATGATAAGATAAAAGACAACAAGCAGAGCGACGGAGAATGTAATCAAGCCGGTAATGATAACGGTTGACCGCTCATAGGATGCTTTCAGACGCACCTCCTTGTTTCGGAAGGCAGTCCATGTCTGCTCATCCAGATTTGTAATCAGCATTCGCAGTTTACGGTTGAGTTCCTTGTTGCATAACCGTAGGCTATCCGTGTAGTTTTCTATAACACGTTGTTGCCTGTTTATCTGTAAAATCAGATTTTTGTCCAAAGAAGTCTGTCGGGTCGTGATTGGTAGTTGCACGGTTTCCTTACCTCCAAAAAGTCCGGCGATACCTTTCTTTTTGCGGATAACGGTCTTTGTAGCCGTATGTGTGATTACGATAAGTTTCTGATTGAATAGAAGGCTGTCGGTCTGCCTTTGTTTTCGTGAGGCTTCCATGATTTGAAACAGATGCGCTTCTTTGGCGGCTAACAATGTACGGAGCGAATCAATCTGAGTGGGTCGTATGAAATCCTCGCATTGTACGCGTAAGACTTGCAGCATGGAATCGGTCTGCATATGGCGTTTCCGGTAAGCCAAAATATCCTCATTATCCCATACCAAGACGGATTCACCGTAAGTTACCAATGCGGTCACATAGCGGTGGGCAGTGTTGATGTCATGCTGTGTCTGGAAAATTGTGATTGACTCATCTTCTATCTTCTGCACCCGGTTACGCTCATGGAGAACAATAGCAACCATACTGCCGATGATTGCCATCAAAAGGAAATATCCTATGAATATCTTATGTTGCAAAAGTATCTTCAAGTTTTTTACCTCTATAAGTACAAAGAGTCCTTTATTTCTCGGAATCCTATTGTGATTGTTTCCGACGCAGTTCTGTCATTTCCGAATCATGCTTTTTCTGGTAGTTACGGATGATTTCGGGATGCAGACAAATTCCATGTCGACAGTTACGCATTATATTCATTTATAAATGGCATACGCCCACATATAACAGCAGGCGTATGTTTCATTTTATTAATCTATGATTGATAATATTCATTGCGTAACTGACGGAGCTATCGTACCATCTGAAACATAGGTCGCATCCCAAGAACCTTCCAATTGTATATTATTGAGATTTAATCCCGGTAAACGAATGTTTAGCGGTTTTATCACCACATTGTTCAGAGCGTCAAGCAGTGGTTGCAACAATTGGTTGGTCAAGCCACCCACAATGCCGGAAAGAATATTATCGCCCAATAATTGCTTGACTACTTCTTCCAGATTAACTATATCATTTAGCACAATGTTAAGTTCCAGCGGTTCTCCTGTATGATCTTCGCTGAAGTCACTCAACGTCAGATTCAGAAGTTCAAATGTAGTGCTATACTGCAAATTGGATTGCATCTGATAACTCAAAGGTTTGTGAATATCTACAAGCAAACCATTAAGGGCTTGCTCATCCAATTTTTCCAGCAGCGAGGCAAGTAATAATTTATACTTTTCGCTATCACGATTTACGTCTATTCTCGTAAGTTTCCCTTCTCCGCAAAGGCTAAGCACATTCAATTTACCAAGATTATTAATTTTGGTTACTGGAATGTTTTTCCATGTCGTTTCAGGATAATATGAACGGCAGATGCGATTAAAATCTATGCTCTTAGGTAAGGACGAATAAGTCACATCAACAGCATTTACTGTAGTCCACGGGTTGAGAATATAGTTCAAACCAAGCAAACTATTACCTGCGCCACCTTCACCCTTCAAGGCCGCTTCAAGACGTTTTGTTACCTCTTTAAGCAATTGCTCATTTAATGCTTCTACCACATCTCCCAATATCATATTTACCAAACGGTCAACGATTGTTGTGAGGCTTCCAGCAATCACATCAAGCCCGGTTGCTTTACTTAAAGCATCCAGTATGGAAGATTTTAGCAGACCTTTTACAATATCAGTCGTGAGATTATTTTCGCGGATTTGCTTGACAAGATTGTCTACCAACATGGATACAGCCTTGTTGTCATCAATCATGTCACGACCGTAAACATTTTCGGCAACCGCACGTTGCATCAATACGTTGGGGGAAGGATTAGCCGGGCTGAAGTCAACCGTACATAGATAGAACATATTGTATTGGTTGAAACCTTTTGGTCCCATTTCAGGCATATTGATACGTGCAGACGCGAAGTTCCCATTGTATTCAGTCAGAATTTCATTGTCCTGTTGATTTATGAAAAGATTCTTGTCGGCATTACCAACAAATACAGCCTTGTAATCCCCATTAGGAAGTTCAAAATTTATTTCCTGCTTTAGAGGCCACTCGTATATCTGGGGTGTGATATTTCCTACAGTTCCTTCATACTTCAATACCGTTTTTTCTGTATGATACCTGTACGTTCCGTCTTCCTGTTTTTGGTAGATTAGGCACACTAAAGATTGTATCTGCTCGGAATTTCCGTTAACTGCAGCACGGGTGTTTGCGACTAAACCTGCCGGTTGAGGAAAGAATGTCGCACGGAAATACCCCTCCGGTACGTTTCCTTCCACATTGCCGCTTATAGGTTTGTCCAACAATGAATCCGCATCATTGTCGCATGATGTAAACGCAATGGCTGCGCACAATAATAATCCTATATATGATGTTTTCATAAACAGTCCTCCTGTTGCTTAAAAATTATCAATCCATCCGTCCCATTCTTCATCCTCAATATTGATGTTGCCGCTGAAGCTGACATCGAAGTTTCCGCTTCCGTTTCCGAGTGTCAACCAAGTTATCTGGTTAGGATATATCGGTATCGTGGAGTGGTCGGACTTTATCGGATATTTTGTTGTCCCGACTGAGGTAGTTATTTCAAGATAATTGTCTGTCCCGGCAACATCGGTGATATTTTCCTGTGGTAGAAGATTTATCTTGACTCTGACCTCAGAAGCTCCAAGTCCATCGGTTATAGTCTTGGACAATACAATAGGTTCACCGTTTGTTACTACTTGTCCGCCTGTGCCGTCGTGAATATACATGGTCGTATGCCCTTTCACTTGGAGCTTTACCGACTGCATATCAGGTATGTTCTTTATTCTAACTTCCAAAGCTCCGTTCTGCCTTGTAAGTACGGTGGATTGTGTTCCGGTATTTGCAGAAGCGACGAAACTTAGAATGCTTCTAAAAATATGTTTGTCTGTTTCATCTTCATTGCCATTGATGTATCCAGTAGTGGCTTCTTTGTATGATGGAACTATATCCGCACTATATAAGTCCGGCAGTTTTGGAGTTTGACCTTTTGGAACTGCGAGAAAAACAGCTTTGTAGCTTGTTTTCGTATTGAGATCTTCAACCGTAAGGTAATTATCTGTCAATTCCAATTCACGTACCTGCGAATAGCCGACTGTGCCATCATCATTGTCTCGACCTTCATATAGATACATTTTTGCGTCATAATTGGCAAGATTAAGACTTTGGGCGGCACGAGACTGGGTGTTGAGTCCGATGTGAAAAGTGGTTGATGTTCTCTCGGATTCCGGTAACAGATTGGACTCCGAAGAACATGACGATAAGGCTCCTGCCAATGCTATCGCCATGCTTGATAATAAAAAGAATCTGCTCATATAATCTTGTTTTTATTTTCTGGTTGTAATCGGTTATTTTTTATCTCCCCCAAGTGTTCCTCCATCATGTTCACCCCATTCCTTGTCAATGCCCAAACCGGGAGGTACATTACCATTATCCATTGCCCCTCCATAATATTCATCCCACACGGTATCTATTTCGATGTATATATCGCTTGTCTGTCCGCTCAGGTCTATCGGTTTATTATGTTTTCCCATTCGGTAAAAATGGTTGGCACGTATGGGATAGTGCATCGCTTGGCTATCATCTTCGTTTTCCGGTGTGTCAATAATGCCTGTACCACTGCGTGTTGATGTTTTATTATCAGGCTGATAAAATATCCTGCGCCGCGCAAGTTCATTTCCATTAGAATCGGTCATTACCAATTCCAGTGTGCTTTGTCCTATTCCCATGCTCGCTGCAATAGGTAGCAAATAGGCCGAAAGAGAGAAAACTCCGTTATCCTCCGGTTTGACTTCATAACTTGCGATGACACGCTCCGCATCATTATCGCTGCCGGATGTGATGTAGTCCGTATATTCCTTGTCTGGAACCATATCCGGGGAATCATATCCAATTGGCATTTGTGGTAAAAACCATATTTCCCTGTTTTGGGGTGTGTAAAGTCTGAGTTTTACATGAGCGACTTCAGTCCCTTCTATTTCAGCAGGCAGTTTCTTGAAATAGCCCATTACTCCCGCCACACGACGGTATAGGATTATCGGGTGGGACAATGCTGTCCCATCTTTCAGCTGTTGCTTGGTAAATGTTTCGCTTCCGGCAAACAATTCCGATTGGGCAATCAAGTTTATGGATATACCATCTTGTAACTTGAAATGCTCTTCTGACAATTTCTTGTCTATGGTTGCAACGCTTCCGGGATTCCCATAGGCTGCCACCGAATTTGCATTCTGGAACGTAGGGCTGTCTGATGTTCCTGTAAACGTGTCGTCAAAACCCACTGCAAGAAACATATATTGTGTGTCATCTTCGTAATCCTGATACTTAGTCCGATATCCCTGTTGGCGAGTATCTAGTCCGGTCATTGCCCCGTCAAGGTGTTTCCAACTTATATCTTCACTTGCCACACAGGTATAGTCCTCGTTTTCCTGCTTATAGATATACAATTGGACACGTGTTGCGTGTTGTTTGCCATATATATCTTCTCCGGGATCAACAACAGCGGTGCGCGTTGACGCAAGTGAATTGTTTTTTACAGTAATGGCAATGGAATATCTACTGTCAGAGGGTTCTTCCAAAGGAGGTGTGTCATTCTCCGAACATCCATATACCAGCATTGCCGCCAGACCGTAAATCAGATGTCTTATTTTTATAATATTTTTCATATTTATCTCCTTGATTTTTTCGTTACCTTATGTTTCTGCATAAGCATATTCTCGTTCAATGTGATTTCAAGTGATGTGGTTTCATCCTTGGTTACAACAAAGAACGCTTCCATCGGAGCAACCAGTAGATTGGAGTTGTCCTTGCTTGAAACTGTCTGACTTTCAATAGTCGCATCTTTATTGTATGAATTGCCGCTACACACTCGTATTTCTTCAATTTCAGAGTTTGCCTCCATCAGTTTTGCCACATTGATATGTGTCATAAACGGATTGCCCATAAGGAATGTCTTGCCTTTTTCTCGGTTATTGAGTGTAATTTTCCGAGGAATACTCATAGCAAAACGCCCGATATCCGCAACCGTTCTATCTATTGACTCTGATTTCCCGGTGGAAGTGCCATTGGAACGGAAATAGGAATACCGAGTATGTTCCTTAGGAAAACGGAATGTATAATTATTCCTATCATTGGACGAACCCGCTTTGAACAAAAAACCTTGTCCTACGGCATACTTCGTGTTTACAGCGTTGAAATCCGTGGACCAACGTGCTGTTCCGACATCGGTTCCGTTTAACTCTTCATCTTTTTCTATTGCCGCGCCATTCCAGAAATGTTGATATACGATTGGTTGGTTACGGATCTCTTTATAGTTGTCAGCAGACAAAACGGTAAAATACTTGTCTTTTCCCCAATTTGCATTTGGAGATATGAACATATCACCGGTGTACATTTCCAGCAACGGGGCGGAAAGCAGATAATAGTGTCCGCCTTGCAGTGTTTTATCCACAAACACTTTGCCTCCCATTGTAAGGTAATGTGTGCCGACTACTTCTGCACCACTTTCAAAATGGATGTTCCTGCAATAGTTCTTTTCATTGCTTGCAAGTTCCGGATATTGTTTGGCATTTGCCGGAATAATGACATTGGTACACGACCACGGACTGCCGTCTGTCCAATTCTCCCATTCGTTCCAACCTGTTGATGCTGCATTGGTTTTCCAAGTCGTCACCTGTGGGTGAATGATAGCGTTGACATCATAAGCCAATAGTTGACTGCTGTCTGCCGAATAAATATAAAGCGTATAACGACCGACCGGTAACGCTTGTGCAGGAATAACAATCTGTCCACCGGAAATGGTGGCATTGATGGTTATATCTTTTTTATTTTCACTATTATAACACCAAATACTTAATTCGGAATATTCTGGCGTTCCATTGACCGGAATATTCAAAACATTGCCGTAGCATGTATGAAATGTTGCGTCCTCTATTTCCAGTTTGTCGCCATCATCATCGGTATCAGCGCAGTCGGGTATGCCGTCGCCATCGGAATCAGGGCGGATAAATACACCACATATTTTTGAAGTATTCAACAGTTGTAATCCACCGACAGTGAACTCAATGCGGTCAAACTCTTGTTCGGGAGTAACTTCAATGTATGTATATCCGCCATGTGAAATTAGGCTGGCTCCCAAAATGTCAAAATCAGCAGTGCTTGCAACTTTGGTATCTCCATTATAAACTTTCAATTCTCCAACTTTGGACAAGTTTACTGAAAGCAAATCTCCCATATTGCCAAACACCAGCCCGATAGACTGGTTGGCTTTTTGCTTCCGGAATTTTAACGCTATTGTGGATCCGCCTAAAGAAACTCCGTCGTTGAGCAAAGCTCCCGTTTCCATACTGCCATCAAGTAGATAATCCAAGTTTTTGAATGTATTTCCGACAGACAGGAGTCCTGCGCCAATCAGTGTCTTGTTATAATCTATTTGCAAGTCATCTTTCAAATTTGTCATTAGCTCCATGCAACCACCCATGCCGGAGGATTCATCACATGACGGATCTTCATAGAAAATGCTGTAAATCCTCATGGATGTGAGAACATCAGCTACACCTTTGCGCCATAGTTCAATCCGGTCAAACGATTGGTCTGTTTCAACGCTAAGACGCACTTTGTCATTGGCAGAGCCTATCAAGCTCAGATGTACGCTTGAATTTCCTGTTGTCACATCATTGTTGATAAGGTTATCGCCGTCATAAAGTTTTATTTTGAAGAAACTCAGCGCACTCAAATCGAGCAGCATTGTATTTGCCTGTACCACAAACCCGGTACGAATTTTTCCTGCCGCAGATACCGGTGTGTTCATTTTGAATGCAGCCACAGGACTCCATTCCAGAACCGATGCCAGTTGATTGGATGTCGCATAATTGTCCGGGTTCTGATCTACAACATTGTTCATGTTGTTGCTGCCATTAAACAGACAAAGCAGACAGCCCTTCCATCCGAGTGCTTCCACTGCGTATGCGCCATGTGAAGCGGCAGTAATAGCTTTGTTGCATCCGGCATTTTCACCAACAGATTTGTGCATGATTGTAGCCGTATGGCTAAGTTGCCGACCATCAGGAGCGGTATAAAATGCTTGTACTCGGTAAGCACCATCATGGCTCATGCCAGTGAGAATGTTCCCATTCTGCACGGAAGGATTTGAACCGTATGGTTCCGACAATATAGTATAGGTCACATTTCCTTCTGTTGTTTCCGGCAACCGATATGAATAGTTGTATGTAACATCATCGCCAAATGTGAAATAATTGGAGGGATCAAGTCTAACACCTTCCCGAACATAGGCATAATAAACATTCATACCACCTAAATTCAGCAAACCGGCAGGATGTGTGAACTCTATTTGCGAACACTCCTGCGTTGTAACCATGTTTGTGAGTGTTTGTCCGGAAAAACCTATCAAGCTCAAGCTTAATAAAGATGTTGCAGGTGTAGATTCTTCAACCTCTTTATTGTTGGCATCATAAGAGGTCAATGTGGGGGAGGCTTGGCCGAATAAGTCAAGACCGAGAATTTTGTTAGTACTATAATAAAATCCCACTTCTGTTCCGGCTGAAATCGAACGCTTCAAATTTATTCTGGCATAGGAGCGAATACCAACCAGTGAGGTGAACGGTGCGGAATTGTCTAGATCGTTGTCTATAAGATTGTCAGCAGATGCGACATTGTTTTTGCTGATAGCCGGTGTTCCCCCTGTCCAATAACTGCTGAACTGCGCCTCGGATGTAGCTCGGATTTCAGGATTCTCGCCCACAAAGGCATATTTCACAGCCAAAGCTATATTGGATGCAACCGTGGCATCGACACCGGTGAAACTCATGCGTACCTCGTTGAATGGTTTGCTTGCATTGAAGGAAAGCACACGGTCAGCTACGGAATTGCCTACATTGAACGACAGCAGATCAAGTTTGAGTGTCGTTGTTTCATCGGCGGTATATACGGATTCTTGCTTTTGCCCGTTAAGATAGGTTTCCAATGTCAACCCTTTAAGAAGGCTGAGGTCAAGCAATTTAGCACCGCCTGCCTCAGTATCCTTATACACGAATCCAACCTTTTGTCCGGCGGCATATACATGATAAAGGTCCTTGACCGACACAATGGGCGTGTATGCAACGCCCGCGCTGATAGCCGCAGGAATATTGCAAGCATTGGTTATATCGGTATCCACAATGTTATCCAACGCCCCGTTGCTAACGCCGATTACATTGACGGTAGAGGAATTGATTTCGTTGATTACACGTCCCGGTCCGACAATAGGCACGCGGCAGTTATCACTCTTCCATGTCCCATCAGCTTGCTGTATTAGACCACCGGGAACAGTCACCTCAATTGCAGCGCGGCTATTCAGTCGTTCTGGTTGTGGTCCGTAGTCAAGTTCGTTATCAGTACACGAACTGAGAATGACGGCAGCAAGCATCACCGTTGTTAATACTCTGTTCATATAGCTATATATTGTTTTCAAATTATAATCATCTTAGGTGGAGTCTATTGCTATGGCATTTGGTAATGGTTGTACCCGTCACCGCGAGAACCAGAGCCGGACTCAGTAACGACCATCAATTGCGGTCTATGTTAGCCGCACTATGGCGGCTTCAAGTTGGGTTGTCAAATGATTTATGCCCAATCTTGGTTAATTATGTTATTTTTACCTATGTATAATTCTCTCTGTTTTCTACTCACAACTTTTCTGCGTGAGCTTTGCAGACCTTTCGGACTACTTCTTGCAACGATGATACAATAATCATCGGTCATATTGGTTATAGACAGCACCCCGAAGCAGTGTTTGCCGCCTCCGGGTGCTGTGTTAGGATTTAATCGGGTGAATATACCTGATTCATTGATTAGTTTTCTTCAATACCCATGTTGTGGATAACACCCCAAGCGTTGTTCAGGATAATTGTGATTTCATTGTTAACGCTCAAGTCAATGGGTTCGTCCGGATCGGGATTTTCGGGGTCAGGTCCATCGGTTGTATCTGCCTTAAGTTTCTTACCAAACGAATAGAAATAGTTGCGGTTCACGTTGAAGATTTTAGTATCATCTTCACCTGTCTGAGTCTGATCAAGAACACCGGTCCAAGTTTTCAGGTCTTTGCCGTTTTCATCACACAGGGCGATAGTAAATGTAGCCTTGCCTTCCACCTTTGCAAATGGAACGAGGAAGCAACCACCAAGGAGTGAATTAGCCTCAGTTTTAAGGTTAGTTTCATCCTTGCCTGCCCAGTTGTAGATACCTTCAACAACTGTTACACCTTCAGTAGGAATTGCAAGATTCAGAACTGTAACTCTTTCAGTACCGGCAGTACCACACTGGTTCTGCAACGAAAGTGAGGGAATGTTGTAGGCAGTATTGCTTGAAGAAGCATATACACGAACAGATTTAACCGTTGTTTCACCTACTTTTTCCGGGATATTCTTGAAATAACCAAGAACACCGGCAACTTCACGGCGCATTTCTACCTGAACAGGAGTTGTGCTGATTTTGCCTTTGTCATTAGTGGAGAATACTTTTTCTCCGGCAAAGATTTCCTCAACATCTTCTCCAGCGTTAGGAGTTGCAACAGCAAGTGCGGCAGTCCAATCAAGAGTTGTTTTCAACTCTTTTTTGTAACCATAGGCAACCAGTTTGTACTCTGCTGACTTGTCAAGGTTCTTCAACTTGACAGTCTTGGTTGTCTTGTTGTCGGTTGTACCGGGAGAAACGGCACTTTGGGTTTCCCAATTGCTGATTGCCCAACCCTCGGCAAGGTCTGTGGTGACACCGTTTGCAGCCTCCCAGTTCTCACCGTTTCTCTTGAAGAGCTTGAGCTCAACATCCGTACTTCACTGTACGCCTCAGAACTGTATACCGGACGTGCGGCACGGGTTTCGGCGCCGCTACCACCGGCATTGAGAGCCAATGTGATTTCACCTGAGACGTTTACGTCGTTTGCACCACCTCCATTGATGATATCTTCATCATTGGAACATGCGGAGAACAGCATTATGCCTGCTGCTGCCGCGAACAGAAGATTTTTCTTCATGTGATAAATGATTTTGTTAAAAAAATGGGTTAATTATAAAGTTCTCTTTTATTCTTCTTCAATATCCATCTGACTGATAATCGTCCATGAATTGTTTAGCAAAGCATAGATGACAAAATCTTGCTTTTCGCAATCCCACACATAACGCAGGACAGTCAATTCGTTCCTTTTCATGGTTATTTTCACATCTTTGGGAGTAAGCAACGGACTCGAAGGGTCTGACGCATTGATAAAATCAAGATGCAACTTCGTTCCATTTTCTTTCAAAGAGGGTGAAAGCACCGTTTTAGTTATTATGTTCTGCTCCGGTTCCCATAGGTGAGTTGCCAAGACATCGGTAATACCTGTATATTTGAAGGCGTTATTCACATTGTCATAAACACCATTTATTTCTTTCCGTGAACCGTTGATTCCTTCGGGCAAACATTCCCATTTTTTTTCAATAATGAGTTTGCCCTTTGTCCGCTCCATTTCCACTGTATGATTGTTATGCCATGCGTCATAGAGTATGGTGTCGTTGGTCATATAGATGTCTTCTCCCTCCGTACTATTGGGATTGAGGTCAAGCGAGAGACCGTCTTCACTTATCGCATCAAGGTTGCTCATGCCACCCCATACTGTCAGGACATACCTGCCATGAGGAATGCAGGGACAAAGATCTACCGGAAGAATTTGCTTGTCGCCCTTGACCTCAAACACACCCGACTCTTCAACAACGTCGCCCGTATTCAAATCACGCAACACATAGTAGAGTGTTGGCACATATTCACGGAAGGCAAGATTATCGCCTTTACGCTGCTCTGCTTCGACATTATCGACATTGAAATAGTTTTTGTCTTTTACTGCAATGTTGATTTGAAGCGGTGGGCAATCTTCAATCTCGTCACGGATGCAAGACGTGAATGTCATGGCAGGTAGCAATAGAATGTACGCTATATTTCTGATTGTTCCTTTCATGCTCAATCCTCCTTACCATTAGTTATGATGTTGATAAACCGTTGCTCGTTGTGGTAAGGCAGGAAATCCACCTCTGTTTTGGCTCGGTTGTGTAATTTGCTATCTATAACAGCATCTACGATATGTTTATAGAATGTTGCCGTGTCGCCAAATCTTGCGGAAATCATTGAACGGACATATTCCGCAACAGGAGTCGTTGCTTGTACGCCTTCTATAATTTGTTTCGCCTCGTCATTCTTGTTTACACTTAACGCTGCAATCGCACTGTTTACGTCAGCATACGGTCGCAGAAGTGTGTAGGCTTCTGAGAGTTTGCGTTGTTTCGCATTCAGTAGTCCGAGGTTATATCTGGCCTCCGGTAATTCAACATTCTGTAATAGTTCGATGGCACGTTCATAGTTCTCAGCAAACACATAACTTGCAGCAAGTGTGTTCAGCATTTCCGGTGTATATTCTTTCCGGGTTTCAAGGACTTGACGCGCATCATCTGTACGATTCTCATTGAGGTATAATATGGCAAGATTGTTGGCAGCTACATCGGATTCAGGGAAATATTTGAGAATTGTTTCATAGACCTGAATACGAGACTTGTCATCAGCAGCAAGCGTTGATACACGCAGCATCTCTTCTTCGTTGAACGCATCGGGACGCTTCTTGTACATTTCAAGCAATTCCGCATCGTCAGTGAAACTCTTGATTGTCCAAGAGTAATCATAGAGAACTTTGCGGTCTTTTGCCAGATAATTGTTTTTAATGCGTGTCCAGCAAGTAAGGCGACGTATATATTTCTCTGCTGCATCATCAGTGGGACCGGGATATTTGAGCATCAACTCACGCACCTTGATACTGTCTGGATCGTTTGCCGCAATCATTGCCTGAACAACAGGCTCCCAGCCTTCGGGTGCTGCACCTGTCTTGATAATACGCTGGATGTCCTTAGACAACCCCAACTGCGATATAAGCCAGTTTTTTGCTGAAGTTGCACGATTGTTGGCAAGCATTATATTGTGCTGATAGCTTGCTTCCGCAGATGCGGAGCCGAATATGTTGAGGCTCGTAAGTGTGGCAAGCGAATCCAGCAATATCGGACGGAGGGTTTCCAACATACCTGTCAATTCGCTACGGTTATTGGCCAAGTCCATGACAATATTCCACTTGTCAACTATAAACTGCAAACGGGCTTCACCTTTGCCTTGATGTACTTTCGGACGTATCTTGAATTCCGGCTCAATCCATGACAGGTTATATTCCTTACGGACATCTATCAATGAAACCGGGACACTGACGTTTGCAATGTCAATCGTGTCAATGCCCGTGCATTGACCGCAACCGTCATTGGATACCACACCGACAATCCGGGCATTTGTGCCTGATTATTTGATATAATGCTGCTTAAATTATTCCATATAATA
>ERZ860445.1416-NODE-1416-length-13398-cov-2.906843_pt1 | contig 13398 bp, 8 predicted proteins | sample MGYA00509977_ERZ860445 | MGnify/ENA primary metagenome ERZ860445 (study PRJEB30046, sample SAMN00715233) | human gut metagenome | study: EMG produced TPA metagenomics assembly of the A metagenome-wide association study of gut microbiota in type 2... | reverse complement strand
ACTTATATATATGGAGTATTGGAGTACACTTATCGGAATGGGTATGCTGATATTATTTATGCATGGGATGTGGTAAACGAAGCATGCGATGAGAGTCAGCCGGATGGTTTGCGCAATAGTTACTGGTATCAGATTATAGGGCCGGACTATCTGTATTACTGCTTTTTATACGCAAGAGAAGCAGAAGTTCTGTATTCCAATCAGTATGCTTCCCTTTATGGATTGAATCCGGAAACGGATGATCTGTCTTCTATTCAGCCAAAACTGTTTTATAACGACTATAATGAATGGGTGGTTTCCTGTAGCGATGCAATTGTACATTTTCTGACGGAAGAACCATGGAATGAAAATCATGAAAAAGTTACCAGTCCGGTGATTCACCCGGATGGAGATGGAACCATATATGGAGATGGTCTAATCGATGGAATTGGAATGCAGGGTCATCTGGATGACACGCAGAATATTGAACAGTATATGACTGCGCTGGAAAAGTATGATGCAGCTGTGGATGAAATACATATCACGGAGCTGGATGTCGGTTGTACAGGAAGTGACGCAAATGCAGAATTCTACCAGGCAAAGTTCTACTATGATTTTTTTGCAAGGTTGATAGAGGAAGTAAAAGGTGGGGTAAATCTTACATCCGTCACAATATGGGGATTGACCGATGACGCATCCTGGAGAACTGATGTAAATCCGTTGCTTTTCAATGGTGACTTGTCAAAGAAACCCGCTTTTGAAGCGATGGTTATGGCCGGAAAAGGTGAGGAGTTCTCATTGACAGCGGTTAAGCTCGCTGTTAACGCAAAAGATATGCATGTTTCTTTTGAACCCTATGTGGAGGACGGTAAAACGAAAACAGTAACGCCGCAGAGCGTAGGGGTTTACAGCCGTGGAACAGGACATCAGTCGGTCATTACAATGGTAAATACAGAAAATCATACAGAAGATGCCGTAATAGGATATGCTCTTAAAATAAGCAGAAGCGAACAGGATGCATCCATGAAGATGGATCTGTCTTCTTATATTGGCAGAACTGTGAAAATAACAGCATTTGTTAAAACACAGGATAAAAAGATCCGAATGGGATTAGATACAACGGTATCCGAACAGCTCATAGAAAAAAATGCTTCGGATGATTGGGTGGAAGTATCGGCAGAGTGCACGATTCCGGAGGATTTAAATTCAGCAAATCTTTATCTGGAAACGGACGGAAGCGCTGATTTTTATGTGGATGATATTGATATTTCTGTTGTTTCTCAGAATGCGGCAGGTGCTGAGAACAACGTATAACTGGTACGGGATTCCTATGAAAGAATTATGCAGTATATAGAGAGGAGATAACTATGAATAATACAGGAAATCAGGAAATAAATCCTATCACCCGTTTGGATTATCCGGATCCGGATGTCATCAGGGTCGATAATACTTACTATATGGTCAGCACAACGATGCACTTTATGCCTGGATGTGAAATTCTGCGGTCTTACGATTTGGTAAACTGGGAGCATGCATCCTATGTCTATGATGTATTGGATTCCACTCCGGGACAGAAAATAGAAGGGGAGGAAAATATATACGGACAGGGAATGTGGGCGGCTTCCCTGCGTTATCATAAAGGAATCTTTTATGTGTGTTTTGTGGCAAATGATACCGGGAAAACATACATTTATTCAGCGCCTTCTATCGAAGGACCGTGGAAAAAGAGTTATATCAAGGGCTTTTATCATGACTGTTCCATTTTGTTTGATGATGATGACAGAGTCTACATAGCATCGGGAAACAAATACATTCGTCTGCAGGAATTGGATGCGGATTTGAGCGGTCCGAAAGAAGGCGGTATCGACAGAATTGTTGTCAAGGACGAAGGACATCCCGGCCTTGGTTATGAAGGTACTCATTTTTATAAAATAAACGGTAAATACTATCTGTTCTTTATTCACTCTCTGAGAAAAGAGTGGAAACGGGTGGAGGCATGTTTCGTGTCGGATTCTCTGGAAGGAGAATTCACAGGCGGCGATGTGCTGAATGATGATATGGGATATTGTAATCAGGGAGTTGCCCAGGGAGGAATTGTAGACACTCCGGATGGGAAATGGTATGCAGTGTTGTTTCAGGACAGAGGGGCAGTGGGGCGTATTCCGGTACTGGTTCCGATCCGATGGGAAGAGGATTATCCGGTGTTTGGTGTGGACGGAAAAGTACCGGCTGATTTTGAAACGGTAAGTACCAGACCGGGATATGAATATCTTCCTTTGGTACAGAGTGATGATTTTAAGGGCGGTTTCTCTGTGGATGGAGAGGTAAAGGCATCCGGAAGAATGACGAAACAGTATGATTATGACAGTTTTGGGTTGAAAAGCTGCTGGCAGATCAACCATGAACCGGATTTGTCTCTGATCAAAAGAGATTTCGAGACTGGAACAGTGGAAATTACCACGGATAAGCTCTGCAAAAATGTAACACAGGCGAAAAATACCCTGACGCAGAGAATGCGTTTTCCGGGCTGTGTTGGGGAGGTAACGGTAGATGCTTCTTTGCTGAAAGACGGTGATTATGCAGGACTTTGTGCATTACAGGGATGTTACGGTCTTGTGGCTGTCACAAAGAAGAACGGAAAATTGTTTGCAGTAATGAAGAACCGCCCGGCGGATAACGCATCTCTGCAGGGAATGGAGAAGGACACGCAGGCAGGCATTCTGCAGGAAGAAGTGGAAATCCATACAGATCACGTGAAATTCAGGGTGGAAGCAGAATTTGAAAACATGAAAGATGAAGCAAGATTCTATTATGATGCAGGAGAAGGTTGGAAACAGATAGGAATCAGCCAGAAGCTGTATTTCAAGATGGATCATTTTACCGGCTGTCGGTTTGGATTGTTCATATACGCTACAAAGGAAATTGGAGGCAGTGCGGGATTTTCTGAATTTATATACAGATAATACTTGTCGAATGGAAAACAAAAGATACACAGGAATGAATTTTTAAATGCACTGCGGTCGTAAAATAAAACACCCCCAAACATCTGCACAAGCGGCAGGGTTTGGGGGTGTTTTGCTTTATGGGTTATGAAAAGTATGTTCTTTGGAACGATACTCGCTGGGAGTGCAGCTTTTGTGCTGCTTGAAGAGCCGGTTAAAAGTGGAGATACTGGGAAATCCTGCCTGGATAGCAACCTCGGTAATGGAGAGGTCAGCGTTGGCCAGAAGTTCTTCAGCGGCTTTGATGCGTCTGTAACATAAGTAGTCTCCAAAAGTGAAATTAGTATATTGCTTAAACAGTCTGGAGAAATGATATTTACTAAAACCGACAGATTTGGCAACGGTCTCAAGATCTAAATTTTCCGTATAATGCGTGTCTATGTAGGTCATGAGAGCGTTGAATTTCTGTATATATTCTTTCTGTTTATCTAATTGAACCTTTGGAAACAAAGCTTCTGCGTTGATGCGATTGTAGGCAAATTTGACAAAGAAATTGATAAGCAGAGAGTAAATGATCAGTTCGCTGTATTCTTTTTGGCTGAAATATTCGTTGCACATCTGCGTAAGCAACTGGTATATGTCGTTGTAAATTTTAGGATAAGTTTCGGGAGTGACATAAAGCGGCTGCGCCAGGAGGGACTGAATGCCGGAGAAACTTTTCAGTTTGGTAATTAAAGTGATGTCAAACAGGAAAACGAATCGTTTCCCCTCGTTCGGAGCAATCAGTTCGTGGAGTTCGCCGGGAGGAATTACTAAAATTTCACCAGGCAGCAGGTGATAGCTGCTGTCGTTAACGATGACATCGTAGTAATTTTCAACCGGCATCAGAATTTCCATGGCGGTATGCCAGTGGGAAGGGAAGTCCGCCGATTGTTCATTGAACCAGATGCGTATAGTAGTAGCGTTATGGAATTCTACTTCTTCCTGATCTATTGTGAAATATCTGGAACCGGTAAAATCGCTGTTGATACTGTATAGATCTAAATGATTTCCGTTAAAAAGTTTCGTCATACTTCCTCCTATAATAGCAAAATAAGAATAATTAAATTTTGCGTTTTTTGGCGCTCGCCTAATTTGGTGAATATTATAAATAAAGCACAAAAAAGAAATGAAATACACAATGATTTTATAAGATAAGTGTAACATTTTGACGCAAATAAGGCAATAATAAATAGATAAAAAGTAAATTTGAACAAAAAGTGAGCAAAGGATGAAGAACGAATAGCAAAAACTAAGAAGCAATATGTTAAAAATCATAGTAAAATACAAATACAAGAGACAAATATATTATTACTATTATTTTAGTAGAAGTCATGGAGGCATTTATGAAGGGGTCTGTAAAAAAAGCAATTATTATAATCGGTGTCCTGATAGTACTTGTTATTTGTGTATTATTGAACTTGAGACCGGTGGAAAATTTTCAACAGAAATATGAAGGGGTCGACTTGAGCGCTGATGTAGAAGGCGCCGTCAGAGAAGGTACATATACAAAGTATTTGAATGCCCATGAAGATGCAGCATGTCCTGCCGAAGATATAGAAGTGGATCTGTTTGCTTACATGGAAGGGGAAGGCGTAGAAGTATATGAAAATTATGAGGGGGAAGAGAAAGCTCTTTATACAGATACGGAATCCACGGTTACCTGGAAGGTAAATGTTCCTGAGGCAGGTTTCTACAACCTTTATCTGGAGTATATAACAGTAGAGTCCCGAGGGGTTGCGATCGAACGTTCTGTATACATCAATGGAGAACTTCCGTTTGATGATGCGGGAAACATTATTTTTACAAGAACCTGGACAGACGCCTCAGAACCTAAGGTAGACAATCAGGGAAATGAAATTCGTCCTTCGCAGGTGGAAGTTTACAAATGGCAGAGCACTTTCTGCAAAGATGATATGGGATATATCATAAATCCTTATCAGTTTTATTTTGAAGCCGGAGAGAATACGATCACCATGGAAGGTGTAAACGAACCCATGGTTTTGAAAAAACTCACACTGGCTGCAATCGATGATTCCGTTACATACGAAGAATATCTGGCAAACTGTCCGGGGGAAGGAAATTCAGAAACCAATATTAATTATGTGCAGGTGGTACAGGGAGAGGATTCGACGATACGATCAGAATCATCTCTGTATGCGAAATATGACAAATCGGCGCCGAACACTCAGCCATACAGTGTGACGAATACAATTCTGAATTATGTAGGCGGAGAAACATGGTGCAGTGCAGGCCAGTGGATCGAATGGGAGTTTTCGGTTCCGGAGGACGGTTATTACAATATTACTGTTAAGGGAAGACAGAATTATGCCCGCGGCAGTGTATCTTCCAGAACGGTATATATCGATGGAGAAATCCCATTTGAAGAAATGGAAGAGATTTCCTTCGAATATGAGAATGACTGGAACAATCTGACTCTCGCAGATGCAGATGGAAATCCGTATAAAATTTATCTTACAGAAGGAACACATACCATTCGTCTGGAAGCTACATTGGGCGGTTCCGGTATTCTGCTGGAAGAACTGGAAGATTCTATTTATCGTCTGAATCAGATTTACAGGAAACTTTTGGTATATACCGGAGCAACGCCGGATCAATACCGCGATTACAATATTGATCAGGTATATCCGGAAGTGATGGAAGCTATGGATCTGGAATCCAAACGCCTCTACAAGATTGTAGATGAAATGGTTGCTTATACGGGACAAAAAGCCGATAAGATTGCGACGGCGCAGACTCTTGCGCAGCAGCTGGAGCGATTTGTAGAAAAGCCGAACAAGATTACGGAAGAGTTTACAACATTTAAAGACAATATTACTTCTCTCGGTACTGCGGTTCTGAATATGGGTGAAACGAAACTGGATATCGATTATCTGGTAATTACCAGCACAGATACAGAACCGGAAAAAGACGAAGCGAACTTCTTCTCTAAAATGTGGCATGAGATCAAAGCATTTGCGGCAACTTTCTACGTTGACTATGATGCGGTTGGTGATGTCTATGAGGAGAATGATGAAGAAGTAGTTACGGTTTGGATCCTGAGCGGTCGTGACCAGGGCACTATTTTGAAATCCATGGTGGACGATACCTTTACTCCTGATACGGGAATTAAGGTCAATGTGGAAGTTGTAGCGGCTAATGCTTTGCTGAGTGCAGTTATGGCAGGAAGAGGACCGGATGTGGTTCTTTCCGTCGGAGCTGACCAGCCTGTGAACTATGCGCTTCGTGGAGCAGCTGAAGATCTTACTCAGTTTGAAGATTATCAAGAGGTTTTGAGTAGCTATACAGAAAGTTCATATCAACAGTATTGCCTCGACGGTGCAATTTATGCGATTCCTGAAACGCAGACATTTAATGTGATGTTCTATAGAACCGATGTTTTGGAACAATTGGAACTGGAAGTTCCCCAGACCTGGCAGGATTTGATTGAAATGCTTCCTACCATTCAGGGCAACAATATGTCCATCGGCATTCCAGCAGCGGCAGCGCAAGCGCCAGCACAACGATTGCATCCAACGCAGCAGACCTGTCCTTATATTTCAGTTTGCTATACCAGTACGGCGGAGATTTGTACAACGAAGCAGGAACCAAAGCTGAGATCAACGATGAAGCGGGTGTTGAAGCGTTTGATGTATATACCAGATTCTTTACGGATTATGGAATTCCTACCTATTTTGATTTTGTCAGCCGGTTCCGTTCTGGTGAAATGCCTATCGGTATTGCGAGCTATTCGACGTACAATACCTTGATGGTATCTGCGCCGGAGATTAAAGGCTTATGGGACTTTACATTAATTCCTGGTACTGAAAAAACAGATGAAAATGGTAATACTTACATCGATCGTTCCGACTTTATTACCGGCAGTGGGACAATGATGATTGCTTCTGATGATGAGGATACAAAACAGAGAGCGTGGGAATTCATGAAATGGTGGGCAAGTTCGGACACGCAGGTACGTTTTGGCCGTGAAATTGAAGCGTTGCTCGGATCTTCTGCAAGATATGCAACCGCAAATATAAATGCGTTCAGCCAGCTGGCATGGACTGCAGATGATATTGAAGTATTAACAGAGCAGTGGCGTCAAACGGTAGGAATTCGTGAAATCCCTGGCGGATACTATACGGGACGGCATATAACAAATGCGGTTCGAAAGGTTATTAATGACCAGGAAGATCCGAGAGAGACAATTATTGATTATACCATTACCATTAATGAAGAAATTGCCAAGAAACGTTCAGAGTTTGGTCTGCCGTTGGAATAGGAGGTAAGTAAGAAATGAAAGAATATATCCGCAGATATTTCATGTTGCGCAGGCATAATATGAAGGTTGCGATAAAAAAGGCCAAAATGAGTAAAATGTGTTATGCGTTTCTGGCGCCGTATGCAATAATATTTGCCTTGTTTTACATATTGCCGGTTATAACCTCTATTTTTTACAGTTTTACTTATTACAACATTCTGGAATCTCCCAAGTTTGTCGGGCTGCAGAATTATATCAACTTAATTTTACAGGATGATGTATTTCTGATCGGTGTAAAAAATACGTTTGTCATTGCTGTTATCACAGGACCGTTGGGCTATATCGCCTCTTTCCTGTTTGCATGGCTGATCAACGAATTGCCACGATGGGTTCGAACGATTGCTGTTGTTGTGTTCTATGCTCCTTCCATTGCGGGCAACGCGTACGTTATTTTTTCTATCTTCTTCAGAGGCGACGCATACGGATATGTAAATGCAGCTTTGATGAATATGGGTATTATTAATTCGCCGATCCTCTGGCTGACGGATCCGGATTACATGCTTCCGATTTGTATGCTGGTTATTTTATGGATGAGTTTGGGTACCGGCTTCCTTTCCTTTGTAGCAGGTCTGCAGGGGGTTGACCGTGCTCAGTATGAAGCAGGTTATGTGGACGGTATTCGAAATCGTTGGCAGGAATTATGGTACATCACACTGCCGAATATGAAACCGATGTTGTTATTTGGCGCGGTAATGTCCATTACTCAGTCCTTTGGTGTTTGCGATGTAACCATGGCGCTTTGCGGCTATCCGAGTACAGATTATGCAGCGCGAACAGTTGTCACCCATTTGTTTGACTACGGCTATTCCCGATTTGAAATGGGTTATGCATCTGCAATTGCAACTTTGTTGTTTTTGATTATGATTTTGTGTAATAAGGCAATTCAAAGCATGTTAAGAAGAGTGGGAACCTGATATGAAGAAACAGAAAAAAGAAGCAAATGTGACAAAAAAGAATTTAGTAAAATTAAAAAGAAGACAGCCGAATCGTTCCAGGATTGGAGATTTTATCATCTACTTCTTTTTGATACTGGTAGCATTAATGATGGTATTTCCATTAGTGTTTGCTATTAACAATGCATTGAAGCCGCTGGATGAGTTGTTTATGTTTCCGCCAAAGGTTTTTGCTCAGAATCCTACACTGGATAACTTTTCAGATTTATTTGTAACCATGGGAAAGAGTTGGGTTACATTTCCCAGATATGTGTTCAATACGGTATTTATTACGGTTGTAGGTACAGCGGGACACCTGATCCTGGCATCCATGGCTGCCTTCGTGTTGGCGAAGTATGACTTTCCCGGGGGAAAGACCTTTTTCAAACTCGTTACAGTCGCGTTGATGTTCAGTGGTTATATAACGGCAATTCCCAACTATTTGATCATCAACGAATTGGGATGGATTGATACATACTGGGCAATTATTATTCCGGCGTTTGCGTCTCCCATGGGATTGTTTCTTATGAAACAGTTTATGGAAGGATTACCAATGTCTCTGATCGAGGCGGCCAAGATTGATGGTGCAAATGAGTGGAAGGTATTTATCAGTATCGTAATGCCGAATGTAAAACCGGCGTGGCTGACAATGATTATTTTCTCTGTACAGGGACTTTGGAATAATCAGGCGGCGACTTTCATTTATTCCGAGGAGAAAAAAACCCTGGTCTATGCTTTGCAGCAGATTCAGAGCGGTGGTATTGCAAGAACCGGTCAGGCAGCGGCAGTTACGGTAGTAGTTATGGCAGTACCGATCCTTATTTTCATATTGTCAGAAAGTCAGATCCTGGAGACAATGGCAAGTTCCGGTTTGAAAGATTAAGGAGGTTGGTGCAGGTTATGAAAAAAACAATGAAAAGACTTAGCGCACTGCTGATCGGTATGATGATAGCACTAAGCTCCGCTATGGCAGTTTATGCAGATGAGGGTTATACGTACAACTATGATTACTGGGGAGATATACAGTATTCTCCGGATGCATATGAAGTGTCTGGTGTATATTCAGCCGTAGATTTTGGTCTGGAGACAGGATTGAAAACCCCATCCGGTTTGTTTGTGTATGAAGATATGATTTATATCTGCGATACCGGTAATAACAGAATTCTGGAAATTCAAAGAACCGGCTCCCAGACTCTGGAATTGATTCGTGTGATTGACAGCTTTAAGGGCGGTGAGGGACCGGAAACCTTTTCCTCTCCGCAGGATGTGGCGGTTACAGATGATGGTTACATATTTATTGCTGACACGAATAATAGCCGGATATTGAAGCTGGATATGGATCTGAATTACGTCATGGAATTTACAAAGCCTGTGGATGCTACTTTTGACCAGGATTTAAGTTTCCTGCCTTGCAAGCTTGCGATCGATACTGCGGGCCGTGTATATTGTGTGGCAACCAATGTGAATAAGGGCTTGATCAAATTCGAAGCAGACGGGGAATTTTCCGGTTTTATAGGAGCTACGGAAGTCACCTATGATTGGACGGATTACATCTGGAAGCGCTTTGCTACACAGGCACAGAGAGAACAGATGGAATCTTTTGTACCAACCGAATACGACAACATTTATATGGATTATGAAGGATTTATTTATGCATGTACGACTCATGTTACAAAGTCAACATTGGAGGATGGGACTGCAGATCCAATTCGCCGCCTGAATATGATGGGAAGCGATATTCTGATCCGAAATGGTGAATGGCATATTATTGGTGATATCTATTGGGGGGATGGCGGCGGATATTCCGGTCCTTCTTTGATCACAGATATCACAGCGTTTGATAATGATGTATATGTGGGATTAGATAAAGTAAGAGGCCGTTTATTTGCTTATGACGATCAGGGGCGTATGTTGTTTGCGTTCGGCGGAAACGGTAATATGGACGGGTATTTCAAACTTCCAAGCGCCATTGATCATATGGGATATGATTTACTGGTCTTGGATCAACAGGACAACAGTCTGGCGATATTTACACCTACGGAATTTGGTAAGTATATTTATCAGGCGATCGATCAGTTTCAGGCAGGTGAGTATGCTGAGTCCGGTGACAGCTGGCAGAAAGTTCTGGAGTTGAATGGTAACTATGATCGTGCATACATCGGTATCGGACGTTCTCTGCTTCGCCAGGAAGAATATGAAGAAGCATTGGATTATTTCAGACTGAAATGGGACGATGAAAACTATTCAAAGGCATTTAAGCAGTATCGTAAGGAATGGGTAGAAGAGCATATCGGTGTTATTTTTATCATAGTATTCGCAGTGCTTTGTATCCCGTTATTGGTGGGTAAAATAAAAGCGATCAAGCATGAAATTGATCAGGCAGATATCTTTAGAGATTATAAGCAATAGGATATGAAAAACAGAACGGAGGCAGGCATGTTAGCTTCACTGAAAAAAAAGGAAACGTATGAACATTATTTGGAAACATTGAAGTTTGCCCTATATTGCATTACACATCCGTTGGATGGATTTTGGGATTTGACTCATGAAAAGAGAGGATCCATAGCAGCGGCAAATACCATATTGCTTTTAACATTGCTTGCTAATCTATTTAAGTTGCAGTATACAAGTTTCCTGTTTAATCAGGTATATTGGCCGGAGGAAAATCTGCTGATCCATATAGCGAGTATCGTTTTTCCTCTTGCTCTCTGGTGTGTGGGAAACTGGGCATTGACAACGTTGTTTAATGGTAAGGGACGTCTGAATCAGATATATATGGCAACTTGTTATGCATTAACGCCATATCCGCTCATTCAATTTCCACTGATTATTTTAAGCAATATGGTAACTGTGGATGAAGGTGCGTTCTACACGGTACTGAGCGGATTATCAATTGTATGGGCAGCCTTGCTGATTATATCAGCCATGATGCAGATCCATGAATATTCGGTGAGTAAAACAGTGCTTTTTACCATAGCAACCATCTTTGCAATGCTTGTAATGGTTTTTATTCTGTTGATTTTTTTCAGTATGATTAGCCAGGGCGTGTCATATTTCATATCTTTGATACGTGAGATTCTATTCAGAATGTAGCAGGTTGGAGGAAGAAGAGACATGAAGAAAGAAAAATCAGTTAGAAAGGCAGAATTTCAGGCTGCGCTTTTCAGGCAGTTAAAGAGTCTGATCGTTCCGTTCATTATCCTTGCTATTATCCTGATAGGTGTTTTGGTCATCAGTTTTTCGCAGGGAGAAGCAGAACCGGAAGAGGTTGTCAGAGTAAACGGATATGAAGGGGAGGAAACGGAGATTACTCTGGAAAATGATAAATTGCTGTTTTCCATGAATTCTCTTACTACTCAGTTTTCTGTTACGATGAAAGAGACCGGAGAAACATGGACTTCCAATCCGGAGGGAGCTGCAGAAGACAGTGCGGCCCTTGAGATTGAAAAAAATAAACTGCAGTCCACAGTGCTTTTAACTTATAGCACTCAGAATGGTGTAGATGCCCTTCTTGATAACTATGAATACAGTATTGCAAAAGGTATTTATGAGATTGAAACCGGCGATGGCTATATCAAGGTGAATTATTCTATCGGTGATCTGGAACAGGAATATGTGGTTCCTCTTGTTATGGAAGAGGATCGTATGGAAGAATATTTGAGCAAAATGGGGCAGAGAGAAAGCCTTATGATTGGCGAATATTATAAGAAATTGGACATCAACGATCTTAGCAAGAGTGATAAGGCTGCAAAAGATGAATTGACAGCACGTTATCCATCGATGGAGACTACGGTGATCTATGTCCTGCGTGATAATGTAAAAGCCAGTATTCAAACAAAACTGCAGCAGTATTTTGAAGAAGCTGGGTATACCTATGAAGAGTATGTGGAAGACAAGGAAAAAGACAAGCAGGAAAAAGTCTCAGAAAAATCGGTATTTAATGTAAGTGTGATTTACCGTTTGGACGGAGATGATCTGATCGTGGAGGTCCCATTTGACGATCTGGAATATAAAGAGGATTATCCCATCTATTATTTGAGCGTGCTTCCTTATTTTGGAGCGTCCGGAACAACAGATGAAGGTTTCTTATTTGTGCCCGAAGGCGGTGGCGCACTGATCGAATTTAATAACGGTAAGACCAGCCAAAACAGTTATTATTCAAATGTATATGGCTGGGATATGGGACAGGACAGAGACGCCGTTGTTCATGATACGCGAACCTATTTCAATGTTTTTGGCGAGTCGAAAAATGATTCCTCTTTTATCTGTATGCTTGAAGATGGGGTGCCGTATGCATCCATTCAGGCGGATATCAGTGGAAGAAGCCACAGTTACAATTATGTGAATGCAGTATATTCTGTATTGCACAGGGAACAGTACGATGTTTCAGACAGAAGTACGCAGTCCATGTTCGTATACGAAGATGGAACTGCCGAGGGGGAAGGAATCGTACAGAGATACAGCTTTATTGATTCCGGGGACTATGTAGATATGGCGGAGGACTATCGCAGTTATCTGAAAGATAAGTATGGCGATTACCTTACGGTGAATGACGATACAGAAACTCCGGTAGCTTTAGAAATTATCGGAGCGGTAGATAAAGTCAAACAGGTATTTGGTGTTCCGGTGTCCAGTCCGTTGGAACTGACCACATACAAAGAAGCCCAGGAGATGGTGGAAGAACTTTATGGGGAAGGTTTAAGTAATATGTCTGTGAAGCTGTCCGGCTGGATGAATGGCGGAGTACAGCAGAAAATGCTGGATTCGGTGAATCTGATCTCTGATCTGGGAAGCAAAAAGGATTTGCAGAACATGATCGATTCAGCAGAAGAAAAGGGCATTGCCGTTTATCTCAATGGCATTACAAATTATGCGATGGACAGTGGTATCACGGATGGATTCTTTGTTTATACAGATGCAGCGAAATTTGTAAGCCAAGAGAGCGCGAAATTGAATGTGTATGACACAGTCACTTACGAAAAGGCAGAAGAAGACAGAGATCCGTTCTATCTGTTAAAGGCTGATCTGGTATATGAAATGATGGATAATCTGGCAGATGCCGCAAATGGTTATCACGCAGGTGTTTCTTTTAGTGATATAGGCTATGAATTATCCTCTGATTTTTACCAGAAAGATCCTACCAGCAGACAGATGGCAATGGAAGAGCAGGCAGAAAAGCTGAAGA
>ERZ860445.1409-NODE-1409-length-13474-cov-2.721067_pt1 | contig 13474 bp, 9 predicted proteins | sample MGYA00509977_ERZ860445 | MGnify/ENA primary metagenome ERZ860445 (study PRJEB30046, sample SAMN00715233) | human gut metagenome | study: EMG produced TPA metagenomics assembly of the A metagenome-wide association study of gut microbiota in type 2... | reverse complement strand
TAAATAGGTTTATTTCGCTAAGATAGTATCTTTGCATCGTGCAAAGGTAAACATTATAAATTTAAAATACGCTGATTTTGGAAGGAACTCATATAAAAAAGATTGTAAAAAAGAGCCTGCAAATACTACTTCCGTTGGTTTTGGGAGCTGCGATAATGATATGGATGTACCGCGGATTTAATTTCGGGCATGTGTGGGAAGTATTGGATGGCGGGATGGATTATAGTTGGATGCTGCTTTCGCTGGTGTTTGGTGTGTTTAGTCACATCTTCCGGGGATGGAGGTGGAAACTTACATTGGCTCCGTTGGGTGAGTATCCCAAAACATCAGACTGCGTGTATGCTGTTTTTGTGTCGTATGCCGCTAATCTGATTGTCCCTCGTGTGGGTGAAATTTCCCGTTGCGGCATTTTGGCAAAGTATGACGGCACTTCTTTTCCCAAGTCTTTGGGGACAGTGGTGACGGAGCGTCTGATTGATACTCTCTGTGTAGCTTTGATAACAGGAGTGACCTTGTTGCTGCAAGCCGGTGTGTTTGCCACTTTTTTCAAAGAAACCGGAACTGATACGCGGGCGCTGACCGATGTGTTGACTTCTGCCCATTTTTACATTATTATAATATGTGTTTCGGCTGTTTGTGTGCTGGCCTTTTTTCTGATAAGGAATGTGGCGGTTTTTGCAAAGGTGAGAGGCATTCTGCATAATGTGTGGGTGGGTATCCTTTCGTTGAAAGATGTGAAGCAGATGCCGCTTTTCATCTTTTACACCGTTGCCATTTGGGTCTGTTATTTCCTGCAATTTTACGTATCCTTCTTTTGTTTTGGTTTCTCGGCCGATCTGAGCATTATGGCGGCATTGGTGATGTTTGTTGTGGGTAGCATTGCAGTCGTTGTCCCCACCCCTAATGGGGCAGGTCCGTGGCATTTTGCTGTCATAACAATGATGATGCTCTATGGAGTGGGTAAAGAAGATGCAGGAATTTTTGCACTATTAGTGCATGGAATACAAACCTTTTTATTAATTTTGTTGGGAATATATGGATTAGCGGCTTTGCCGTTCACAAATAAAACTAAGAAGTTATGAGTACAATTCTCTCTCTTGCTCCGCAGAACGTGTGGAAGCATTTCTATTCATTGACTCAGGTTCCCCGTCCTTCGGGTCATCTGAAGAAGATTCAAGAGTTCTTGCTGAACTTTGGAAAGAGCATCGGTGTAGAAACATTTCAAGATGAAGCAGGTAACATCATTTATCGTAAACCTGCTACTCCCGGTATGGAAAACCGTAAGAAAGTAATTCTTCAGTCACATATGGACATGGTGCCCCAGAAGAATAACGATACAGTACATGATTTTGAAAACGATCCCATCCAGACTTATATCGACGGCGATTGGGTGAAAGCCAAAGGCACCACATTGGGAGCTGACAACGGTATGGGTGTAGCTGCTATTATGGCTGTTTTAGAGGACAACACACTGAAGCACGGACCGTTGGAAGCATTGATTACCGCTGATGAGGAAACCGGAATGTTTGGTGCATTCGGCTTGAAACCGGGTACGGTGGATGGAGATATTTTGTTGAATCTTGATTCGGAAGAAGAAGGTGAACTATATATCGGTTGTGCAGGCGGTGAAGATCTGACTGCTACTTTGGAATACAAAGAAGTGGAAACCGACCCTGATGATATCGCTTTGAAAGTGACTTTGAAAGGACTTCGCGGCGGTCACTCCGGTCTTGAAATCAACGAAGGCCGTGCCAATGCCAATAAGTTGATGGCACGCTTTATGAATCAGGTGATTGCTTACGATGAGGCATGCTTGGTTTCATGGCAGGGTGGAAATATGCGTAATGCCATTCCCCGTGAGTGCGAAGTGGTGATTACCATTCCGGCTGAAGAAGAAGCAGATGTGATGGAATATGTACAAGAATGCGAGACTTTGTGGAACGAAGAATATCATGTGCACGAAACTCCGATCAGCTTTAAGGCAGAGCGTGTCGAACTGCCTGCAATGATGGTTCCCGATGAAATCAGAGACAATCTGGTTGATGCTATCTATGCTTGTCAGAACGGTGTGTCACGCATGATTCCGACCATTCCCGATACAGTGGAGACATCTTCCAATCTGGCTATTGTCACTATCGGTGGCGGTAAAGCGGAAATAAAGATTCTGACCCGTAGTTCGCGCGACTCCATGAAGGATTATCTGAATACTTCTTTGGAAAGCTGTTTCTCTATGGCAGGCATGGAAGTGACACGCACCGGCGGTTATTCCGGTTGGGAACCGAATGTTGATTCTCCTATCTTGAAAGCAATGAAGGAATCGTATAAGGCACAGTTCGGCAAGGAACCGGAAGTGAAAGTGATTCATGCCGGTTTGGAATGTGGCATCATCGGTGCCGTTGTTCCGGGCTTGGATATGATTTCTTTCGGCCCTACCTTGCGTTCTCCTCATTCACCCGACGAACGTTGTTATATTCCTTCGGTTGCCAAGTTCTATGATTTTGTAGTGGCAACATTGGGCAATACGCCTGTCAAAGAATAAAGAATATAAATTCATTAAAATAGTTGCAGATAAGGCTGGATTCTTAGAGTCCGGCCTTATTTGATATTAAGTCCATGCTTATTCCTTCGTAGTCGGTTGTTTCCGAAAGGCTGTTTTCGTTGAATAATAAAAGAGCGTCCGATAGAGCGCACCAACCTGTGAAATGTATGTGTATTTATTGGTCATCAAAGGTATGAGATATCGCTTAAAGTTCCAAATCTATTTGTGTCTTGTTTTTTGTTACTTAAGACAACAGACGTACTGCGCTTGCTTTGGATAAATGAATTACACCTTTTCGGGTATATTTTAAAAAGAAGCACGAACAATTATACCCATTTGGGTGTAATTGTGGAATCTTTTGTTATATTTGCACCTTAAAGGGTATAATTATGAGCGATTCATTACCATTGTTTATAAAGGATATGCGTAAAAAATTTGGGCTTACGCAGGTGGATTTGGCAGCTAAGTCGGGTGTCGGATTGCGTTTTGTACGTGAATTGGAGCAAGGTAAGGAAACTTTGCGGATGGATAAAGTCAATCAGGTACTTGCTCTTTTCGGGCATAAAGTAGGGGCAGTGCCTATAAGAAAGGAGGATGAAGAATGAAAAGAGGGAAGATATTTCTTTATGATACCTATGCCGGTCTGCTTACGGAAGATGAAAATGGTTTCACTTTTGTCTATGACGCTGATTTCTTGAACTCCGATAAGGCGGAAGCCATTAGCTTGACACTCCCCTTGACGGATAAGCCGTATCATGACACTGTGTTGTTTCCTTTCTTTGATGGCTTGATTCCCGAAGGATGGCTTCTGAATATTGCAGAAAACAGTTGGAAGATAAACCAGCGCGATCGTATGTCGTTATTGCTGGTGTGTTGTAAAGACTGCATAGGGGCAGTAAGTGTGATACTTGATGAACCGGTTTAATTGAGATGCGATGGGAAAATGTTTATATTGCTATAAGGAGTTGAAAGAAGGTCAGGTGGATTATCATCCGGCTTGTGCTCAAAAACTGTATGGTACACGGCAGGTTCCTCATTTGCCTTATGTGAGAAGCGAAATAGGGGATTTGGCCAAGCAAGTGGTCAGAGCCCGGACTACATTGACCGGCGCACAGGCCAAATTGTCGCTTGATGTTCGCCCCGGTGGAAAGAATGAACCTGATCGTTTTACGATTGTCGGGTTGTGGGGACGGTTTATCCTGAAGCCACAAACGGACATTTACCGCTCTTTGCCTGAGCTGGAGGATCTCACAATGCACATGGCGGAAGCAGCCAAAATAGCTGTTGTGCCTCATGGATTGGTGCGTTTTGCCGATGGAGAGCTATGTTATATCACCCGACGTATAGACAGGAAGGCAGATGGCAGTAAGATAGCGATGGAGGATATGTGTCAGTTGACCGAACGGTTGACCGAATATAAATATAAAGGTTCGTATGAGCAGATAGCCAAGGCTATCAAGAAGTATTCCGCTGTTCCGCAACTCGACTTGGTGAACTTTTGGGAGTTGGTGATATTCTCGTGGATAACAGGAAACTCGGATATGCATTTGAAAAACTTCTCATTATATAATGTAGGACTTGGTTATTGTCTGACACCTGCATACGATTTACTCTCTACCGTCCTTGTTATGCCCGAAGATACTGAAGAATTGGCATTGACACTCAATGGAAAGAAGCGGAAAATATGTCGGAAGGATTTCGAGTCGTCTATTGTCGCTTCGGGGGTCAGTGGCAAGGTGATAGAGAATATCGCCAAAAAGTTTCGACGGTCTGTTATTAAATGGATGGATTTGATTGACAATTCGTTTTTGGCGGATGATTTGAAGAAGCAGTATAAGCGTCTTATCTTGAAGCGTTTGCTTCTGCTTCGTTGAGAAAAGCAGAAATTCCGTATCCCTTGTTTTGTTAATTTAACCAATTAGGATGCAGTGCTGAACTACATAATGCGTTTCTTTGTTAAAGGAACAATTAAAGACGAAGCTTATGAATACTCGTTATTATTTTCTGATAGTGCTCTGGGCAATGAGTTTATTCGCTCCATTGCATGCACAAACTTACGATAAAATGTGGAAAGAGGTAGAACAACTTCAAAAGAAAGACCTTCCTCAGTCTGTGGTGTCCGCATCGATGAAAATCTATGATAAGGCAAAGGCTGAGCGTGATGTGCCGCAAATGATGAAGGCATATCTGACTGCCATGCAATATCGCACTCTTGTCACTCCCGATAGTCTGGAGACGGATATGAAGGGATTGGAAAACTGGGCAAAGCAAACAGAAAAAGCGGAAGACAGGGCGGTGCTCTATTCCATTTTGGGTGAGTTGACTATCTCGAAAGATGTAAAGCAAGGTTTCAATTTCTTGCAGTCTTCACTGAAGGACAAAGACCTGTTGGCAGCCTGTCCGGTGGAGAAACTGAAGCCGATGGTAAGAGTCGGGGAAATGAGCAAACGCTATTTTCATGATAATCTGTATGATTTGCTGGCGCGTCGTGCCCTCTTGCTGATGAAGCAAAACAGGTGGGAAGCTGCTTCTGTCGGGAACCAGACCAACAGCCTGCCGGCACAGGTGAAGGATATAAAAAGCTTTATGGCATATACGGCAGTACCGGTGTCCGAATGTGATTTCGTGGCAGCAATTCTTCAGAATTATCGTTCGCTTTTGACACTGTATGATACTCCTGCGTATCGTTCGGCATGGATGGTGACCGGCATCGGAGCGTTGGATTATCTGTTCAACACGTTCAATCAGAACTTTTCCAATGAGGATTGCCAAAAGGAATTACGCTCTTGGATAGCCGGATATCCCGATGAGGAAGCCGGAGCTGAGGTTTATCTGGCCCTGTCGGATTACTTGCAGAAGCAAAATAATCAGGTGGAACGCCTGAAAGTGGTACGTGAGGGGATTTCCAAATACCCTCGTTATGTCGGTGTCAACAGGCTGAGAAACATAGAAAAGGAGATATTGAATCCTTCTCTGTCATTGGAAGTGTCTGCGGCTTATCCGGGCAAGATGCAGGAGGTAAGAGTGAACTATAAGAATTTGAACGGCTTTACGTTGCAACTGTATAAGATAAACTTACCCGTCACTTCCGTGATGTGGGCAAGTAAGATGAAGAATTTTGTTGCAAAGTATGGTAAGTTGCAAAAGGAGGAAAACTTCTCGCTGAAAGGAACTGCCGATTATTTGCCGGTCGATACTACGCTTCAGATTCAGGCTCCGCAGCCGGGTATCTATTATTTGAAAGCTGTACCGGAAGGAAAAGTCGGCGAACCGGGTGGAACATTGATGTATGTCACTGCGTTGAGGGTGATTTATCGTCCCTTGCCTGACGATGACCTGGAACTGGTTGTGGTGGATGCCGAAAGCGGACATCCTGTGCCCGATGCCGAGGTGGTGATTTATACCGGTACGGACGGACGTTTCATGCCTTCGCAAACCTATACGGCCGATAAAGAAGGTACGCTGAAACTCGGGTTTCCCGATAAGAAAAGAACTATCATGTATAATGCCCGCACTATGAGCGATACGGCTATGCCGATTGCAGACTTGTGGAAACAAATCTATTACGCTCCTTCGGAGAATCGCGAACAGGAGGTGTTGAGTCTGTTTACAGACCGTTCCATCTATCGTCCGGGACAAACGGTTTATGTTTCGGGCATTGCGTACAGGCAGCAACAGGATGATACTCAGGTGTTGGCCGATAAAGAATATACGGTGACTCTGTATGATGTCAATAACAATAAGGTGGGCGAGGTGAAGGTGACAACCAACTCGTTCGGCTCTTTCAGCGGTCAGTTCACGCTGCCTTCTCCCTGCCTGACCGGTTACTTCAGGTTGCAGGCCGGCTCTGCTTCCGGTGGCTTCAGGGTAGAGGAGTATAAACGTCCTACCTTCGATGTTGCTTTTGAACCGGTCAAGACCGAATATCAAATAGGCGACTCTGTGCTTCTCACCGGTGTGGCGAGGACATTTGCCGGTGCTCCGGTGCAGAATGCAAAGGTGAATTATCATATCACCCGTTCTTTCTCTTGGTTCTGGCGCTTCCGGGGGGGCCGTTCTGCCGCTTGGGATGGGGAAACGATGACCGATGCCGAAGGCAAATTCACCGTCACGGTGCGTCTGGAGGCCGATTCCGATGTGAAGGATTTGCCGACATGGTATTATACTTATCGGGTACAGGCGGATGTGACTGACGGTGCGGGTGAAACGCAACAAGCCAACCTGTCGTTGCCCTTGGGTAAAACTTCCGTTGTGCTCGCTATTGAGGGATTATCCGCACAGACGGTGAAAGAGAAAGCCCGGGAATTGACCTTCTCTGTTACTAATTTATCGGGCGAACCGGTAGATACAGAGGTGATTTATCAGGTGTTTAAACCAAATAAAAGTAACCATGAACCCGGTGAGAAAGTGTTGCAGGCTACAGTTGCATCCAATAAGAAGTTTGTGCCCGAAGCATTATACCGGCTTCCTTCCGGCTCTTATATCCTGAAGATTTCGGCTAAAGATGCGCAGGGCAGGGAATGTACGGAATCTCAAGGCTTCCTGTTGTTCTCGCTCGGCGATAAACGTCCGCCGATTGCCACCACCGATTGGTTCTATCAGGACGGAGAGAAATTTGAGGGAGATTCTCCGGCTACTATCTATGTCGGCAGCAGTGAAAAGAATATCTATCTTCTTTATGATGTCTTTTCCGGCAATAAGCGGGTGGAAAGCAGACGCGTGCAGTTCTCCGATTCCATCGTCAGTTTCCCGCTTACTTATAAACAGGAGTATGGAAACGGGGTAATGGTAAGTGTTGCCTTTGTGAAAGACGGACAGCTCTATGGTCACTATGCACGGATTACCAAACCCGAACCGGATAAAGAGTTGCAGTTGAAGTGGACTACGTTCCGTGATAAGCTTCGCCCCGGTCAGCAGGAAGAATGGAAACTGAGCGTGCTTTATCCCGATGGCCGTCCGGCTGATGCCGAACTGCTGGCGATGATGTATGATGCCTCTTTGGATCAGTTCTATAAGCATAACCTTTTATTCCGTGTGAATTTCGACCGTAACATTCCATATTCCAAATGGAACAGCTGGTATGCACGGACTGAATATATCTATCTCAATTTCCCGTTTAAGAGTTTGAATACTTCTTCGTACTCTTATAGTGAATTGCTGGTTCCGTCCGTGGGTGTACGGCATTGTGTCTTGGAGAGTTTGCCTGCCGGTTGGGAAATGAATTCGCGTGCTGCCCGACCGAAAATGGCAGATGATGTCCAAGATGTGGCGATTACAAATGTGGTGTTTGAGGAAGAAATAATTCCTGTGTTGAGAGCGGAAGCAATGGATGCGGGTGCTTTGGAAGAAACAGGGAATGTGCAGGTGCGTCAGAACTTTGCCGAAACAGCTTTCTTCTATCCGCAGTTGCGTACCAACGGGCAGGGCGAAGTCAGCATTTCGTTTATCCTGCCCGAAAGCCTGACAAAATGGAAGTTTATGGGGCTGGCACATACCAAGGAGGTGGATTACGGCCGGATAGAGGCAACCGCTACTGCCTCCAAAGAGTTTATGCTTCAACCCAATATGCCTCGTTTTGTCCGTGTGGGTGATAAGGCAAATATTGCCGCTTCACTGATTAACCTGTCGGATAAGGCTGTTGCCGGAACTGTCAGAATGGAACTTTTCAATCCTGAAACAGAGAAGGTCTTCTATACTCAGAAGCAGAAGTTCGGAGTGAAAGCGGGAGAAACGGGCAATGTGAGCTTTACCTTTGACGTCACTGATAAGTATACTGTATTGGCATGCCGCATGGTGGCTGAAGGAGATACGTTCAGTGATGGCGAACAGCGTTACATCCCGGTGTTGACGGATAAGCAGTGGGTGACGGAGAGTGTGCCGTTGGATGTAAACGGCAAAGGAAGTTATACCTTCTCATTGGAGCATCTGTTTAATAACCACAGTCGTACGGCATCCGGCCGGAAGATGACAGTGGAATTTACGAGCAATCCCGTATGGTATGCTGTCATGGCATTGCTGGTGGTTGCGGTTCCGCAGGGAGAGGATGCGCTGTCATGGGCTTCTGCTTATTATGCGAATGCGTTGGCCGAGTTCATTGTGAGTTCAAATCCGCGTATCAAACAGATATTTGACAGTTGGCTGGCACAGGGAGGCACTAAAGAAACTTTCATGAGCCGGTTGCAAAAGAATGAGGAGTTGAAGAACATATTGCTGGCAGAGACACCGTGGCTGACTGAAGCCGTGAATGAAGAAGAACAACGTCAACGTATTGCCACCTTGTTTGATTTGAACACGATGAGTAATAAATTGTCTGTCTGTGTGGCACATTTGAATGAGCTGCAAAATGGGGATGGTGCATGGAGCTGGTACAAGGGTATGCCGGGCAATCGTTATATGACTACGCAGATAACAGAAATGCTGACCCGCCTGCAAGTGATGACCGGTGGAAAACTGAATCAGGCTCTCTCTGCCATGTATCAGAAAGCATTAAACTATCTTACCGTGCAGGCAGGGAAAGAATACAAGGCAATGAAGGAAGCCGAAAAGAAAGGCGTGACGAAGGTCAGTCCTTCAGAACAGACGCTCCAATATCTGTATATATGTGCTTTGAATGGCAAAGCCGGAGCAAATGCCGATATGAACCGTTACTTTATCAGTAAGCTGAGTGCACAGGCGACCGATCTGACTGTTTACGGAAAGGCGCTATCTGCCATTGTTTTGCAACAGGCCGGAGAGACGGTAAAGGCGAAAGAGTTTGTGCAGTCTGTTATGGAGTATTCGGTGGTGACAGACAAGATGGGGCGTTATTTTGATACTCCCAAGGCACATTATTCTTGGTTCGGTTATAAGATTCCGACCGAAGTGGCTGCAATGGAGGCGGTGCAATACGTTACCAAAGACGAGCAGGCGTTGAGCCAGATGAAACGCTGGCTTTTGAAAGAGAAGCAAACGCAGGTTTGGGATACTCCTGTTGCTACGGTGAATGCTGTATATGCCTTACTGAATTCGGGAACGGACTTATTGGCAAACTCTGATGCCGTGAAGATTACCTTGGGAAAAGAGGTGATTCAGACGTCGGCGGAAGAGCCGGTGGGTTATCTCAAGAAGGTGGTTGAAGGCAATGTCCTGAATCTGAAGAAGGTGACAGTGGATTGTGAAGGCAGCGGTATGGGTTGGGGAGCTGTGTATGCCCAATATCTGGAGAATATGGATAAGATGGGTGAGCAAAGTAGCGGTTTGTCTGTCAGTCGTAGCCTTTATAAAGGAGAGACGCTCATAGAAGAAGGCACTGTATTGAATATAGGTGATAAGATTACTGTCCGTCTGACGGTAAAGGCAGACCGGGATATGGATTTTGTACAGATTAAAGATGAGCGTGCCGCTTGTATGGAGCCGTTGGCAGCATTGTCAGGTTATCGCCTGAGCACAAACCTGGGATATTATCAGGCAACAAAAGATGCTTCCACTTCTTTCTTTGTCAATCAAATGCGTAAAGGAATGTATGTGATAGAGTATCAGGTGTATGTGACCCGTTCGGGAGAATACCGGTCCGGGATAGCAACGATTCAGTCGGCTTATGCACCCGAGTTCGGCGGGCATACAGGAGGATATAAAGTAGTGGTGAAATAGAATTGTAAAGGGAGTGTGTCAAAACTAAACCGGGCTATTCCATAGCCCCTACGAACTAAACGATAGTTTTGACATACTCCCTTACAACTTAATGACAGGTTATTTTCATTTGGAGATATCCGCTTGTCTTTTGACGCTGCGGCCTCCATCGTATTCCAACCGGAAATCAAAGTTTCCTATTGTTCCGTAGAAGTAGTTTCCATTGACATGCGGATAATCTATAATGATGGATTCCCCGGTATCATAGTCTATATATAACCGTCCGTTCTCAATAAACCAGTCGAATTTATAGGTATCGTAATACTCGAAGGGAGGAGTGGTATAATAGAGGTCTTCCGTTCCTACACCGTGGTCGGGGCGAGAGCCGGATGTGAATGTGATATAGCTGTCCAAAGGTTCACCCCAAGAATCACCGGCACCCATATCGCCGAACCATGTCACTCCATACAATCCCGATAAATCAAAACCGATGTCTTCATCGCTCTCACAGGAAGTGAAACCGAGCGTGACAACCAGTGCGGCCAGCATACATAGATAATTCTTCCATGTTCTCATAATATTCCAGTTTATAGTTTTAATCTTTTTGTTTTAACACCTTCTAATGCAAAGATAATGCTTTTTTTCCTTACCTTTGTTACTTTAAACGAAGAATTTAGTTTGGTATGAAATACATAATGTTGATAATAAGTATGTTGCTGGGATCGGGGCTTTCAGTCTTTGCGCAGCCAAAAGCCTCTTTTGATAAGACAATGCACGAATTTGGAACCATTTTATGGAAGAACCCGGTAACGGCTACCTTTAAAATAACAAATAAGGGCGATAAGCCGTTAGTGATATCCAATGTCACCACTTCCTGCGGGTGCACTGTTACCGACTGGACCAAATCTCCTATCCTGCCGGGGAAAACGGGTGAAGTCAGTTCTACGTTTGATGCCAAGGCTCTCGGTCGTTTCCGGAAAAGCATCGGCGTTTATTGCAATGCGTCAGACAAGCCTGTTTATTTGTCTTTTCGCGGAGAAGTGACCGCCGACCCCAAGAACTATACCTTTACCCATCCTTATCAAATCGGTGCAATCCGCCTGAATAAAGAGGAAATAGAGTTTGACGATGCGAACATGGGAGATAAACCGACCATCGAACTGCTGATAGCCAATACTTCGGACCGGGTCTATACACCTGTGTTGATGCATCTGCCTCCTTATTTGAGTGCGGTGGCCACTCCCGATAAGCTGGGGCGTAACCGCACCGGAAAGATTAAGGTGACTCTTGATACCGAAAAACTTCCTAAGCTGGGGTTGACCACTGCTTCGGTATACCTGTCACGGTTCCCCGGAGATAAGGTGGGTGAGGAAAATGAAATTCCGGTTTCGGCTGTGCTGTTGCCCGATTTCTCTCGCATCAGTCAGCAAGAACGCCTGAATCCGCCTGCCATCCATCTTTCTGCCAAGGAACTGGTCATGGGAGAATTGGCAGATGACGAGAAACGTTCGCAGACGATTATAGTGAAGAATGTGGGTAAATCCAATCTGGAAATACGTGATTTGCAAGTGTTCAACTCTGCTTTGGGAGTGCAGTTGAAGAAACGTGTCTTGAAGCCTGGGGCAACGACCAAGATGAAGATTACGGCTTATGGGCATAACCTCAGAAGAGTGAAAGGCTCACCTCGTGTATTGATGATAACGAATGACCCGAACAGCCCGAAAATAATTATCAATGTGAAAGTAACCTCAAAGAAATAGCTATGGAACATCCTGAAAATAGTGAAGAATATAAGGGATTGGTCGTCAATGCGGGCATTGAACAACCATCCATTGTGAATCCTTATTTGAAATTCCGCAAGAAACCGCGTCGCCGTGAGTTTTCTGTGGGAGAGTATGTGGAAGGTATTGTGAAAGGTAACGTGACCGTCTTGAGTCAGGCCGTGACACTGGTGGAGAGTGTGAAACCCGAACATCAGTCCGTTGCCCAAGAGGTGATAGAGAAGTGTCTTCCCTATTCCGGCAATTCGATCCGGGTAGGTATCAGCGGTGTTCCCGGTGCAGGAAAGAGTACTTCGATTGATGTCTTCGGCCTGCACGTGCTCGAAAAAGGCGGTAAGTTGGCCGTGCTGGCAATTGACCCGAGTAGTGAGCGTAGCAAAGGAAGCATTTTGGGAGATAAAACCCGTATGGAACAGCTTTCCGTACATCCTAAATCATTTATCCGTCCCAGCCCGTCGGCCGGTTCATTGGGAGGAGTAGCACGTAAGACGCGTGAAACGATTATTCTTTGCGAGGCGGCCGGATTTGATAAAATTTTTGTGGAGACCGTGGGAGTGGGACAGAGCGAGACGGCTGTCCATTCGATGGTCGATTTCTTCCTGTTGATTCAGTTGGCGGGAACAGGAGATGAATTGCAAGGTATCAAGCGTGGCATTATGGAGATGGCGGACGGCATTGTGATTAATAAAGCCGACGGAGATAATCTGGAACGTGCCAAGCTGGCTGCCAGTCAGTTCCGTAATGCGCTGCATCTGTTTCCTGCGCCCGAATCCGGATGGACACCAAAGGTTCTGACTTATTCCGGTTTTTACAATATAGGCGTTAAGGAAGTATGGGATATGGTTTATGAGTACATTGGCTTTGTAAAAGAAAATGGCTATTTTGAATATCGCCGTAACGAGCAGAGCAAATACTGGATGTATGAAAGTATCAATGAACAGCTTCGCGACAGTTTCTACCATAATCCGAAGATTGAAGCCATGCTTCAAAAGAAGGAACAACAAGTATTAAGTGGTAATCTTACTTCATTCATAGCCGCCAAAAGTTTGCTGGACACTTATTTTGAGGACTTAAAGATGTAGTTCACCACAGATTACAGTTCTTTTCCTATCTTTTCGAAGTCGGCTCTTGATTTGCTCTGTGTCACGATATATACTCCCAAGAACACGAGTGCGATAGCCAGTCCTTTCTGCCAGCCGAAGCTTCCTATCCCCATGATGATGGCAGCGATTGTAGCTACAATCGGCTGCATATAGTTATACATACTGACAACGGTGGGACGGAGTAGTTTCTGTGCGGTCATGATGCAGAGATAGGCAAGGAAACTGCCTCCCAATACTACGTAAAGAACCTCTATGATGGCGATTGTGGAGACTGCCCCCCATTGAATGATGGAAATGTCGTGATAAGAGAACGGTATGTAACACATCGAAGCGTAAACGAACATCCACTTATTGATAGTGACTGCCGAATATTGCTGGGATAATCCCTTGAATACGGTTAAGTAGATGGAGAAACTGATCTGTGCCACCAAACAAAGCAGGTC
>ERZ860445.1396-NODE-1396-length-13615-cov-8.124631_pt1 | contig 13615 bp, 13 predicted proteins | sample MGYA00509977_ERZ860445 | MGnify/ENA primary metagenome ERZ860445 (study PRJEB30046, sample SAMN00715233) | human gut metagenome | study: EMG produced TPA metagenomics assembly of the A metagenome-wide association study of gut microbiota in type 2... | reverse complement strand
AGTATCGTTTGTATCCAAGAATCCCCTGCCTTTAGGCATGGGGAGTATGTCAAAACTGTACATTTAATTTACAAGTTTACAATAAATAATCATTGACAAATATGAATTTTATTGTTATAGTAATAGACAGATAAAAACAGTGAAGAGGAAAAGTAGATTTATGAAGCTTGCAGAGAGCTATGGTTTGGTGGGACATAGTAGTGAATTAAATTGAAATACACCTTAGAGTTGCAAGGCTGAACAATTGTGATAATTGAGATTAAGTAAGTTTTGTCGGAGTGCCTCCGTTATCATGGGCTAGGATATGTTAGTATCCGAAAGAGTGGCTAAGAAAGCAAATTGGGTGGTACCACGGGTTATAACAGCTCGTCCCTATATAGGGGCGAGCTTTTTTGTATGCTTTTTTAGTTAGATGAATTTATTTTAAACTTATATCAGCTGATAATAATACTTAAGTTTTGACAAATTAAAATTTAATCTGCAGTAATTTAAAGATTGATGTTAAAGTAAAAATTTTGTTTAACATCATAAGAAAGGATGAAAACTATGTCTATTCAATTAATGATAGTCTGTCTATATGTAGTATTATTATTTGCAATATCTTTTTATGTAAAACATCGCGCTAATAAAAATCCTATGGAATATTTATTTGCAGGAAGAAAATTATCTACATCACTTATTGCTTTTAATGTAACTGGTCTTGCTGTAGGTGCTGCTTCTACTGTTGGTGTGGCAGAAAATGCAACGCAGGTTGGAATTGCAGCTGGTTGGTACAATGGAGCATGGGCAATCGGTGCTGTGGTTATGGGAATTTTAGCCGCAGGGAAATATAGACAAATGGGTTGCTCTACGATACCAGAATTATTTGAACGTTATTATGATAAAAAAGGTCGTCTTATAAGTGCAATTGGTTTAGCAATCATTCTTATTTGTATTACTTCACTTCAATATGTAGCAGGTGGGGCAATTTTATCAACACTTATGCCAGATATATTTTCTATGAAAACAGGTATGATAATGAGTGCTATAGTTTTTATTGGCATTACTGTTGTAGGCGGATTGTGGTCTTCTGGTATGTCTAATATGATAAGCGTTAGTTTAATTTATTTAGGAATTTTATATTCAACTATTTCTGTCGTAGATAATAATGGTGGTCTTGTAAATATCAATAATAATTTACCTGTAGTTGATTTTTCTTGGTTTAGTCCTATTGGTGGCTTAGGTTTAGCTGTGGTATTGGGTTGGATTTTAATTATGATATCTCAAGCACTTACTTTGCAAGGAACTGTACAGATTGCCTGTGGTGCAAAAGATGCTAAAACAGCAAGAAAAGGCTTTATTTTAGGTGGAGCATTGATTTTTCCAATTGGCTTTTTATCAGCTATTTTAGGGTTAGCAGCTAAAGTTCAATATCCAGATATTAATCCAACTATGGCACTTCCTCAAATTATCATGAGCTTAGATCCTGTAGTTTCAGGGATAACACTTGCAGCATTATGGGCAGCAGATGTTTCCACTGCTTGTACAATATTATTAGGTGCAGGCACACTTATTTCTCAAGATATTTATAAACGTTTTATCAATCCACAAGTAACAACTGCAAAATTTTTGCAAGTAAATCGTTTAGTTATATTATTAGTAGGTCTTGCTACTTTATGGTTAGCATTTAATGCAGTGGGAATTTTAAAAACTATGATGATTGGTTTAAGTTTGACTACTGCATTTACTGTAGTATTTTTATTTACTGTGTTTGCGCCTAGTCTTTGTCGTAAAAATTCAGCATTTTACACTACTGTTGTAGGTTTGATAGGATTGGTTTTATGGCAATTTGTACCTCAGATACATGTATTGCCACATGTAATTTATTTTGAATGGATTATTTGTATAATCAGCTTTTTGATTATCAGTGTTGTGGATAAACAGCCAATTAAAATAGTTGAGAAAGAAACTACATCAGCAAAAGTAATGGTAAATCAAGAAGTTTTGAGCAGATAAAAATAAATAATAAAATTTATAACCTGACAAGTAAAAATACTTGACAGGTTATTTTTTGTCATATATAATAGTCAAAGTCGTAGGACATAATTAAATTTGATGAATAATGAAAGCTCAGGTGGTTTAAATGTTAGAAAAGTTTTTGCACATGAGCGCTTTATTTGATATTTATGGGGCTTTGCTAACTGACAAACAGAAACGTTGTCTACAAATGCACTTATTTGAAGATTTTTCATTATCAGAGATAAGTACAGAGTTAGGAATTTCACGTCAAGCTGTTTATGACATGTTGCGTCGCAGTGAGCAAATCATGCAGCAATATGAAGATAAATTAGGTTTGGCAGCCCGTTCGACAAAAGAAAAAACAGAGCTTTTGTCAATTTTATCTGATTTATTAGCATTAAAGCAGGAATCAGAAGATAACAGGCTTAATAATATAATAAGACGTATTTCTGTGTTAACAAATGATAGCAAGGAGGCATAAATTTGATTTTTGAAAATTTAGCTGATCGTTTGCAAGAGACTTTTAAAAAATTGCGTGGTCATGGTAAATTAACAGCTGACGATGTTAATGCTACCATGCGAGAAATTCGCATAGCTTTATTAGAAGCCGATGTAAACTTTAAAGTAGTTAAAGATTTTATTAAAAAAATAAAAGAACGTGCAGTAGGACAAGAAGTTTTAGAGTCCTTGACACCTGCACAAGCTGTTATTAAAATTGTTAACGAAGAGTTAACAGCATTGATGGGGCAGACTCAAAGTCATATAAACATTTCACCAAAAGCTCCTACAATCATCATGATGGTAGGTCTTCAAGGGGCAGGTAAAACAACATCTGCTGGTAAACTTGGTTTGATGTTTAAAAAGCAAGGCAAACACCCATTGATGGTTGCAGCAGATATCTATCGTCCAGCAGCTATCAAACAGTTACAAGTACTCGGTAGTCAAATTGATATTCCAGTATTTGCTAAAGAAGATTGTAAAGATGCTGTGCGTATCGCTAATGAAGCAATAGATTATGCAAAATCTCATGCTAATGATATTGTAATCATCGATACAGCAGGACGACTTCATATAGATGAAAACCTCATGCAAGAGTTGAAATCTATAAAAGAAGATGTAAAACCGCATGAAATCTTATTAGTAGTTGATGCTATGACTGGTCAAGATGCAGTTAATGTAGCAGAAAGCTTCAATAATGATTTAGGTTTAGATGGTGTTATCTTAACTAAAATGGACGGGGATGCTCGCGGTGGTGCGGCACTTTCTGTTAAGGCTGTTACAGGTTGCCCTATTAAATTTGTGGGTGCTGGTGAAAAATTAGAAGCCTTAGAACCATTTTATCCAGATAGAATGGCTTCTCGTATCTTAGGTATGGGTGATGTGCTTACTTTAATTGAAAAAGCACAGACTGCTTTTGATGCAGAAGAAGCAAAAAAAATGGAAAAAGCTTTCCGCAAAAATGAATTTACTTTAGATGATTTCTTATCTCAATTAAATCAAGTGAGAAAGCTTGGCTCTTTTGAAAATATCTTAGGTATGATACCTGGTATGGGTGGACTTAAGAAAAAACTCGGCGATGTGGATATCGATATGAATGGTAAAGAAATCAAACATATCGAAGCTATTATTAGAGCCATGACACCAGAAGAAAAAAGAAATACAAAAATCATCAATGGTTCTCGCCGTAAGCGTATCGCTATGGGTAGCGGAACAAAAGTTCAGGAAGTCAATAAGCTCTTAAAGCAATTTGACGAAATGAAAAAAATGATGAAGAAAATGTCTAATATGAAACAGTTAAATAAGAAAGGTAAAAAAGGAAAAGGCGGTTTCAAACTTCCTTTCTTTAGATAAACCTTCTATAATATAACTTAATCACTTTAAGGAGGTGAAAACATTGGCAGTTAAAATTCGTTTAAATCGTATGGGTGCTAAAAAACGTCCATTCTATCGTATCGTTGTAGCAGATTCTCGTGCTCCACGTGATGGTCGTTTCATCGAAATCTTAGGTAACTATGATTCCACAAAAGAACCTGCTATTATCAATATTGATGAAGAAAAAACTTTAGACTGGATGCTCAAAGGTGCTCAGCCTACAGATACAGTTAAATCTTTACTTAGCAAAAAAGGTATCATGACTAAATTTGATGCAGCTAAACATGCTAAGAAATAAGAAAGAGGCAAATAGATGAAGGAACTTGTTGAAGTAATAGCAAAATCACTCGTTGATTATCCAGAACAAGTTACTGTTGATGAAACCGTTGACGGTAATCATGTTTTGTTAAAATTGCGTGTAGCTTCAGCTGACATGGGAAAAGTCATTGGCAAACAAGGCCGTATAGCCAAAGCCATGAGAACTGTAGTGAAAGCTGCAGCTTCCTGTGAAAATAAAAAAGTTACAGTTGATATCATCGAATAATTGCAATAAAAATAGCCGAAGGTCGATTATGACTTTCGGCTTTCTCTTTATCCAAAATCTTTTCATTATAATATATATATGATAGTATATATCATGAGATTAATGAAATAATTAAAGTGAGGTTATAATTATGGAAAGCATTTCTTTACAATGTCCAGTAACAATTAAAGTAAAAGTTACTGAAAAATTTAGAGCTAAAATGTTAGATAAAATGGAAAAACAATTAGCAGAAGTAGATTTAAAATTATCTAAAATCGACATTCAAAAGAAAAAATTTTTAGAAGAACATGCTGAAGATAATATTCAACAAGTTGGAGCAATTGTTCAAAAAATGGAAGTAGACAAAGCTAAAGGTTTAAAATTAAAAGCTAAAATTGAACAAGATATTGCTGATATGAAACATTTAGGTTTAGGTGCTGAAATTATTCAAGGTACTATGCAACATGTATTTAATGTAAAAGTTGGCGATAAAATGCCAGCTGTTATGAATACTGAAATTATCGTAGAGGATGAAAAAATCATTGAAATCCGCAACTAATAAAAAGATTATTATTGGTAAAATCGGTGCAGCTCATGGTGTTAGAGGCGATATGAAAGTATATCCTTTAACAGATTTTCCTGATAGATTTAATACAATAAAAAAAGCATATGTAGACGATAAAGAAATAAACATTATTTCTACTCGCTATCAAGGAAATTTTGTGGTTATGAAAGTAGAAGGTGTTAATTCTCGTGAAGAAGTAGCACGTTTTACAAATAAATTATTGAAAATAAATCGCAGTGATGTACCACCACTTGAAGATGGAGAATATTATGCTTTTGATATAATTGGACTTCAAGTAATCAATCAAGATGATGTTGTTTTAGGTGAAATAACAGAAATTTTGAAAACTGGTAGCAATGATGTATATATTACAAAAGCAAAAGATGGCAGACAAATTTTAATTCCAGCATTAAAGAAAGTAGTTACTGAAATAAATGTTGAAGATGGATTTATGAAAGTAATTTGGGATGAAAATCAGGAAGTGTAATTATGAGAATAGATATATTATCTTTATTTCCTGAGATGTTTGGCGGAGTTTTTGGTTGTAGTATTACTAAAAGAGCGATTGAAAAAAATATTTTAGATATACAAATAACAAATCCTCGTGATTTTGCTTTTAATAAGCATAATCAAGTTGATGATACAGCTTATGGTGGTGGTGCTGGTATGGTGATGAAACCAGAGCCATTATTTAGAGCTGTAGAAGACGTTAAATCTAAGACGCAAATTGAAAATAGCAAGGTTATATTGATGTGTCCTACTGGAAAAGTATTTACTCAAGAAAAAGCAAAAGAACTTGCTAATTTTGATCAGTTAATATTTATTTGTGGTCATTATGAAGGCTTTGATAATCGTGTGGTACAAAATTTAGCTGATGAAGTAATTTCTATTGGCGATTATGTATTAACAGGTGGAGAACTTCCTGCTATGGTGGTAATTGATGCTGTATCAAGAATGCTTCCAGGCGTATTAGGTTCTGGAGAGTCTGCGCCAACAGATTCTTTTTATAATGGGCTTCTAGAATATCCACAATATACAAAACCACGTGAGTATAGAGGTCTTAGCGTACCTGACGTATTACTTTCAGGAGACCATGCTAAAATAGCAAAATGGCGTCGACAAGAATCTTTGCGTGTTACGTATACAAATAGACCAGACTTACTTGAAAAAGTAGAATTAAGCAAAGATGATAAGAAATTTTTAGAGGAATTGAAAAATAATTCTAAATAAAAAAAGGCTTTTAATAGAAGACAAAATCTATTAAAAGCCTTTTATAATTTTTTAATAATAAAATTCAAATACAACACTTGTTAAAGTTAAATCTTAGAAAAATTTATCCTTGAAGAAGGAGCAAAAGGATTCAAATACAACACTTGTTAAAGTTAAATAAAAAAGTTGCAAAAGGAAATCGAAAAGCGAGAGCAATTCAAATACAACACTTGTTAAAGTTAAATTTTTTTGTTAAAAAGTCAAGTAAGGAGTAATAAACAATTCAAATACAACACTTGTTAAAGTTAAATCTGTCGAACCCGAGGTTTTCCATCTCGTTATCGAGTATTCAAATACAACACTTGTTAAAGTTAAATCAAGAAGATTTAAGGCTACTATTAAATAAACTATAATTCAAATACAACACTTGTTAAAGTTAAATTATCATCCAGGTCGTCTACCTCTCTTAACTGTAACATTCAAATACAACACTTGTTAAAGTTAAATGAAAACAGCAAAAGCTATTTAATATATTTTAACCTATTCAAATACAACACTTGTTAAAGTTAAATTTAGGAAATTTTATCCAACCGGATAATATAACACAATTCAAATACAACACTTGTTAAAGTTAAATTAAGAATAGCATTAGCTAATGTATTAAAAGCAGAACCATTCAAATACAACACTTGTTAAAGTTAAATTAACTAATGGTATTTCTGAATCAGGACAACTTAATAATTCAAATACAACACTTGTTAAAGTTAAATATGTTTATATAGATAATTTTAGGAGGTATTCTTGAATTCAAATACAACACTTGTTAAAGTTAAATTCACAAGCTAATTCACCAACACTACAAATGTAAGAAATTCAAATACAACACTTGTTAAAGTTAAATAAATCTACATTGTCTAGCAATATAGTATTTGTTCATATTCAAATACAACACTTGTTAAAGTTAAATTTATGATGATCCAGAAGCTAAGTATATGGTAGTTGCATTCAAATACAACACTTGTTAAAGTTAAATATAACGGCATATCCATTATATGATTGGAATTTTTCATTCAAATACAACACTTGTTAAAGTTAAATTATAAAGTTGGCGGTCATATCATGGGCATGGTCAATAATTCAAATACAACACTTGTTAAAGTTAAATTAGAAGAAGTAACAGACGTTGGCTCTAAGGCATTATTCAAATACAACACTTGTTAAAGTTAAATTAGTAAATACGTATATACTTTTGATAATTACTTAGATTCAAATACAACACTTGTTAAAGTTAAATATGCTATTTTGCAAGCTTACTATAAAGGAAAATTCAATTCAAATACAACACTTGTTAAAGTTAAATGGGACTATAAAGCAGGCATCAATAAGAAAAGATTAAGATTCAAATACAACACTTGTTAAAGTTAAATTTGCTAAAAGCATATATATTACTGCCTTTTATGTATTCAAATACAACACTTGTTAAAGTTAAATACAGTCTTGACTTTAAAATTTTTATATGCTAAATACATTCAAATACAACACTTGTTAAAGTTAAATTTTTTCTAATATAGAAAATAAAAAATTGCTAAAAAATTCAAATACAACACTTGTTAAAGTTAAATATTCTTCTTGTGCTAATTTATCTTCACATGCAAATATTCAAATACAACACTTGTTAAAGTTAAATTTATTATCAATTTCAACATCCCAAACTACACCTGGAATTCAAATACAACACTTGTTAAAGTTAAATCTAACACCATCACAAAACATTTTTCTCTCCTCTTAATTCAAATACAACACTTGTTAAAGTTAAATTATAAAAAAGAAAGATAAGGAAGAATTAAAAAATCATTCAAATACAACACTTGTTAAAGTTAAATAAACATAAGGCTAATTAAAGAACGGATTTTCTTACAATTCAAATACAACACTTGTTAAAGTTAAATCAGTAGTTTATAGATTAGATAAGGAGAATAAATAAAATTCAAATACAACACTTGTTAAAGTTAAATCATAAAATCACTTCCTTATTTTTTATTTTTGCTATATTCAAATACAACACTTGTTAAAGTTAAATAACAAATTCTATTTCATTGGATAAGATTTATAAAAAATTCAAATACAACACTTGTTAAAGTTAAATTCACTCACTGCCCTCTCAGTAAAACGGGGCAACGAATTCAAATACAACACTTGTTAAAGTTAAATTTCGGAAAAGGAGATTGGCAGGATATCTCCAAATTAATTCAAATACAACACTTGTTAAAGTTAAATTTCTTTTATTCTCGATGCTAGAATTTTTTTTATCAATTCAAATACAACACTTGTTAAAGTTAAATAAAAGGCACTAGAACAATATTTGCTAGTCCTACCAAATTCAAATACAACACTTGTTAAAGTTAAATAATGTAGTCTTTTTTTTACTATATTTGTTTCCCTGCATTCAAATACAACACTTGTTAAAGTTAAATCTTGTTTTATCAATAACTCTTTCAGAAAACATAATAATTCAAATACAACACTTGTTAAAGTTAAATAATTGTTTTTTGGGGTTATTATATAAACTTTATTTAATTCAAATACAACACTTGTTAAAGTTAAATTAAAAAAACAAAAGCCCTGCTAAAAATGCAGGATATATTCAAATACAACACTTGTTAAAGTTAAATAAAAAGTGCCTAGTCCATAATAGACCAAGCACCCAATTCAAATACAACACTTGTTAAAGTTAAATCAGAGAACTTTGAAGAAGATGATTTATGGATAACTTATTCAAATACAACACTTGTTAAAGTTAAATTAAACTTACACCAGAAGAAAAGCGTCGTATTGTTAAATTCAAATACAACACTTGTTAAAGTTAAATGATGCACAATCAAATATATCTAGTTATTTTGGCATATTCAAATACAACACTTGTTAAAGTTAAATATGCAGTAGAGAAAAAAACTCTACTGGTCATACACATTCAAATACAACACTTGTTAAAGTTAAATAGAAGATGCTACAGAATGGGAAAATTGGATATTAAATTCAAATACAACACTTGTTAAAGTTAAATTGTACCAAACCATCTATCGTATGGTTCTTCGCTACATTCAAATACAACACTTGTTAAAGTTAAATGGAAATACAAAAAGGAGTGATGATATGGGATACCTTTATTCAAATACAACACTTGTTAAAGTTAAATCTTATTAACTTCTACAATTGGTATAAATACATCATCATTCAAATACAACACTTGTTAAAGTTAAATATGATTTGCCAAGACCTGTACCATAAAGACAGACATATTCAAATACAACACTTGTTAAAGTTAAATAGGTTATTTAATGGCTTTATCAACTTATTCTTTTTTATTCAAATACAACACTTGTTAAAGTTAAATTAAATTCACTGTATCCAATTCTATCGCCATAGTATAATTCAAATACAACACTTGTTAAAGTTAAATAGCACATCATTAAAAATCCTTAGTTGTAGGCCTATTATTCAAATACAACACTTGTTAAAGTTAAATATTTTATGGCCGTGTCAAAAGTAATTCGGTCCGCTATTCAAATACAACACTTGTTAAAGTTAAATTATTGTCTTAAATACCCATAACTAAAATATTTTTCTGATTCAAATACAACACTTGTTAAAGTTAAATGCGGTTTTAAACAGGTCAAAAACAAGTCAGATTTATTCAAATACAACACTTGTTAAAGTTAAATGCTAGAAAAATCAATCTTTATGATTTTCATTATACTATTAAAAGTATTGATATACAAGGATTTTAGTTGTTTTTTACCAGCGATAATAGGATTTTTGGAGATTTTATAAAAAGGTTTAATTTTCAAGCTTTAGAGGAGTTTTGTTTATTTTTAGCTGGTAATTTTATGGTAAATAAAATTTTATTAAGCAAAAAACAAAAAGCAACTATCATTGATAGTTGCTTTAATTTTATAAATCATATGGTGACCCACCCGGGACTCGAACCCGGAACCTGCTGATTAAGAGTCAGATGCTCTACCAATTGAGCTAGTGAGTCATTAATAACAAAAATTATTATACTGCTCATTTATGTATTTTGCAATACTTTTTTATAATTTTTTTCATATGACTAAAATGTTACAAAATTTAATAAATAAATAATTTTCAATAGTAAAACTTAAAAATATGTAATCTTTTTTCGTATTGTCTTAGAATTTATGAATAATTATGATATAATAAAAATTACTGTTGCAGAAAAAAAAATATTTGATAGGAGGAATTTTATGAGCCCTGCAGTAATAACTTTATGCGTTTTAGCTGTAGCAGCATTTTTCTTTGTAACAGAGCTTATTCCATTGGCTGTTACGGCTATAGGTGCATCTATTGCATTAGGTCTTTTAGGAGTACTTACTCCACAACAAGTGTTTTCTGGTCTTTCTGATTCCACAGTAGTTTTATTTGCTGGTATGTTTGTCATTGGAGCAGCGATGTTTCAGACTGGATTGGCACAAAAAATTGGTATAAAAGTAGTAAAAAGCGCTGGAACTAGTGAAAATCGTTTGATGGCAGCTTTGATGTGCATTACTATTTTATTATCAGCAGTATCATCAAATACAGCTACAGTAGCTTGTTTGATGCCAGTAGTAATTCAAATTTGTGCGGTAGCAAAAATACCTGTATCCCCACAGTTGATGGCATTAGCAGTAGCTGCAAATGTTGGTGGAACAATCACTATGGTTGGTACCCCACCAAATATTTTAATGAGTGCAACACTTCAGGCAACAGGATTAGAACCTTTTGGATTTTTTGAATTTGCGTATATTGGTGTACCTTTATCTATAGCTGGTATGGTTTATATGTTAAGTATAGGTAGAAAATTCTGCCCTAGACATTATGTAGAAACTGTAGAGAATGATAAAGCTTCAGATGAAGTCAAAGATCCAAAGAAAATGATAATATGTACTGTTATCTTAATTTTAGTTGTATTAGGTATGGCTTTTGAAAAAAATATTGGTATACCAATGCAAACTACAGCAATAATGGGAGCATTAGCTTGCGTATTAACAGGTTGTTTATCTGAAAAACAAGCTTATTTAGGTATTGACTGGGTTACTATTTTCTTATTTGCAGGTATGCTACCACTTGCTTCTGCTATGGATAAAAGTGGCGCAGGTAAAATGATAGCAGATGGTGTAGTAGGAATTATTGGGGATAATCCATCTCCAATGTTAATAGTTGTAGCAATGTTTATTTTATCTTGTGGGCTTACACAATTTATGTCAAATACAGCTGCTGCAGCGTTATTAGCACCAATTGGTATATCTATAGCACAATCTATAGGTGCATCACCTTATCCTGTGCTTATGGCAATAGGTATTGCTGCTTCTTGTGCATTTACAACACCAGTTGCAACGCCACCGAATACTTTGGTACTGATACCAGGTCATTTTAAATTTATGGATTATGTAAAAGTCGGTTTGCCACTTGTTATGGTTTCTTTAGTTGTTTGCATGATTGTAATTCCTTTCTTCTGGCCATTTTTCCCATGATGAATATCAGATAGTATAAGAGAGTTTTATTTTAGATTTTATTTATAGTTAAAGGATTGATTTTATGGATAGAGAAAATGCTCTTAGTACGATTGCTTCATTTGATACAGAATTATATACATTCTTTCAAGAAGAGTTACAAAGACAAAAATATACCTTATCTTTTATGCCAGAGGAAAATTATTCATCACCTTTAAGCACATATCTTGAAGGTAGTATTTTGTCAAATACATTGACAACACACCATGATGAAGCTAAACCTACAGGCTTAGAAGAAATCACTATTAATCGCATTAATAAATTATTTGGCAGTGAACATGCAGTTATTCGCTTAGAAAGTATAGCAGCTGCTTCTCGCGTTGTTTTTTATAGTTTAGCTAAAAAAGGCGATACTATATTATCTTTAGATAATAGAAAAAGCGACCATTGTAATAGTAAAAATTTAGAATTTAATTTTGTGAGATTTAGTATTGACCCTAAAACACAATTATTAAATCTAGATAGAGTTGAACAAATAGCCAAAGAACATAAACCTAAAGTGATAATTTTTTCACCAGTTAATTATCCAAGAGTTATAGATTATGAAAGATTAGCTAAAATTGCACATGATATAGGTGCTTATATGTGGTTTGATATTTGTCAAAATGTAGGTCTTGTAGCAACAGGGCAAATACCTTCACCTGTACCTTATGCAGATGTAGTAACTTTTTCAACACATGATTCTTTAAGAGGACCACAAAGTTCAGTAATTTTATGTAAAAAAGAATTAGCTGATATCATTGATAAAACAGTTATCACTACAGGACATTTTTCTTTGAAAAAAAATATTTTAGCTAGTTTAGCTGTTATATTTAAAGAAGCAACTACAGAAAAATTCAAACAGTATACTAAACAAGTTGTATTAAATGCGAAAGCACTTCAAAAAGGACTAGAAGAAGAAGGCATTACAATTTTATGTAAAGGAACTGATACAAATTTAGTTTTAGTGAACCTTACTAAATTAGGTATTAGCTGTAAAAAAGCTCATAATGCTTTACAAAGTGCAGGTTTTATCGTAAAACCAACCGTATTATCTACTTGTGATGAAAATCTTAATTTTGAAATCTTGAGATTATCTAGTTTGATTTTAACAACTAGAGGGCTTAAAGAAGTGCAGATGGAACACATTGGTAAAATGATGGCTAAGGTATTGAAAAATATTGATGATATGGCAATTATTGAAGAAGTAAGACAAGAAGCAGTAGATATTGCTATGGAATGTCCATTATTTTCTGATGAATGGTTAGCGTTTAAAGATGTATTAAATCCTCTTTATAGTGCAAAAGATATAAATATATCTCATGAATTAGCAGCTGAAAGAAAGATGGCTGTAATGAAAAAATTATTTAGTTTCATGAAAAAATAATATCTATTTAGTATAAAATTTATTTATAGATATTTATATTAACTATAAAATTTATTGTAGTAATATAAATTAAATGTTATAGTAAGAGAAAAATAAATAAAACTAAGGGAGGTTTTATAATGAAAAAAATAGTATTGATTTTTGTAGCTGTTATGATGATGGCATTTTCTAGTGTGTGTATGGCAGCTGATGGCGGAGATTTAAATAAAGATCAAAAAGTTGCTGAAACATTTATCAGTGGTATTACAACAGAAAAAGTTCCATATGATAAATTAGGAGCAAATATTGATAATGGATTAAAAAAGAATTTTGATGCAAAAGCATATGATGCATTAAAAAATGAAGTGAAAACTAAATTTGGCGATTTGAAAGAAAGTAAATTTTATTCCTTTGAACGTTATAATAATCAAGACAAAGTAACATATTTAACTTCTTTTAGCCAAGAAAATGTTGTAGCCATAGTTTTTGTTCCAGTTAGCCTGAACTGACTTTGTTTCATACATTGAAAGATT
>ERZ860445.1389-NODE-1389-length-13674-cov-16.470299_pt1 | contig 13674 bp, 12 predicted proteins | sample MGYA00509977_ERZ860445 | MGnify/ENA primary metagenome ERZ860445 (study PRJEB30046, sample SAMN00715233) | human gut metagenome | study: EMG produced TPA metagenomics assembly of the A metagenome-wide association study of gut microbiota in type 2... | reverse complement strand
AGGTAACGAGTTAACGAGGCTTTTCTTGTCCCCTTGTCAACTCGTCAACTTGTCACCTGATTTAACCTGAAACAAAGATACAACACGGAAAAAGAGGTGTGGAAGAAGAGAAAAGAACATAGAAGAAGATGCAATAAAATCATATAAAATAATTCTCGTAAGGCAATGGATATTAGCGGATTTATTGCTATATTTATAGTGATAAAACAATAATATTCAAGCAATTATGAGAGACACAAGTATTCCTGAAGAGAAGATAGAAAAAGAGTGGGAAATCCATCCTTACTACCGTAGAGAACTGGCCATGGCCTATGCGCCCCAACTGACTCCCGAAGCAGCTGTAAACCGGCTGACGCGATGGCTGAAACAGAATAAGGCGCTGTTCAAGGAACTTCAGGACTACGGCTACCGTCCCAACCAGCAGATGTTTACCTCCATTCAGGTGGAAATTCTCTTCCGCTATCTGGGACGGCCCTGAATCCGGCTAAAACGTGACTTGTATCGTAAGCCTGCGATACAAGTATCATTCGCTGACGATACAAGTCACGCAAGCCATCGGTACAGGTCACGTACAACCTCCGTCTTTGTTCAGACAGAGGCTTCTCCTTCGGCAGGAGGCTCGGTATACCGTCCCATTGCCAGACGGTTGTGGTGAATTTCCTCATCGTTCAGCGGAATCACCCGGTAGCCCCGTTTTCCGGCAGCCCGGACCTGTTCGAAGCCTAATTTCTTCAGTGCCAAACCGATTTTTACCGTACTGAGCGGCATTTTCAGCATAAATCCGGCACGGGCCATGATGTCCGTAACGGTCATGAACTGACACTCCTCTCCCGGCATGGGACGGCGGTATCCGGTCTGAATCACTTCCAGCTCCATGTTGGTCGTTTCAAACTGTTCGTTATGCGCATTGATTTCACGAATCTCGTCGTTGGCAAACCAGAAGCAGAATCCCTCCTTCCAGAGTACCAGCGCCTGGGCATAGACTCCTTCGTAGTCGATGGGCGTATCGTAGGGATTCTGGATTTGCTTCACTTCGAAAGGCAGCCAGCGGCGGTGTCCGGTGGGGTCGTTCAGAAAGTTGGCATTGTTTGTCGTACCGCAGAAACTGGCAATGTGCGCCCGCTTTTCCTTGTAGTGCCCGTACGGCCGGCGCTCGTTGATGTCGGGTGAAGTCACCAAAGCCTTCAGCTGATTCATTTCCGACGGACGCATCTCGTCAATCTCTTCCAGACAGACGAAAGCAAACTCGGAGAGTGTCATCATATCGTCCTTGGTGAGATGACTGCTGTTGGTTTTCAGATAAAAATACGCCCTAAGCTCTTCGGGCAAAAGGCGGTTGAACCAGGTGGTTTTATACACCCCCTGCGGTCCCACCAGTACCAGAATCTCGTGATTGATGATACGCGGATCGAGAATGGAAGCCACTGCTGCCACCAGCCATTTCCGGAAACACTTCCTGAAATGTTCCTGATTGCCGCACACCTCCACCATATCGGCCAGCTTTCCGATGTAATCTGTTTTTCCATCCCAGGCAGGCAGATAGTTGAAGTAATGCACAAAAGGATTGTAATCCTCTACATATTCCGATTCCAGCACATTGCGCAAATCGGACAAGCGGAGATTTTCTCCCTCCTTGCACATCCGGCTCCAGAGCGTATTGACCATGCGGTCGGTCACTTCCATGAAAGGAGCATCCTCGTCGCATTCCTTGGGACGCATTTCATATTTTCCGGTAATCACATTGTGCCGGAATACTCCCTGTGTATCGAGGAACTGCTCGATGTCGTGTACCGTCGCCATCCGTTTCACCGCTTCGGTGCCTTCTTTCCGTCCCCTGCCCCTCGCCGGCACACGCGTATCAAACTTCGTGTTGTCGGCATAACAGGAACGGAAGATAGAAGCCACATCGCCCGTATAATCGGTAAACCGGTCCTCTGCCCACTGCAAGGCTTCCTCCATCGGAATGCCGTACTCATTGAGCAGATAGCCCGTACGCATGATATAGTCGTTGCGATGATGCGCCTCGTACACCACACCGGCCTGTTTCAGTTCACGGTTGATGGCAGCCGTCACGCGCTCCAGTTTGCCGTTTCGAACAGGTTCCAGGTCCTTCGCTGAGAATTTGAACGGCACAGCCTCCGGATTGAAGAACACGTCCGGATCGGCAGCCAGTCCGCTCAGCCTGGTAGGATTCTTGCAGGCCCCGTCGCATTCTACTCCCGTCAGCCGGGTATAATAGGCATTGGCAGCCAGAAACGCTTTTTTATAGCGTTCTATCTTTTTGGCTACAGACAGCCCCTCCATAGGCACATCCATGCGGAAGAGAATACGTATTCCCTCCCCGCTGATGGTGACATAAGCCAGTAGCGTATGCTCGTCTTCGCGAACACGCTGCAGCACTTCCTGCATCCGCTGTGCAGGCACATGATCGAGGTCGGCAAGCGAGAATCCGGTCCACGAAGCAATGTGCTTCTGTTGTTTGCCACCGGAAAAACGGACTGCCACGGCGAAACAGGGACACGAAGCCTTCTCCCGGGAAGCCGGAGCCTGATACCCTTCGGAACGGTAATAACGATGCTTCTCCGTATGGTTCTTTACGGTTTGGTCTTCGCGGATAAGGTGGAGAAGATGAGCCAATGTGGTTTCGGACGGGCACGTGTCCGAATAGCCTTTGAAAAGGCTGAAAGTAGTTTTTTTCCATAGTTTAGGTTAAAATTAAAACACGCTCAAATGTAGCAGGCAAGTTTGTAGCATGCAAACGTGCGTTGCAACTATGGCAGCAACAAATATAACAAGTATAAACAATGCTTAACAGATATTAGCAGTAAGAACAGTCTCGGACAATAGTGTCCGGGATAACTTAAATAATTTCATTTATGAAACATTGTACTCCTCTCAGCATTGCACTGGGAGCATTTTTCGACGAAATCCGTCGGACCACTCTGGTGAATGGCAAGATTCTTTCCATTCACGAAGTAAGCAGAATCACTCGCATGGGCGAAAGCACCTACATGCGTTTAAAAAAAGGGATTCAGACAGTATCTGGAATTTTTACAGAATCTACTATCTGTATGCAAATGCATTGAAAGACGACCCTGAGAAATGGTTGGAATTTCATAAAAAGATAGGCAGGATTTTCCAGAGCGACTATATAAACATTCATTGTAAGAATACATAATCGTGTCGGGGTTGGCAGGGTTGTCACCCTATTTTATAAAACTTTTACGTGTGAGTGTGGAGAGAATGAATTTTATATCTCTCCACACATTTCCATAAAAAGTTTAAGAAAATGCATGTCAACCCCGACAACCCCGACAAGCTAAAAAATTAATTACCTGATTTACAACTACGTTCATTTTCGGTAAAATGTCGGGGTTGTACAGGTTTCCCCTGTTCTCCACACCTCTCCACCATGTGGAAATTCTGAAATATTTACATCATTTCAGGGTGGTGGAAAGGTGGTGGAGAAGTGGTGGAGAGAAATTTGAAATGTTAAAAACAAGAAAACAACAAAGTATGTCGACGGCTAATCGAGTAATTAAAAACACCGGATACCTTTATGCCAAGATGGGTATCACGATGTTCGTATCGCTATATACTACACGTCTTATTCTGAACTCCTTGGGAGCTTCCGACTTCGGTATCTTCAATATCGTAGGAGGAGCCATCGCCATGTTAGGCTTCCTGAATGCTGCCATGGCAAGTGCTACCCAGCGTTTCATGAGTTATGCCGAGGGAGAAGGTATTAAGAGCAAACAAAAAAGTATTTTCAATGTAAGTTTTGTACTTCACATTCTGATTTCCCTGCTGGTAGGCATTGCCTTACTCATAGCCGGATACTTTTTCTTCAACGGTATACTGAATATTCCTCCCGACCGTATCTTTGCTGCCCAAGTAGTATATGGCAGTCTGATCATTAGCACCATGTTTACGGTAATGACCGTACCCTATGATGCCGTAATGAATGCCCACGAAAACATGCTCTATTATGCCATTGTAGGTATTATTGAATCGCTCCTAAAATTAGCTGTGGCCTTCGCCTGTGTATATACTACTTCCGACAAACTGATAGTTTATGGAATCCTGATGGCATGTATCCCTCTAATTACCCTCACCATTATGCGTGTGTATTGCCACAAGCATTATGAGGAGTGTACCATTGCTCCTAAAAAATATTTTGATAAAGGACTGATGAAAGAAATGACTTCGTTTGCGGGATGGAACTTCTTGGGAAGTGCAAGTAGTATGATAGGGAATTATGGACAAGGAATTATCCTAAATAGCTTTTTTGGAACAATACTAAATGCCGCACAAGGGATTGCCGCACAAATAAACGGACAGATACAGGTTTTAGCCTCCAATATGCTCAAAGCTCTAAATCCAGTTTTAGGGAAAAGTGCTGGAGCTAACAATAAAGAGTTATTATTAAAATCAACTTTATTAGGAGCCAAATATTCTACAGTCCTCTATACAATGATTGCATTGCCTATCATTATAGAAACTCCTAATATATTACAAATTTGGTTACATCAAGTACCGGAATGGACTATAATTTTTGTACGCATCCAACTGATTCGCTCTTTCATTGAATTCCAATTTTGCACACTTCCAAGTACAATTAGTGCCTCTGGTAAAATAAGAAAATATTCTATATGGAGTAGTATTTGTAATTTTTTACAATTACCTTCAATCTATCTATGCTTCTACATAGGACTACCTCCTTATTCTATGTATCTTGTTGCTATTATTTGTGGAAATCTATTTGTATATGCAGGAGCTTTTTATTTTATCCGACAACTATATCAGCTGTCATTATATACTTTCATTAAAGAGGTGCAAACTCCTTTATATTTCACAACTGCAATGGCGATAATACCTATTTACAGTATTAAATACATAATACCCATTTATTCTATAATTACACTATTTATCTATCTTTTTATTTCTATTCTCATCTTTATTTCACTTTTTTACTTCATAAGTTGTAATAGAGAAGAAAAAAAAATAATTCTGAATTTAAAACAAATGTTATTTAATAAAATAAAAGAGAAGCTATGATTTCAGTAGTTATTCCATTGTATAATAAAGCGCATACTATTGTCAATACGCTAAATACAGTTGTCAATCAGACCTACAAAGATTTTGAAGTAATTATTGTGAACGATGGTTCTACAGATAATGGAGTTGAAGTTATTCAAAAACACTTTGCAGATAACAGAATCCGAATCATTAATCAAAAAAATGCAGGAGTAAGTGCTGCGAGAAATAAAGGAATAAAAGAAGCAAAAGGTAATTACATTTCTTTTCTTGATGCCGACGATGAATGGATGCCCAATTATTTAGAAAATATTAATCTGGCAATCAAAGAATATCCAAAAGCAGGAATGATTATATCTGGAAGATATAGTCAAAACATCAAAACAGGAAAAAGAAAGGCCAATATTCCATCCAAATATCATCAAAGAATTTCTACTATCAATTTTTTTGATAATCCACATGTATTTGCCCATATAAGTGCAACAACAATTGCCACAAATCTATTAAAAAAAAATAATGAACTATTATTATCCTTCATTCCTGGACAAAAATCTAATGAAGATTTTACTTTTTTATTTAGCATAGCCTTATATACATCTGTCATTTATATAGGAGTTCCATTAAGTATCTATAATGGAGAAGTAGAAGATCAAGCAACTAATACATTAAAAGAAAAACAAAAAATAACAGATTTCATATTATTTCATAATAAGATTATTGAAGAATTTCACAAATCTCATTCAACAAACCAGACATTTAAAATCTTTATGAAATATGAATTCAGACATAGTATACTCCAACATCTCAAGAAAAAAAACTATCAAGCTATTTTATACATTTTATCAATGTTAGATTCTAACACAAAAAGATTACTAATAAACAAAATAGAAAATATAATCTATACAAAATCATGCTTAAATAGAATTGCTATATCATATATATATATTACAAAATTAATTTGGAGAACTCATTGCTTTCCTTCTGTAAAATAAAAAATACAAATTTATGAACTACATATATTATCAAAAAATCAAACGAAAATTTTGGTACAAACTTATTTATTATACTAGAAATACCAATCTATACCCTTACTTATATTGCTCTTATTGGCACTACTTATTTTCCAAAAAAACAATTTCAGTATCCCCTACCCCTGAAATGTATTATGCAGCCCGTCCCAATCCCGGAGCTGGAATTGGTCATCAAATGGCTAATTGGATTGCAGGATATTGGTTTGCAAAATTTTTCCAATTACAATTTGCCCACCTTCCATTTTCTACAAAAAAATGGGAGAACTTTTTAGGATTTGGAATAGGAGAAACAAATGTAACAGAGCTCAAAAAGAAAGGTTACAAAATACGTAAACTCCCTTTATTCAGCGAAAAGAACGAAAAAGAAGTAGCTTTAAATAAAAAAATTATTCAATCGTATTATGGGAAAAAGATAGTATTTATTGCAGAACAAGATCAATTCTATCAGGCACAATATGGAATAATGGAAGAGCTTAAGAACAAATTCTATCATGCACCTGCACGTAAAACTGATAAGCTTATTTATCAGAAAGAGCATTTCAATATAGCCATTCATGTACGAAGAGGAGATATTATGACAGATCCCAATAATCCTAACTTAGTCATGAGATACTTAAGTAATGACTATTTTGAAAAAGTTCTTAAGCAAACTCTAACATCTCTGCAGTGTAATAAACCAATTCACATTTACTTCTTCTCTCAAGGTCAACCTGAAGATTATCCGGAATTCAAAAAATTTCCTAATCTACACTGGTGTATGGATATGGAAGCCCAGGATTCATTTTTACATATGGTTTATGCAGATTTATTAATTACAAGCAAAAGTTCATTCTCTTATAAACCAGCTCTATTAAATAAAGGAATAAAAATTTGTCCTAAAAATTTTTGGCATGGTTATCCAAAGACCTCCGATTGGATTATGGTAGAAAATGATGGTGCTTTTGACACACACTCACTGTCATCGATATTTAAGAAACTGATAAATTAACATAATACAATGAACACAATACTACCTCTTTCCTTAAAAGTTTTAAGAAAACTTTATTTATCATACAATAAAAAAATAGAAACAAGAATTTCTTGTGAATCAAACCCAGAAACAGTTTCACAACTAATATTCAACAAATTAACAGATAATACTCCATGCATGATAGCAAGATTTGGAAGTACAGAATTATCAGCCTTGGTAAATTATTTAGGAGTAAATACCCCAAAACATTCATATATTAAATATATACAAGGTAAACAACCGGAATGGTGGTGGAGTAAAAATATCATGAACCAGATGCAACAGTGGAGCGGTTTCTTTCCTCCTACTCCTGAAAATATGCAAAAATTTGGAGATTTAATGATAAAAGATATACCAATGGTTGATATACTTGGTTCATGGCTCACACAGGAAAACTTTTTCAAAAACCAATTACAGCATGTACATTTCGTCAGATTAGAATTATTAAATCCCTATTGGTGTACATATCCTTGGAGCAAAGCATTAGAAGGGAAAAAAGTCCTTGTAATACATCCTTTTATAGAAACTATAAAAAAACAATATGCTCGTAGAGAATTATTGTTTAAGAATCCGGATATCCTGCCTGAATTCGAATTGAAAACTATAAAAGCTGTACAAAGTTTAGGAGGTACCAACCAATTCAATAATTGGTTTGAGGCTTTACAATGGATGAAAGATGAAATGGACAAAACAGATTATGATATTTGCTTAATAGGTTGTGGAGCATATGGATTTCCATTAGCTGCTCATGCAAAAAGACAAGGGAAAAAAGCAGTGCATTTAGCAGGAGCCTTACAACTCTTATTTGGCATCAAAGGCAAAAGATGGGAGAACCCTCATTACGGAGAAAAAACATTAAAAAGACAAGGAGCATATAGCGAATTAATGAACGAATATTGGTGTTATCCCAACCAAGAAGAAACACCACAGTCTGCTAAATATGTAGAAAATAGTTGCTATTGGAAATAATATAAACTATAAAAATATGAAATACAAACTATTATCCATCAGAGGGGAAAAAGAAACCAATATAGGAGATTATGTACAAGCTTTAGCTTCAGCACAATTTCTCCCTCAAATAGATGGATTCATCAACAGAGAAGCTTTAAAAACATATAATCAAGAAGAATGTAAAGTTATAATGAACGGATGGTATATACATCATCCGGAACAATGGCCACCATCCGATAAAATTACACCACTATATGTGGCAGTACATTTCAATGCATTAGCTCAAAAAGAGTTATTATCAGAAGAAAGTATCAACTATTTAAAAAAACATGAACCCATCGGATGTAGAGACACTTATACTCAAAATCTTTTAACTAAAAAAGGTGTAAATGCATATTTTTCAGGGTGTATGACACTTACCTTAGGGAATAAATATAAAGTAGAAAATAACCAGCGTGAAGATAAGTGTTATTTTGTAGATCCTTATTTTATTACACACTGGACACCATTCACATTACTGAAGAATTCCATTTATTTACTTTTAAACTGGAAACCTATCAGTATTATATCAAAAAAATATCCAGAAGATAAAAAAGGATTAAGAAAAAAAATAATCCTAACGACTTTCTATAGAGAATACAAAAAGATTTTCACTAAAGAAACTTTAATTAATGCAGAATATATCTGCCAACAAAATACATACTACAAAGAACAATTCAGAACAGACGAAGAACGTCTGAAAGAAGCTGAAAGACTTGTAAAAAAGTACGCAAAAGCAAAATTAGTTGTCACTTCTCGTATTCATTGTGCTTTACCTTGTTTGGGTTTAGAAACTCCTGTTATTTATACAGAAAATGCTTCACAGTCAGAAGCAAGCGCTTGTAGATTTGGTGGATTGAGAGAATTGTTTACTATTTTAAAATGGGATAAAAACAAACTGATTCCTGATTTTAAAGTCACCCAAAAATTATCGATAAACAATCATCCTACTAATAAACCTCTTTGGGAAAAGTTTGCACAAAACCTAACAGAAACTTGTAAACAATTTATTAATGATAAATAAATTTATAAATAACAAATTATACCGTATCTGTATTTTAACTTTACTGATAACGATCCTTTCAGGACTTGAGTGGAGTGGGTTCGGTAATACAACAATTAATTGGATAATTGATTTTATTTTTATATATACCCTTTTTCAATATAAAAAACAATCTCATTCCCTTGTATTAATAAATATCTATTTAGCATGGTTATTTATTGGAACCATACGAGGTATATTTATTGCAGAAAATTATTGGGAATGGAAACAATTGATTACAGGATTTTTATCTCTATCCATCCCACTATTTATCTATCCATTCCAATCTTGCAGTAATACACAAATAGTACTATCTTATTGGAAAAAATATGCAATACCTCTTTTTGTTGTGTTCTTTTTCTTTTTTCCTAATGGAGCTTACCACTTTTATTTAGGTCCCATATTTCTCTTAGGCTGTTTTGTCCCAATTTTACCTAAAAAGTGGCAATTTATCATTGGAGGATTACTACTCTTAATGCTTGTTGTCAATCTAGATGCACGTAGTCAGGTTATAAAATCTGCTATCACTATATTGATAGCTATTGGAATTTATTTTTCAAAATTTATTTCCATTAACCTTTTAAAGGTTATCCATACTTTTTGTTATATACTCCCTATTACTTTACTCTTTTTAGGAATATCTGGAATATTCAATATTTTTCAGGATTTATCCAAGAATGAAGGGAAATATATAGAAACTAAAATAGTTGATGGCCAAATTATTGAATCTGATTTATCAACAGATACTCGTACATTTATCTATGAAGAAGTGATTGAATCCGCCATCAATCATAACTATGTGTTATGGGGACGAACACCTGCAAGAGGAAATGATAGTGCAACTTTCGGAATTCAAAATGCAGAAGAATTGAAAACAGGAAAATACGAACGTCATGCTAATGAACTTTGCCATACAAATGTGTTTACTTGGTTAGGTTTAATTGGAATTATCCTCTATAGCCTTATTTATTTTAGAAGTTCTTATTTAGCTGTCTATAAATCCAATAATTTCTATATTAAAATATTAGGCTGCTTCATAGCCTTTCGATGGGCTTATGGATGGGTGGAAGATATGAACCGTTTCGATATAATGAACCTTTCTTTATGGATTATTATTGCGATGGGATTTTCTTCTCAATTCAGACAAATGAATGATAAGGAAATTAAATTATGGGTAAAAGCTATTTTTAACAAAAAATAAAATTATGAGAGTACTTTGGCTATCTGTTACAAGTGGACTATTTCAAGATAAATCATCCCCCAATTATAATGGAGGCGGATGGATTGCATCCTTACAAAGGATTATTCAAGAACAAGAAAATATCCAATTAGGACTTGCATTCTTATCCTCTACCTATTCCCACAAAGAAAAACAAGGAAATACAACTTATTATCCAATTTATACTCCTCCTCAAAAAATTTTAGCCAAATTAAAAGAATATTATGGGGGATATAAAAAATTCAATACAGATCAATACATAACTGATATTAATAACATCATTCTAGATTTTCGCCCTGATATAATTCATTTGTTTGGTATGGAAAATCCATTAGCTACTATATTAGGAAAAACAACAGTTCCTATAGTAGTACATCTGCAAGGTTTATTAGGACCTTGTGACAATGCATTCTTTCCTATAGAATTAAATAAAAAATCTTTTTTATTCCCTTTTTCCATTAATGAATGGATTTTGCGCAATGGATATATTTATGCCAAAAACAATATTCATGTTCGTGGAGAAAGAGAAAAAAAACTATTCAAAAAAGTAACTTACACTATGGGTAGAACAAACTGGGATTACCAAGTATCTCAATTGTTAGCACCTCAGTCTCAATATTATCATGTAGATGAAGTACTTAGAGATATATTTTACCAAAATGCAGGTACTTGGGAATTGGAAAAACTACCCAACAAATTAATCATTACCTCTACCATCTCTAATACTATTTATAAAGGATTAGATTTAATTTTAAAAACAGCTTATCTACTGAAAACAGAAACAAATATTGATTTCGAATGGAATGTAATCGGTATCCATCCAAGTACTAAAATCATTCGTTTCTTTGAGAAAGCAACCCAAATAAAAAGTAATGAAGTCAATATTCACTACAAAGGGATATTAAATGCTGATGAACTATGTGATAATCTATTAAAAAGTTATGTCTATGTACATCCATCCTATATTGACAACAGTCCCAATAGTGTATGTGAAGCACAGCTCTTAGGTGTACCAGTAATTGGAACCAATGTAGGTGGTATCCCTTCCTTAATTAAAGATCATATAAATGGTATACTTGTTCCAGCTAATGCTCCCTATGAATTAGCTTATCATTTAAAAAAGTTATATCAAAATAAAAAATTAACTCAAGAACTAAGTAAACAAGGATATCTTTCTGCAAACTTACGCCACAATAAAGATAAGATTCTTACAGATTTAATAAAAACTTATCAATCAATAATAAACAATGATATTAATATATAAATTTATACAAAAAATATTCTACTTATTATTGAACTTATTAGAAAAAATAATTTCAATGATTATTTTATATGGAAATAATATTTCATTCAGTAATTTTCGAACCTCAGGTATTCCCTACATTATGGTAGCTCGTGGAGGAAAATGCAAGATAGGAAAAAACTTTGCCATGAATAACGGCATAAAAGGGAATCCAATAGGATGCTATCAAAAATGTACTATTTTCGTAGATAGAGGAGCAGAACTTATTATAGGAAATAATGTAGGAATATCACAAACTGCACTTATCTGCACAAAAAAAATAATCATAGAAAATCATGTAAAAATAGGTGGAGGTGTATGTATTTATGATACAGACTTCCACTCACTTAATCCTGATATACGAAAAAGTTCAGAAGACCTAAAACATAGAAAACAGAAAGAAATTCTCATAAAAGAAAATGCTTTTATTGGCGCTCATTCCATCATCCTAAAAGGTGTAACTATTGGAAAAAACTCCATTGTAGGTGCAGGCTCTGTAGTTACAAAATCCATACCCGACAATGAAATTTGGGCAGGTAATCCTGCAAAATTTATTAAGAAAATCACAGAATAATCATGAAGACAATAGCTGTATTACTCACAGTATTCAACCGTAAAGAAAAGACATTAGAATGCTTAAAACGTATTTACAATCAAGAGAAGGTAGATAGTCTTAAAATAGAAATTTACCTTACCAACGACGGATGTACAGATGGAACTCCAGACGCTGTAAAAGAATTATATCCAGATGTAAAGATAATCAATGGTAATGGAAATCTTTTTTGGAACAGAGGAATGTATACAGCATGGAAAGAAGCAGCCAAACAAGATTATGATTTCTATTTGTGGCTGAATGATGATACATATACCTATCCCTATATGTTTAAATCATTAATCGATAGTTCTTTTAAACATTCAGATTCCTGTATCATTGTGGGGGCAACTCAAGACACCAATCATCAACAAGCTACTTACGGAGGAAGACTAAGCAATGGTAAAATTCCATTTTCTCAGAATTCAGAAACAGAAGTTCATTATTTTAATGGAAACATTGTACTGATACCACGTAAAGTTTTCCAAGTCTTAGGGAACTTAGACTATGTGTTTACACACAGTAAGGGTGATTTTGATTATGGAATGCGAGCAAAAAAAGTCGGAATAAAAATGTTTCAGACAGTTTCTTTCTTAGGTGAATGTGATTTACATGAATCCATTGACAAATGGTGTGATCCTAAGATACCATTCAAACAACGTTGGAAGCTCCTTCATCGCCCTAACGGTATGCCACCCTATGAAACCTTCCATCTTGAGAAAAGACATTTTGGACTTCTGACAGCATTGTTTCACTATTGTACAATCCATATCCGCTGTATCGTTCCATCATTATGGATTAAACTAAATAAGACTCAGCAAGTATCATCGAAAAAAATAATTAAATAAACAATATGAAAAATATTAAAATAGCCGTAGCCGGAACCGGTTACGTAGGCTTATCAATAGCCACACTCCTAGCACAACATCATAAAGTAACCGCAGTAGATGTAATCCCTGAAAAGGTAGAAAAAATCAACAATCGTATCAGCCCGATACAGGATGAATACATCGAAAAGTATCTGGCAGAAAAAGAACTGAACCTTACCGCTACATTGGACGGAAAAGCTGCTTACAAAGATGCAGACTTTGTAGTGATTGCAGCTCCTACCAATTATGATCCGGTGAAGAACTACTTCGACACCAGTCATGTGGAAGAAGTGATTGATTTGGTACTGGAAGTAAATCCGGATGCCATTATGGTAATTAAGAGTACCATTCCTGTAGGTTACTGCCGTAGCCTGTATGTGAAGTATGCAGAAAAATTTGCAAATACTCCTGCCCTTGCCGGAAAGAAATTCAATCTGCTTTTCTCTCCGGAGTTTCTGCGTGAAAGCAAGGCACTGTATGACAACCTCTACCCCAGTCGTATCATTGTAGGCATCCCTAAAATAATCAAAGGACAGGATAAAGAAAATGAAGCGATTGCTTCCATTGCAGGAGAACATCTGGAAGAGGCAGCTCATACTTTTG
>ERZ860445.1388-NODE-1388-length-13705-cov-14.943443_pt1 | contig 13705 bp, 7 predicted proteins | sample MGYA00509977_ERZ860445 | MGnify/ENA primary metagenome ERZ860445 (study PRJEB30046, sample SAMN00715233) | human gut metagenome | study: EMG produced TPA metagenomics assembly of the A metagenome-wide association study of gut microbiota in type 2... | reverse complement strand
GTCAATGACGGACAACTGTCTATTTTCTAATCTTATATCGAACTCACGTTATTTACCTCTTGTACAGGTCGTTTCGAGGAGTTTAATACTAATCCGGATGAGCCGACAGACGATATGTTGGATGGTGATAATTTTAAAGTAGGAGCTTTTTTCCCTACGATGCAAAATTGTGTAATACCCACTCATCCTCATCAGTTTCAGGTATCCCAAAATTTGGTAGGTGATGTGTATGCCGGTTATATGGCAGGTATTGGGGAGTGGAACCAAGGAAAAAATGGTACGACCTATGCCTATGTCATTGACGACTGGACGGATATACCATTTAAAAACACCTTTGTACAAGTGATTGGAGCAGATATGAATGTGCGCAAGCTGGTAGGAAACGATATTACCAATCCTACTGTGGCTCTCTCTACTATCATAAAAACGGCTTCAGTACATCGTTTGTCCGATTTATATGGTCCACTTCCGTATTCAAAGATAGAAGTCGGTGGATCACTGAATATCGAGTACGATTCCCAAGAAGTATTGTACAAGAAGTTTTTAAGTGACTTGGATGGAGCCATCAATACCTTAACAGATTTTGTAGCTCAATATCCTAACAGTCGTCCCTTGGAAGATTATGATTTGGTGTATGATGGTGACTATACCAAATGGATTCGTTTTGCGAATTCATTGAGATTGCGTATTGCCATGCGTTGTGTCTATGTAGATAATCAGTTGGCATATGAGCATGTGAAGAAAGCTTTAGAACATTCGGGAGGTTTAATTGAAAAAAATGATGATAATGCAGCTTTGAAAAGTGGAAAGGGTTTTATTATAAAGAATCCTATTCAGACTATGTGGGATACCTATTCTGATATTCGTATGGGAGCATTGATGCAGTCGTTTATGAATGGGTATGAAGATCCGCGTTTGAAAGTTTATTTCCAGCAGGCTACAATTAACGGAGCGACCGGATATTTTGGAATGCGTACAGGAGTGGCTGTAACGAATAAAACAAAGTGGAAAGATTTATCTTCGCCTGCCGGTCTGTTTACTGATCCAATTGTATGGTTTTCGGCTGCAGAAACATCTTTTTTGAAGGCCGAAGCAGCCTTGCATTGGCCTGGTGATTTTGGTGGTGAGGAAGCTATGCAGACAGCTTATGAAGAGGGTATTCGTCTTTCGTTTGCCGAAAAGGGAGTGGACGGAGCCGATGCTTATCTGCAAGATGATACGAAAACAGCTGTGAAATTTGTCAGCAAGATAGATGGAAGCCATTCCATCGAAGCAAAAAGCGATGTAACCATCAAATGGAATCCTTCTGACAGCGAAGAACATAAACTGGAGCGCATTATTACTCAAAAATGGATTGCTCTCTATCCAAATGGAGCGGAAGCTTGGTCGGAATATCGCAGAACTGGCTATCCGGCACAGTATCAAGTTATCAATGACTACAGCAACGGTACGGTAGATGTCAAGATTGGGCCGCGTCGTATTCCGTTCCCGCCGTCAGAAAGACGTTTGAATCCTGAAAACATTGAGAAAGCCACTCAGCTTTTGGGGGGACCTGATGAAGCTGGTACTCCATTGTGGTGGGATAAAAAGAAACATTAATTTTAAATATATTATCATATGAAAGCAAAATATATATTTGCCTCTTTATTGTTGGCATTGGGTGTCAACTTGTTTGTGTCGTGCGACTCTTGGACCGAACTTGAAAACATTAAGATACAGGATGTAGAAGATAACTCTTCTTTGAATCCTAAAACGGAAGAATACTGGGAGAATCTGCGTGCCTACAAGCGTTCGGAGCATCAGCTTTGTTTCGGATGGTTTGGATACTGGGAAGGAAATGTCAGTGCTTCCGGACGTCCCAGCTTTTCTTCGGCCCCCGACTCCATTGATATTTTTTCGGTATTTGGGCAGTATATGTACAATCTGACTCCTGAACAGATTGCGGATATGCGCTATGTACAAGAGGTGAAAGGCTCGAAGGTGGTATTTACCTTTCTGATGCAGAATGTAGGCTTTGGTTTCCCCCAGACACCGGAAGGGGTGATACAGTATGCTCATGCCTTGTGTGATACAGTCAGAAAGTATGGATACGACGGGATTGACTTGGACTATGAACCCAACTATGGAGGAGGGGGGTATTTCTCCGACAAAAAGGAAGTGGCTCGTTTTGTAAAGGAATTGGGTAAAGAATTGGGTCCGATGTCGGGTACAGACAAGGTATTGTATCTGGATGGGGAGTATGACTTTATTCTTCCGGAAATCGTGCCTTATTTTAATTTGGCTATTTCACAGGCTTATTCTGCTACAGGAAATGCTGGATTGGATAACCGAATGAAAAAAGCAGTGGCAATAGGCTGGAAACCCGAACAGTTCTTGGTATGTGAAGAATTTCAGAAGTATGCCAGTACAGGAGGAGTAGATTTTCGTCTTCCCGATGGTACGGTGGTGCCTTCGCTGATTGGAATGGCGATGTGGCAACCCAAGGAAGGGCGGAAAGGCGGTTGCGGTGCCTTCCATATGGAATACGATTATAATAATTATCCAGATTGGAAATACATTCGTGAGGCAATACAAATTATGAATCCGGCTAAACCTTAATAGAGCGATGAAAACTTTATTTATTTCAATATGTGCAGCAGCACTTTTCTGTCTGGCAGGATGCAAGGCAGAATATGATCCGATTACGAAAAATATTTACATTGCAGATGCGGAAAATGTAAATTATAAGCGACTGACAGTCGATGATTTGGGAGGAAGTACATCTTTTACTGTTAGGATGTCTGCACCTGCCCAGGCACAAGTGAAGGCAACCTTGCATAGCGATCCGGCCGTGCTGGAGGAATATAATAAGTTGAATGGTACTAATTATCTTCCGTTGCCGGAACATTTGTATTCTTTAAGTACAGAAGAGGTAATTATTGAACCTGGTAAACTGTCAGCCTCTCCAATTAAGATAAATATTAATCCTTTGGATGAAACGGTAAATGAAGCAGATAAATATGCTATTCCTGTAAGTATTACTGGAGTTAGTGGTACTTCTTTATTGGAAGCCTCTTCTCATTTAGTGATTTTACTAGATCGAGTAATTATTACTAATATCTTAAAAAATGCGACTTTTGATAAATTAGTACTTCCTGAAGAAGCAGAGGAAACAATGAATCTGGGCAATTGGACAGTAGAGTTTTTGGTTAGAACTGAGAAGTTTTCATTAAATCAGCATATTTTATCAATTAGTGCAGCTGATGATAAATCAGATCACTTGTTTGCTCGATTTGGGGAGTATGACCATCCTGTCGATGAAATTCAATTTAAAGTTTGGCATATACCTTATTATGGACCAACACGATATCAACCAAATGTTTGGCATCATGTTGCAATTACTTATGACGGCGCTTCGTATAAATTATATAAAGATGGAAAATTAGATTTACAGGTAGGAGCAGGTTCTGATGCAGGTCTTAAGTATTCATGGAGACATTTTTGGTTTAAAGCTAAATCTTTGAGTGAAATTCGTATTTGGTCGTGTGTTCGCAAAGAATCTGATATTGCAAGTAATATGTATGCTGTAAATCCAGAGACAGAGCATTTGGAGTTGTATTGGAAGGTGAATGAAGGGCAAGGGAATGTGATACACGATTATACTAAACATCAACGTCATATGACGGCTCGTGGTACTTGGGTTCCAGGACAACGCTTCCCTGAAAATATGGAATAATTTTTGTTTTATAAAAAAGAAAAGCCATGTTAGCTGAGGAAATGATTAAGCTAATGTGGCTTTCTTTAAAATAAGTATTTATTAGTAGAATATTATGTGGATTGGAGGTGTTGGGTATATAAATACCATAATACGATTTAATTCACTTACTTATCAATTTATTTATGAATTATCGAAAACTATTAACCTGCTGTATATGTATTTGTGGTTTTTCGACCTCTTTTTCTACTGTTCACAAACTATGGTATGAACAACCAGCTAATCTTTGGGTAGAGGCTCTGCCATTAGGTAACGGCCGAGTAGGTGCCATGATGTTCGGTAATCCTCATGAGGAGTGCTTTCAGCTTAATGAAGAAACAGTATGGGCCGGTTCTCCCTATAATAATACGAATTCTCAGGCAGCTGCTTATCTTCCTGAAATAAGAAAGTTGATTTTCGAGGGAAAGAATAAGGAGGCACAAGATTTGTGTGAGAAAGCTATTCTTGCTCCCAACAAGGCATACGGTATGCCGTATCAGACAGTAGGAAGTTTACAACTGACTTTTCCTGATATCGCATCGTATGATGACTATTATCGGGAGCTGGATATAGAAAAAGCTGTAGCAAAGGTAAAATTCATTTCTAAAGGTGTGGAGTTTGAACGGGAATCTTTTGTCTCGCTGGAAGATCAGCTATTGGTAGTCAGACTAAAAGCGTCAGAGAAAGGTAAGATAACTTTTTCTGCACGTTATCGTACTCCTTACGATCGGACAAATGTATCTGTTACTTCTGATGGGTTATTGCGCTTGGATGGGAAAGCCGACAGTCATGAAGGAATAGAGGGAAAGATACAGTTTACTACATTATTAGATGTAGATATACAGGGAGGAAAGCAAATACAGCAGGGGGATTCACTATTATATATAGAGGAGGCTGATGAGGCTACTCTTTACCTTTCTATCGGTACGAATTTTCTTAGTTATAAGGATGTATCAGGTAATTCAGAAGAAAAAGCTGCTTTTTATTTGAAGGGGAAAAGGTCGTTTGCTGAATTAAAGCAACGTCATGTCGCTCGCTATTCCAGTTTAGTCGATAGAGTGAAACTGGATTTGGGACATACTTTGCAAGGTAATAAACCGACTGATGTTCGTATTAGGGAGTTTGCACAAGGAAACGATCCTGATTTGGTTGCTTTATTCTTTCAGTTTGGACGTTATCTGCTGATTTCGTCTTCGCAACCGGGTGGACAGCCTGCCAATTTGCAAGGGATATGGAATGAGAAAAGACTGGCTCCTTGGGACGGTAAGTTTGCCAATGATATTAATATAGAAATGAATTATTGGCCTGCTGAAATTACCAATTTGTCAGAAATGCACCTGCCATTCATTGATTTGGTTAAAAATACAGCTATACAGGGTAAGGAAACGGCTCAGATGTATGGTTGCAGAGGTTGGACCTTGCATCATATAACAGATATTTGGTGTGCGACGGGAGCAGTGGATCATCCGTATTATGGAGTATGGCCTACCTGTAATGCATGGTTTTGTAGTCATTTGTGGGAACGGTTCCTTTTTTCAGGAGATATCTCTTATCTGAAAGAAATTTATCCACTTATGAAAGAGGCATGTCATTTTTATTTTGATTTTTTAGTAAAAGAACCTGCGCATGGGTGGCTTGTTGCAGCTCCATCTTATTCACCAGAAAACAGTCCCATGATAAATGGTAAACATTCTTCTGTGTCGATAGCTGCTGGTGTAACGATGGATAATCAGATGATATTTGATTTGTTTAGTAATACACTGCAAGCTGCAACTTTATGCAATGAACATGAAAATTTTAAAGATAGTGTAAAGAATGTATTGTCTCAACTTCCTCCTATGCAGATCGGACGTTGGGGACAATTACAGGAATGGATGGATGATTGGGATGATCCGACAGATGATCATCGCCATGTGTCTCATCTGTGGGGAGTATATCCAGGCCGTCAAATTAATGGCTTTGATACACCGGAACTTTTTGAAGCAGCAAAGAAGTCTCTTCGGGCCAGAGGAGATCATTCTACCGGATGGTCGATGGGATGGAAAGTCTGTTTGTGGGCAAGATTCCTTGATGGAAATAAGGTATGGCAGATTTTGAAGGAGCAGCTTACTCCTACATTAGCACAAAAGGGAACACATGGAGGTACTTATCCTAATTTGTTTGATGCTCATCCTCCTTTCCAAATTGATGGTAATTTTGGAGCGACTGCCGGGATTGCCGAAATGTTGGTTCAAAGCCATGCGGGTGCAGTACATTTATTGCCTGCTTTGCCGGATGCTTTACCGGAGGGTGAGGTGAATGGACTTCGTTGCAGGGGTGGTTTTATTCTTGATAAACTTACCTGGGAGGATGGCAAGTTGAAGGAAGCTCGTATTATTTCTCAGAAAGGTGGTGTGTTGCGTGTTCGTTCTTCGGTACCTTTGAAGTTAAAAAATGGTAGACTGAAAGAAGCAAAAGGAAATTGTCCCAATTCTTTTTTAGCAGCTCAACAAATAGCCTCTCCCCTTATTTCTAAAGAATGGAAAGGGGATAATGAGTATAGAACTCCCACATATTACGAATATGATATCAATACAGAAGTTGGAAAAAATTATGTGTTATTGCGATTATAATATAACGAAACAAACCTGCGAAGGCTTGCTTTTTTTCATAGATTGTTAAGGTTCAGAATGGGTGAGGAGAGTGCTCCTTTCCCATTTTGTTTTATTGGTTATTGAGGATAATATAAATAAAGTATGTCTAAAAACGTGACTTGTATCGTGAGCTTACGATACAAGTCGCGTAAGCTCACGATACAAGTCGCGTAAGCTCACGATACAAGTCGCGTAAGCTCACGATACAAGTCGCGTTTTTAGAGGGTATAAACTTTACTCTCCGGTTATGATTTCTATCTCTGTATTTCCCTGATGAGGTGCAAGGACTAAGGCTGTTTGTCGTCCTGCATATCTACCGTTAATTCTGATTTCCTTGATTGTATTTCCATTTCCGGTGCGTCTGATCCGGAGTGTTCCTTGCTGGTAGCGTAAGTCGGAAATTGTTTCGAATCCGAAATGCTTCATCAGATAAGGGTTGGGAGTCAGTTGCAGTCCGTTTTCTGTGAATTGCAATCCTAGGATTCCCCGGAATACCATGCGCAGGAAACCTGTGGCCGACCAGGTCTGGTCGTGTATGGAGTCCCATTCGTAGTCTTTTCCGGTTTCGTGTCCGGTCTGCCATCCTCCGCAGACTCTTCCTGTATACGTATCATAAATTTCGTAAAAGCAGGACTTGCTGTCTAAAACCAAATTGCATAGGTTCTCCAGTTCGAATACAAACTTATCTGCTCTTCCGGTTTGCAGAGCTGCATCTGCCCAGAATGCGTTGACAAACGGCCACACCAATACATTGTGTCTTCCAGGTCTTTGTTTGGAGAATCTTTTGAATGCGGGATAAACCGATGGTAATCCGTATGGACCTACATAAGCTTTATCGACTATTTCTTTAGCTTCATTGGAATCTACAATCCCGAACATGATGGCAAATGCCATACCCAATCCTTCTTGAAAATGATGCGTGTTTCCTTGTCCGTCGATGAGATAACTCAGCTGACAGGTAGCTGTGTTGAACAGATGTTTCCGTATAGCGGCTTTCAGAGTTTCTGCCTGCTGGCGATAGGTCTCAGCTTCTTGGGGAGATTCCAGTCTGTCGGCCATTTCCGCCATCAGTTGGTAGGCATGATAATAAATACAGTTTGTGCTGAGGCATTTGATAGGCTTGGCATTGGGGTAATCCAATACATAGCTGGAGGTGTTCTTGGGGTCGAAAATCGGCTCTTCGTATCCGGCTATTCCATCATTGAATACAGAGGGACCTGTAAACAGGCCATATTCAGAATCGAAGACTTCGTTTTCCAACTTTTGCATTGTATTTTTAGATGCAATATATGCCTGTTTCAGAAAAGCCTTGTCTTGAGTAGCCAGATAGTGGTCGTAGGCACCTGTTACCCAGATAATCTGATCCCAATACTGATGTCCGATTTGTGTCCTGTGGTTGGTAGTTACATGCCATAAAGAATATTCGGAAACTTCGGGTAGTAGCAGATTGGCGGCATTCCAAGTGTTGATTGAAATATCTCTTGTCCATTCTCCTCCATAAGAGCCTCCAGCCTTGATGATGCTGTCTTTTACATTTTTGTATAGGGTCTGTGTGGCAATTTGGAATACTTTATCCAGTTTCTCGTTGTGAGTGTCGAGCTGTTGTGCATGGCCTTGCATAGCAAGAATTCCGGCCAGAATAGCAGGGATGATGTGTTTTTTCATAATGTGTGTTTTCAGTTCTTTGTGAGTGCAAAACTAATAGTTTTGGCTATAAAAGCAAACGGGCTCTTTGGAAAATATGAGTATAAAAAACAAGGCTACCTCAAATCGATTGAGATAGCCCTTGTTCTGATTTATGAAGAAAAGTAGTTGTTATTTCTTGTGTGCTTCAACCCACTTGCGTGCGTTTACGAAAGCTTCCATCCACGGAGTGATCTGGTCTTCGTGTACACGGTCGAGTGGATAATATGCATTTTCCCACGGGAAGCAAGCACGTTCCAAGTGAGGCATCATTGCCAGATGGCGTCCGTCCTGACTTGCAATACCTGCTACGCTGTAGTCTGAACCGTTCGGATTGCCCGGATATTCGTCGTATGAGTATTTCAATACTACATTGTAGTGATCTTCTGGGTAAGGCAATGAGAATTTACCTTCTCCGTGTGCCACCCAGATACCCAGTTTCGAGCCGCTCAGCGAACCGAACATTACACTGCGGTTCATTGGTACGGTTACACCCAGAAAGTTAGATTCGAACTTGTGTGAATCGTTGTGTAGCATCTTGCCTTTTTTCTTGTCTTCCGGTGTGATAAGTCCCAGTTCCATCATCAGCTGGCAACCGTTACATACACCCAGTGACAAAGTATCTTCACGTGCGTAGAAGTTGTCGAGGGCTGCTTTTGCTTTCGGGTTGAACAAGAAGCTACCTGCCCATCCTTTTGCAGAACCCAATACGTCGGAGTTAGAGAAACCACCGCAATATACTACCATGTTGATATCTTCCAGTGTTTCACGTCCGCTAATCAAGTCGGTCATGGTTACGTCTTTCACATCGAAGCCTGCCAGATACAGCATGTATGCCATTTCGCGTTCGCCGTTGGTACCTTTTTCGCGAATGATAGCTGCCTTGATACCACTTGGAGTACGACGGTCTGGGTTGAGACCGAACTGCGACAACTTACCGGTAAATGATTTGTCGAATACCAATTCGATAGGTTGCTGCTTGTAGTTTTCGAAACGTTTCTTGGCACAGCCGTTCATGCTCTGCTTGCGGTCGAGCAGGTAAGAAGTAGAATACCATACATCACGCAGATAGTCGATACCGAACTGATAAGTTGCACCGTCTTTCGATACAAGAATGTGGCGTTCTTCGCTTGGAGTACCCAATTTGATATAACCTACACCTGCATCTTCCAGAATCTTCTTTACTTCTGCCTTATGCTTGTCGGCTACCTGAATAACGATACCCGGATTTTCTGCAAACAATACTTTTACGATATCGTGGTCTTTCAGCTTGTCGAGGTTGATTTCCATACCACCTTCTACGTTTGCAAAGCACATTTCCAGTAAAGTAGTAATCAAACCACCGGCAGAAATATCGTGACCTGCCAGAATCAATCCCTTGTTCACCAGTTCCTGAACAGCAAGGAATGCGTCGCGGAAGTATTCCGGATTCTGTACAGTAGGAACGTCGTCGCCTACCTTGTTCAATGACTGTGCAAAAGCAGAACCTCCCAGACGGAGCTGGTCGAAACTGAAGTCGATATGATAGAATGTAGATGTTGCTTTGTTTACCATTACCGGAGAAACTACCTTCTTGACATCAGAAACTTCGCCTCCTGCAGAAACGATAACAGTTCCCGGGCTGATGATTTTCTCGCCGTTCGGGTATTTCTGAGTCATAGACAGAGAGTCTTTACCGGTCGGTACGTTAATCTGCAATTCGCAGCAGAAGTCAGACAAGGCTTTTACTGCAGTATACAGACGTGCATCTTCACCTTCCTGAGCACGGCAAGGCCACATCCAGTTGGCAGAAAGTGATACGCTGTCCAAGCCTTCTGCAAGCGGAGCCCATACCAGGTTGGTCAATGCTTCGGATACAGCCAATACAGAGCCGGCAGCCGGATTAGCCAAAGCAGCCTGAGGAGCGTGTCCCAATGCAGTAGCAATACCTTTTTCACCACGGTAGTCGAGAGCTACAACACCACAGTCGCTCAACGGCAACTGAAGCTCGCCCTGACACTGCTGGCGTGCAATCTTACCTGTTACAGAACGGTCTACCTTGTTGGTCAACCAGTCTTTACAAGCTACTGCTTCCAACTGCAATACGCGGCTTACGTATTCGTTCAGTTTGGCAGGGTCATAAGAAACATTTTCGTAATGACGTTCTACAGTCTTGTCTACCATGTAAGTCTTAGGAGACGAACCGAACATCTGGTCTACTGCCAGGTCGAATGGACGTACACCGTCAGCTTGTTCGAAAGCAAAACGATGGTCACCGGTTGTTTCACCTACCACGTACATCGGAGCGCGTTCACGTTCTGCAATCTTTTGTACATGTTCGATGGCTTTTTCGTCGATAAGCAAGCCCATACGTTCCTGCGATTCGTTGGCAATGATTTCTTTTGCCGACAAAGTTTCGTCGCCGATAGGCAACTTATCCATATGAATCAATCCACCACAGTCTTCCACTAACTCAGACAGACAGTTTACGTGTCCTGCCGAACCGTGGTCGTGGATAGATACGATTGGGTTTTCATTTTCTTCGCAGAGTGCACGTACTACGTTGTAAGCACGTTTCTGCATTTCTGCATTGGCACGCTGGATAGCGTTCAACTCGATACCTGAAGAGTAGCGTCCGGTTTCTACAGAAGATACAGAACCACCACCCAAACCGATGCGGTAGTTGTCTCCACCCATTACTACTACTTTGTTACCTGCTTCAGGTGAGCCTTTCAGACAGTCGCGCTGTGTACCATATCCTACACCTCCTGCCAGCATGATTACTTTGTCGTATGCATACTTTTCGCCGTTTTCCTGGTGTTCGAAAGTAAGCACAGAACCACAAATCAGCGGTTGACCGAATTTGTTACCGAAGTCTGATGCACCGTTTGATGCTTTAATCAGAATCTGTTCCGGAGTCTGGTACAACCATTTGCGGACTGGTAGAACATTTTCCCATTCACGTCCTTCTTCAGTGCGTGGATAAGAAGTCATGTACACTGCTGTACCGGCAATCGGCCATGAACCTTTACCACCACCCATACGGTCACGGATTTCTCCACCAGTACCGGTAGAAGCTCCGTTAAACGGTTCTACAGTAGTCGGGAAGTTGTGTGTTTCGGCTTTAAGCGAAATTACAGTCTTGATATCTTTGATTACGAAATAGTCGGAAGTAGAGTGATCCTGTGGAGCGAACTGTTCTACTACCGGTCCTTCTGCAAAAGCAACGTTGTCTTTGTATGCAGAAATAATTTTGTTCGGATTTTCCTGAGTCGTTTTTTTGATCATTTGGAACAGTGAAGACTCCATTTCCTGTCCGTCGATGATGAATGTTCCCCCAAAGATTTTGTGACGACAGTGTTCGGAGTTAATCTGTGCGAAACCGAAAACTTCGGAATCAGTCAGTTTACGTCCCAAGTCTTTTTCTACCTTCATCAGGTAGTCCATTTCTTCGCGTGAAAGAGCCAGACCTTCTTTTTCATTGTATTCTTCCAGGTTGTCGATATATACAATGGGCTGCGGTTTGATGTCTACATCAAAGATTGTTTGGTCGAGTCCTTTGTACATACGTTGCAACATCGGGTCGTAATCGGCATTTTCATCCTTTACAGGGAAATACTCTTCAATTCGGTGGATACCGTTGATGCCCATATTTTGGGTGATTTCAACCGCATTGGTACTCCACGGAGTTATCATTTCGCGGCGTGGACCGATGAAATAACCTTTCAGATTATCTTCTGTTTCGAGAGTGGCTTCGCTATAAAGCCAACACAGTTTGTTGATGTCCTCAGCATGAAGCTCCTGATTGCATGCTGTGGCAATTACGCTGTTAGTGGGTGTTCTGAAAAATAGAATCATAGCACTTATAGATTATTAATATATAGTTCGAACTTACTAATGCCTTGCAAAGGTACGGAAATTCTGTGGAATAACCGCGCCGAAATGCAGATTAGTGTGTGTGATTTGCTTTACGTTGGGCTTGTATAGATGCATAACTTGAATTTGTATGAAAAAGGTAATATGTAAAATGTGTGATATAAATGTTTCATTTCTATGAAAAATAGGGGTTGCTTGAAGGAAATACGGTAATGAAGATATACTGATAAGATTAGAAATGGTACTTTTAAAGTCAAAAAAAATGTATGAAAAAGATATGGATTATAATGGCCCTATGTCTGTTTTCCGGAACGGTATGGGCTCAAAGTGCAAAGGACGAGATTAAGAGAAATCAGGATTTGTCTGCCGGAAAGTATTATGCTTATCAGGTACCTGATGTTACATTGACAGAAGCTCCGGAAGGTTATGAGCCTTTTTATATTTCGATGTTTGCACGTCATGGTTCACGTTATCTGACAAAACAGAAAAAGTATGATAGACCTCTGGCTGTGCTAAGAGAAGCGAAACGTTGTGGTGCATTGACTAAAGAGGGGAAAAAGGCTTTAGAGATAATTGAAAGTTTGGCAAAGGAGGCCGAAGGACGTTATGGGGAACTTACTCCTAAAGGAGCGCAGCAGCATAGAGATTTGGTAGCAAGAATGTTTCATCGTTATCCTTCTGTCTTTACAAGCGGTGTGCATGTAGATGCTCGTTCTACTTATAAAACGCGGGCATTTTTGTCGATGGCTGCAGCTTGTGTGGAACTGAAAGGGTTAAATCCCGCTTTGGATATCACAATGGATGCCAGTGAGCATGATGCCTATTATATAAAGTATAAGAATCCGGCATATGAAGAAATGCATCTTTCCGAAATGGATGAAGTCTACCGTCTGGCAGACAGTGTATATATACATCCGTCTCATCTTATGAAGACTTTATTCAACAATCGGAAATATGCCGATTCAATCGATTCTGTCACCTTAATGAAAGATTTATTCGAGTTACATGGAATCAGTCAGAGTAGTTATGGGCAGAAAGATTTGTCTTTCCTCTTTACTTTGGATGAAAAATATGACATGTGGCAAAGAAATAATTTCGAATGGTATTATGAGAAAGGAGCTTCTCCGTTGAGTGATGCCTGTATGTATAAACTGGAGCGTAACTTGCTTGAGAATTTTGTGGTGACAGCCGATTCTGTGATCGCTTCAGGACATCCTGCTGCTACATTGCGTTATGGACACGATACAAATTTGGCTTCATTGACAGTACTGATGGGTATTGATAATTTATCAGCATCCACGTCCGACTGGCAGAAAATAGCAGATACTTTCCGTACTTACCGTATTATTCCGATGTGTGGAAATGTTCAGTTGATTTTTTATCGGAAAAAGAAGAATCCGCAAGATGTTATTGTAAAGTTGTTGCTTAATGAGCGTGAGGTTACACTTCCAATGGTAAAAACAGATATTGCTCCTTACTATCATTGGAAGGATGTAAAAGATTACTGGCTGCGGACAGTAAACAGCATAACACTTCCGGCTTGCGAAAGAGATTCGGAATAATATCGGAGAGGGTGGTTTCTTTTTCCATGAAATTGATACCTTTTCGTTTTTATTTCAATGATATTTTCTTGATGTGAGCATACACTTGGAAAAATCAATATGTCTATGGAGTCTGTAATACTGATATAATAATTATAATCGCCATGATAAAAGCCTTTATCTGAGGTTGCATTTGGAAAGAAATTTCGGTTCATCCGACATTTCGAGTGATAGTTTCCTAAAAAGGAAAACCGCTGAAC
>ERZ860445.1387-NODE-1387-length-13712-cov-4.198067_pt1 | contig 13712 bp, 10 predicted proteins | sample MGYA00509977_ERZ860445 | MGnify/ENA primary metagenome ERZ860445 (study PRJEB30046, sample SAMN00715233) | human gut metagenome | study: EMG produced TPA metagenomics assembly of the A metagenome-wide association study of gut microbiota in type 2... | reverse complement strand
TAGTGAAAAAACAGTATAACAGAGAAAATCGTTATAAAATAATGAACACATATGTAAATGCGATTTCAATGGATGAAACAATAAAAGAGGTTGAAAAAATAATAGAACAAAAGAAACCGACACAGCATGTAGTAATAAATGCATCGAAAGTTAATTTGATGGAAAAAGATGAAAAACTGAGAAAGATTGTAAATGATTGCCCTATTATAAATGCAGATGGGGCATCAATTGTGTGGGCAGCTAAGAAATTAGGAATACCATTAAAAGAACGAGTTACAGGAATAGACTTATTCCAGAGACTGGTTGAATTATCAGATAAAAAAGGCTATAAAATCTATCTTTTTGGTGCTAAAGAAGAAGTTGTTACTAAAGTTAAAAAAATATTTGAGGATAAATATCCAAACATTCAGATTGTAGGATATAGAAATGGATATTTTACAGAAAAGGATGAACCTGAAATAGTCAAGAATATGGCAGAATCAGGTGCGTATATGATGTTTGTCGCTTTTTCTTCACCTAAGAAAGAGTATTGGGTAAATAGATATTTGAAGCAGTTAAACATCCCATTTGTCATGGGAGTAGGCGGTAGTTTTGATGTTATTGCAGGTGTAACAGATCGTGCGCCGTTGTGGATGCAGAAGCATGGTCTGGAATGGTTTTACCGTTTTATACAGGAACCTCGTAGAATGTGGAAACGTTATATAGTTGGAAATGCAAAATTTGTTGCATTGACTTATAAATATAAAAGAAAACAAAAAAAGGAGAATAAATAAATGGTTAACGTTATTGGATTAGGATATATTGGATTACCAACAGCATTGATGTTGGCATCACATGGAGTTGAAGTAATCGGAACAGATTATAACAAGGATTTGGTGAATACATTAAATGCAGGCAAAACAACATTTAAAGAAGATGGTTTGGATGAATTATTTGAAAACGCTGTAAATGCGGGTATTAAATTTACAACAGAATATCAAAATACAGATATATATATTGTATCAGTTCCGACACCATATGATAAATTTTCTAAAAAGGTAGATGCATGTTACGTAGCTGAAGCAGTTAAAGATGTCATGAAAGTTTGCCATAAGGGAGCGACGGTGGTAGTTGAATCTACAGTATCACCGGGAACAATAGACAAATTTGTAAGACCAGTCATTGAAGAAAATGGATTTGTAATTGGTAAGGATATTAATTTGGTACATGCACCAGAGAGAATAATTCCGGGCAATATGGTTTATGAGTTGTTACATAATAATCGAACTATAGGGGCAGATGATAAAGAAGTGGGAGAGAAGATAAAAGAATTATATGCTTCTTTTTGCCAAGGAGAGATTGTTGTAACAGATATAAGAACGGCAGAAATGACAAAGGTTGTTGAGAATACATTTAGAGCAGTTAATATTGCGTTTGCAAATGAATTAGCAAAGATTTGTAGACATGATAATATGGACGTATACGAAATAATTAAAATTTGCAATATGCACCCACGTGTAAATATATTACAACCAGGTCCTGGTGTTGGAGGACACTGCATTTCAGTAGATCCTTGGTTCCTTGTAGGAGACTATCCAAGTCTTGCGAAAGTTATAGATGAATCAATGAAAACAAATGACGGAATGCCAGATTTTGTTTTGAATCGTATTTATGAAATAATGAAGGAAAACGATATTAAGGATATCAGTAAGGTAGGTTTATATGGTCTTACTTATAAAGAAAATGTAGACGATATGCGTGAATCACCAACATTACAGATGTTAGAATCTATGGAAAGACATTTATGTGGTGACCTTGTTAAAGTATATGATCCATTCATCACTAAAGATATTGTGCCAAATCAGTATCATAATCTTGACAAGTTTATCAATGATGTGGAACTTGTGGTTCTTTTAGTTGGTCATGATGAAATCAAGCAGAATATGGATAAATTAAAAGGTAAAGTTATTTTAGATACTAGAAAAATCTGTGATTTAGATGGAGTATACAGATTATAAGATTGTACACAGTGAAGAAGTTGGAGAAAAATAGATGAAAAAAGTAATGTTAGTTTTTGGTACACGTCCGGAAGCGATAAAAATGTGTCCATTGGTCAATGAACTGAAAACAAGAAAACAGTTAGAAACAGTAGTATGCGTAACTGGGCAGCATAGGCAAATGCTGGATCAGGTGCTAGATGCATTTCAGGTAGAGCCAGATTATGATTTGTCTATTATGAAAGACAGACAGACTTTATTTGATGTAACTACAAATATTTTAAATAAGATAAAAGAAGTATTGGAAAAAGAAAAACCAAATGTGGTTTTAGTACATGGAGATACGAGTACAACATTTGTAACTGCACTGGCATGTTTCTATTTACAGATTCCGGTAGGGCATGTAGAAGCAGGATTGCGTACATATAATATCTACAGCCCATATCCAGAGGAGTTTAACCGTCAGGCAGTAAGCATTATTAGTCAGTTTAATTTTGCACCAACTGAACTTTCTAAGAATAATCTTCTTAAAGAAGGAAAAAAAGAAGAAACAATTTTCGTGACTGGTAATACTGCGATAGATGCATTAAAAACTACTGTTAGAGATAATTATAGTCATCCAGATTTGGAATGGGCTTCAGATAGTCGATTGATTATGATAACAGCTCATAGAAGGGAAAACTTAGGAGAACCAATGAAACATATGTTCAAGGCGATTCGACGAGTTATGGATGAACATCCAGATGTTAAGGCAATTTACCCTATTCATATGAATCCTGTTGTAAGGGAGATAGCTGATGGCATTTTGGGAGACGATGACAGAATTAGGATTATTGAACCACTAGAAGTACTTGATTTTCATAATTTCTTGAATAGAAGTTATATGATTTTAACGGATTCTGGTGGAATTCAGGAAGAAGCTCCATCTCTTGGCAAGCCAGTGCTGGTTATGAGAGATACTACAGAGCGTCCAGAGGGAATTGCAGCAGGAACGTTGAAATTGGTTGGAACAGAAGAAGAAACTATTTATCAGAACTTCAAGAGTTTGCTTGAAAACAAAGATGAATATGAGAAGATGAGCAAAGCAAGCAACCCTTATGGAGATGGTTTTGCTTGTAAGCGAATCGCAGATATTCTTGAAGAAAAAATATAAAATATGGTGATGATTGATGAAAAAGATAACTTGGTATTTAAATAGACTGAAAGCTATGAATATGGGCGAAATTTGCTGGCGTTTTCAGCAGAAAAATTTGCAGAAGCAGGAAAGAAGGAAATATTATAAAGAAAACCTGCCTGTATATGAATTTGAATTGCCGGATGAATTGAAAAATTTGAATACTCAAGTGGATCGAATAAGCATCAATTGGAATAATGAAAAATTTACCGTGTTTAAAGAGCAGAATCTTTTCGGTGTATATTCTTATAATAAGTATAAAAGAGCATGGGATGCCGGTTTTCAAACAGAAAATGTTTGGCCGACAGACCAATGCTCGTATGATATTTCGATTTCTCAGAGAGAGGATATTGGAGATATAAGGACAAACTGGGAATTAAATAGACACTATCAGTTTGCAGGAATGGCAAAATCGTTCTATGTAACTGGTGATTTCAGCATTTTAAAAGAGTTAAAAGAACTTTTTTATAATTGGAATAATAAAAATCATTTTTTGTGTGGTGTTGAATGGACGAGTGCAATGGAAATTGCAATTAGAGTCAATTCATGGATATATACATATTGCTTTCTGAATAAAGCATTTGAAAAATATAATTTGGAAAATAATAAAATATTAAAAGATATATCTCGTGGCATAATTGTAATGGCAGACTATATTGTAAAACATAGAGCAAAGTATTCATCTGCAAATAATCATTTGATTGTAGAAATGTATGCGGTGGGAATGTCGGGAATCTTTTTTGATTATAAACCTTGGGAAAAACTTGCGTTTAATATATTAACGGAAGAATTGCCAAGACAGAACTATGCAGACGGCGTAAATAAGGAAATGTCATTGCATTACCAGAGCTTTGTAATGGAAGCCTATGGATTATTGATGATAGAAATGAAGCATAATCATATCAAAATCCCTCAAATATGGGAAGAATATCTTATGCACATGAGTGAATTTATGTGTGATTGTTGCGGTGAGTATGGAGAAACTGTGGTTTTTGGTGATAACGATGAAGGAAAGATATTAGATTTATCTGGAGAACATTTTGATCATTATCGTTATGTATTAGATTTGATGGGAAATGTATTACCAAAAAGATATTCAAAAATGGAAAATATCCATGAAAATTTGTGCTGGATTTTAAGTGACGATTTTCAGAATAGTGTTTTGCAAAAGAATTGCTACTACAGTCCAGAAGTAAAATGCTATAAAGAGGGTGGCTATACACTTTGGAGAAGCAAAAATAACAAAGTTTTGATAGGAATTGATCATGCAGATTTAGGGTTTGGCTCTCTAGCAGCTCATGGACATGCCGATGCACTAAGTTTCCAGATGTTCATAGAAGGAGTGCCGGTATTCGTTGATCCTGGAACATATAATTATCATGTGCCTAAAAAGACAAGAGATGAATTTAGGGCAACTAAGAATCATAATACAGTGTGTGTAAATGACCAAAATCAGGCAGAAATATTAGGACCATTTTTATGGGGAAAACGTTACAAAATAAATAATGTAGAGTTTGATAATGAATGTGAAAAAAAATGCATAATGACTGCTGAGCTACAAAATAGTTCATATGTACATAGAAGAAAATTTGTTTATAATAAAGCAAATCAGTTGATTATTGAAGACGTAGTACAGGGAGGACAAGATATACATTTGGCTTTAATATGTAATTTTAAAGCTAAAATAGAAGTAAATAAAAATGTAGTAATGGTTCGTATCGGTGATAAAGTAGTAAAAATTAATTTTGATGAAGCTTCAAAAATCAAAGAGGAAAATGTAGAGTATTCTGATAGATATTGTACTAAGAAAACATCTAAACGTATATATGTAAAATTTAAAACCAATAAAATGATAACAAATATTATATATGATAAGTAGCAAAAGGAGATATTATGTCGATAAAAAATGAAATGATAAATATTATAAAACATCATTATGAAGAAATTCCTACACCGATTTTAAATATGATAGGTGCAGTTGGAAATCAATTCGGATATGGATTACGTTATGGTAAAAGTTTTTCTAAGGTATATGAAGAATTAAGGAAAACAGAGTTTTTTTCTGAGGAAGAACTGGATAACATTGTAAAAGAAAAATTGATAGAACAGATTAAATATGCCTACAAATATGTACCATACTACAGAGAAAATTACAATGAGAATGATGTTAAAACTATGGATTCATTAAGTGATATAGAACGTTTTCCATTTATTGATAAAGAGATTGTTAAATCAAATGAAGATCAATTTATAAGTGATAAATTTAAGAAAAGTGAATTGATTCAGAAGAAAACATCTGGCTCAACGGGTATGCCATTAGCTATTTATATGAACAAAGATACAACATTAAAAGAGTGGGCTTTTGTTGTGCATATATGGGAGCGAATTGGATTTACATCGAAGAGTTCTCGAATATTGATGAGAGAAATTGAAGACAAAAATAAGGGGATATGTTATTTTGATGGATTAAAAAATGAATTAAGGATTGATATTTCTAATATGACTCCAGAAAACATGGAAATATATTGCAAAGCAATAGAGAGATACAAGCCAGATTATATACATGGATATCCATCGGCAACATTACAATTATGTAAGTTTATTGAAAAGCGAGGAATAAAACATCAATTTAAAGGGGTTTTACCATCAAGTGAAGGAATGAGTAAAGAAGAGGTTAATTATATAAAGAGAGTATTAAATTGTCCTTGCTTATCTTTTTATGGACATACAGAAAGATTAGTAATGGCAGGTCAATGTGAATGCTCAGAATGCTATCACGTAGAACCATTGTATGGATATTGTGAATTAATTGATAAAAATGGTGAAGTGATTCGTGAAGAAGGAAAAACAGGTGAGATTGTAGCCACAGGTTTTTGCAATACTGGGATGCCGTTGATTAGATATAAAACAGGTGATTTAGCAGAATGGAGTTTGAAAAAATGTAGTTGTGGGCGTAATTATAAATTATTAAAAAAATTAGAAGGAAGAACAACGGAATATTTGGTAGATTGCAATAATAATAAAATATCTCTTACAGCTTTTAGATATAGTTTTTACGAACAACATGTTAATTCTTTTCAGTTTTATCAGGATGAACCGGGTAAAGTGTTTGTAAGAATAATACCAGAAGAAGATTTTACGGAATTAGATAAAAGAAATATTCTTAAAACATTAGAAGAAGATTGTGATAGCCAGATTGAGTTTTGTATTGAAAAGGTTAAATCTATATCTAAGAAGAAAAGTGGAAAAAGAGAATTGATTATACAGAAACTTGGCAAATAGAGGGGGAGAAAGTTATGAAAAAGGAAGATGCAGTTTTTATATGCGAATTACCACCCCCATATGGTGGTGTTACAATAAAAAATAACTATATTATTCAAAAAATATTTGATACATATGATGTTAAGATAATTGATTTGATGAAATGCAAAAAAAAGAAATTTTTTATTTTTAAAACAATGTTTGATATTATAAAGGCATATGTTGATAAAAGTATTGTTATATATGGATCAGGAAGCTACAAACGTTTAGAAATTTTATTAAATGTACAAAATTTAATTGGTGGAAGAAAAAGTTTACAAAAAACTGTAAATGTTGTTATGGGTGGAATGTTTTATAATACATTGCTCAAAAATACAAGATTCTCAAAAATAGTTTCGAAACTCAAAATTAATTTAGTTGAAACAAGAGGGATGAAAAAGCAACTAGAGGAATTGAATATAAAAAATGTAGATATTTTTCCAAATGCAAAAAGTATAAATAATAGTTTAAGTGCAAAGCAGAGAACTGGGAGAGAAAGAAAGATTAAATGTCTGTTTTTCTCTCAAATTAGTTGTGAAAAAGGTGTTGATGAAATAATAAAAATGAATTCGCTGTTTTCACATCAAGATAAGAAATGTATTAGTATAGATTTTTATGGACATATAGTAGATGATTTTAAAGAAAAATTTGAAAAATTTATTGATGAAAATAATAATGTAACTTATCAAGGTGTTTTTGATGCAACTAAAAATAATGTTTATGAAAAATTACATGAATATGATATATTACTTTTTCCAAGTAGGTGGAAAGGAGAAGGAGTTCCTGGAGTTTTAATAGAAAGTAAAATGGCAGGAATAGTTCCCATAGTAAGCAATCATTTGTATAATTCGGAAATAGTATTAAACAATATTGAAGGAATTGTTTTGGAAAAAAAAGATATTGGATTACAAATGAGTGAAATGATTAAAAAATTGTTGGAACGTGAAGATATATATAATAATTTAGCGAATGGAGCATTTGAGTCAAGAAGAAGATATTCTTTAGAAGATTATAAAGAGTTGTTTTATAACTGGTTATATGAATAGAATATATTTATTCAAAGACATTAAAGCTTAATATTAGCCTATGTACAAAATAATTAATAAAATATAGAGGTGACAATTTATGATTCCCAAAATAATTCATTATTGTTGGTTTGGAAGAAATCCAAAACCGGATATAGTTTCAAAGTGTTTAGAGTCATGGAAAAAATATATGCCCGAGTATGAAATAATTGAATGGAATGAAGATAGCTATGATGTAAATAAATGTTCTTATATTAGAGAGGCGTATAAAGAGCATAAATGGGCATTTGTATCAGATTATGTTAGATTTGATGTGTTAAATAATATGGGTGGAATATATTTTGACACAGATGTCGAATTATTAAAAAGAATACCAGATGAAATATTAGAGAATAGTGCGTTTACAGGTATGGAAAGTGCAGGAAAGGTAAGCCCTGGTCTGGTATTTGCATCGATACCACATCATCCATTTCTTGAAGAAATATTAAAAGTGTATGAAGATTCATCGTTTATACAAACAGGAAAAAGAAAATACAAAACAGTTAATGAGTTTACAACAGAAATTTTTAAAGAAAGGGGCTTGAAATTAGAACAGAAAATACAAAAAGTGTATAACGTGCAGATTTATCCAGCAACTTTTTTTTGTGGTTACAATCAGGATTTAAAAGAATATGATATTAAACCTGATACAATATCGGTTCATCATTATTCCAGCACATGGAAAAAGAGAACTTTCAAAGAACGCGTACAAAATTTGATAAAAAATTTAATTGGGAAAAAAAGATATTTAATTTTATTAAAAATTAAGAGAAAATTATTTGGAATACATGAAGGATAAAAGAAAACAAGTAAAATGTATAAGCAAGTTGAGAAAATGATAAAATATAAAAACAATATAGAGAAGTATTTCATTTAGAGACACACGCATTAAGCATATTGTTTTACAAATTTACATTTGAGTATTAGAATTGAAGGAGAAAGTTAATGAAAATAGGGATTATTACTTTTCACAGAGCAATTAATTATGGCGCGGTATTGCAGGCATTTGCATTACAAAGAGCCTTAAATAAAAATGGATATGAAACAGAAATAATTGATTATGCATGTAAATATTTGGAAAAATGCTACAAAAAATATTATAATCCAGAGCACTCAATAAAAGGAATTATAAGTGCAATTATATATTATCCTATTCGTAGTGCGAGAATAGAAAAATTTGAAAAATTCAGAAAAAAATATATGAATATTTCGAGTGAAAAAAATATAACAAAAGAGGACTTAAAAAAAATAGCAAATAAATACGATTATATAATAACGGGAAGTGATCAAGTTTGGAATCCTGAACAAACAGATTACGATATGTCTTATTTTTTGGATTTTGTGGAGCCTCAAAAGAGAATTTCATATGCAGCAAGTATGGGAACTAATGAACCGCCAGAAAATCAGGCTACCATTTTTAAAAAATATGTACAAAGATATTATAAAGTTTCAGTTAGAGAAGAAGAAAACGAAAAATATTTAAAAAAATTGTTAAATATAAAGGTTAAAACAGTAGCAGATCCAGTATTTTTATTATCCATAGATGAATGGAAGTTATTAATTGATAATAAATCAATAATCAACGAGCCATATATATTTGTATACTGTCTACACGAAAAAAAATGCTATAAGTATGCAAAATATTTGTCTGACAAGACGGGGAAAAAGATAGTTAGTATACCTGACAGTATAAAGGTTAGATGTTCAGGAAAGAAAGATTTCAAAGCAGGGGTGTTAGATTTCTTGAATTATATATATTATTCTGATTATGTAATTACAGATTCATTCCATGCGACAGCTTTTTCGATTATATTTGAAAAAAATTTTAACATTGTAATGAAACAAAATAGAAAAGCACTTAACGGTAGGTTATATTCTATTTCAAATAAATATGATTTAGATGAGATAGTGATTAGTGGTGATTATGACATAAACAAGATAGGAAAGAAAGTTAATTTTGACGGTGTTAGAAAAATAAAAAATAGAGAGATATTAGAGGCAGAGAGGTTTATAAAAAACTTTGGAAGTAAAGATAAAGATTAGGATAAAAATGCTTGATTTTTTTAGAAAATCAGGAATGTTTACAAAACTATATATTATAATTTATTTGTTAATTATGTTTAGTGGTTCAACTATAATTAGAGAACAGGTGTCTAATTTGATAGTGGCCTTAGTTGGCATTTTGATTATTATGACAATTGGTGGAAAGTTTGGAGATTCATCTAGAATAAATATGAAGGATAAAGTTCCTGTTGTAATTATATTACTGTTTTCATTCTTTTTACTTTGGCAAATGGTAAGTTTTGCATATGTACCAACGATAGTGTGGACCTATGTTAAAAGGTACCTAATATTTTCATTGATGTTAATTTTTCTTCCTAAAATAGATTTGGCAGTGTGTGCAATTAAATTTTCAAAGTACTATGCATTTATAGTGGCGTGTTCAATTATATTAAGTACTGTATTGACAGGAAGTAAGAGTGGAGGACTAGTTGGAGACTATCAAGCAGGTGGAATGATGATGTCAATTTCTTGCATTCTTTTTTTAATAGATTATTTCAATGATACAAATCAAAATATCAATATAATTGGAATATTATTATCGTTATGTGGATTATTTATTAGTGGAAAAAGGATGTTTGCGTTAATAGTTATTTTTTCATTTGTAATTATATATTTTTTTTCAGAAGGAAGGAACAAAAGGACAAAGTTTTTTGGAGGGGTAATTCTATTAATTGTTGGTGTGATTATAATGTACATATCTGTGCCGATGGTACGTGAGCTGCTTGTGCGAATAGCAACATTAAGAGGAAATGATACGGTTGTAACAAGCGGAAGAAATGTTTTATGGGAGAAAGCTACAGAAATATTTGACAAAAATAAATTATATGGAATTGGTTTTGGTGCGTTTCAAACTTATTTTTCGGACCATTATAATATTTCAGGAATACAGGCATTTCTAACTCATAATATATATTATGGATTACTAGCAGAAACTGGTATAATAGGGTTTACATTATATGTGTTTTTTATGTTGTATTCAATTGTTAAATCAATTTGCGTATGGAAAAAAATTAAACAAATGGAAGAAGATAAAATTAAGTATTTGTGTAGATATTCAATTTTGATGCAGTTATGGTTTATTATATATGGTTTTACTGGAAATGGGATATATGATGCAAATGAAAGTTTTTTTTATTTTTCTTCAATAGCAATTATGTTAACACTCGAAAATACAATAAAAAAAGATAAATAAAAGGGTATAGTATGTTAAAAATAAATCATTTAAAGTGCGTGGGATGTGGGGCCTGTAGTTTGATTTGCCCAACAAAAGCTATAAAAATGGAGCAAAATAGTAGAGGATTTGTTTACCCTACCATTAATAAACAACAGTGTATTGGCTGTAATATGTGTGATAAAGTTTGCTTGTGCAATGAAAAGTATAATAGGATAAAAAAAGAATCAACATTAAGATATTATGTTGCCAAACATAGTGATGCAAAGTTACATTATAAAAGTCAATCAGGTGGCATCTCTTATGCAATAGGTGAGAGAGTAATTGGAAATAGTGGAATTGTATATGGATGCGTGTATGACGAAAAATGTGTTGCGGTACATAGAAGAGCAAGTACAATAGATGAGTTAAAAAAGACAAGGGGCTCAAAATATGTTCAAAGCAATCTGGAAAACACATATGAAAAAGTTTATAAAGATTTAAAGAATAAAACAGTTTTGTTTACAGGAACTCCTTGCCAAGTTGAAGGATTATATAGATTTTTAAAGCAAAAAAATAGTCCCACAACCAATTTATATACAGTAGATTTGATATGCCATGGTGTACCTAGTCCACTGGTTCTGAAAGATTTTTTAGACTATATAAAAAGTAAAAATAATTCAAATGTTAAAGAAGTAAATTTGAGAAATAAAAAATTTTCACCAGATGTTATCACTACAATAACTTTAGAAAATGGGAAAACTATAAAAAGTGGAGAATATTCAGAGTTGTTTTACACAAATATTTGCCTGCGCGAATCATGTGGAAATTGTGAATTTACTACTGTAAGACGAAACAGCGATATAACAATAGGAGATGTAACTGGATTAGATGCTAAATATAAAAAATATATAGATTATACTAATCCACCAAGTATTTTAATAATTCGAACGAATAAAGGATTAGATTTAGTCAATGACTGTAAAATTGACAAAATGGAAATAGCGACGAATGAATTTGACCAACCCAATTTACATAAATCGTCTATTATTAGCCCGCAAAAAGAAAAATTTTGGAGGGAATATAAGAAAAAAGGCTTTGAATATATTATAAAAAAATATACAAGTAGAGGCGGCTTAAGAACAAAGATGAAAAGGAAAATAATGCAAAGAATGGGTAGATGGTAATAAAAATGGAAACGGAGATTAATTATGCAACAAGGAAGAACTTATAATGTTATACGAAATATTAGTTCGGGGTTAATATATAAATTAATTTCAATATTTCTACCTTTTATACTAAGAACCGTAATGATTCACTATATGGGGATACAATATGCAGGACTAAATACATTATTTAGTTCTATATTGCAGGTACTCAGTATGGCCGAATTAGGATTCGGTAGTGCATTAACATTTAGTTTGTATAAGCCACTAGTGGATAATGATGAAAAAAAAATATGCGAATTATTAAATCTTTACAAAATAATTTACAGAAGATTAGGATTTATAATATTAGGAATTGGACTGGTGTTGGTTCCTTTTCTTAAATATTTGATTAAGGGTACATATCCTGGAGACATAAATATATATATATTGTATTACATTTATTTGTTTAATACATGTATTAGCTATTTTTTGTTTGCATATAAACAGTCATTGCTAAATGCTAATCAAAGAAATGATATAGTAAATAATGTAGGAATGATAACATATACAGTTTCATATATATTTCAAATATTAGCAATTTTAATATTTAAAAATTATTATGTATACATTATTTTTACTCCAATATGTACAGTTGTTAATAATATTTTGGTAGCTGTTTGTGCAAATAGAGCATATCCTAATTTGCAGTGCAGGGGAAGTGTTACTGTACAAGAAAAAAAAGAAATTTATAATAAAGTAAAAGCTTTGGCAGGACATAAAATAGGTGGAGTAGTAATTAATTCTTTAGATAGTGTAGTAGTTTCAGCCTTTTTGGGCTTGTCAACAGTTGCCTTATACGGTAACTATTATTATATTTTATCTGCAATAAATGGAATAATAGATGTTGGATATAATGCTATACTGGCAAGTGTAGGAAATACTATCGTAATTGAAGAAAAACAAAGGGTATATACAATTTTTAAAAAACTAAATTTTATTATGTCATGGGCAATATGTTTTTGCTGTGTAGGTTTAATATGCCTGTATCAGCCATTTATGATAGTTTGGGTGGGAAAAGAAAACATCTTTCCAACATCAACAATGATAATAATAGTAATATATTTTTATTCTCAAAAATCTAGATTGATAGGACTTAATTTTAAGGACGCAGCTGGATTATGGAATTTAGATTTTTGGAAACCATATGTAGGATTGATAGTAAATTTGGTAGTTAATATTGTTCTTGTGAATATAATAGGTGTAAATGGTGTATATATATCTACAATATTAACGATGTTTGGAGTTTACTTTCCATGGGAAACATGGGCTTTATTTAAAGGTGTGTTTAAAAGAGAGTCTAGAGAATATATACTACAATATTTGTATTATACTATTGGAACTATAATTTCGGCAGCACTTTCTTTTATAGTTACAAATAATATTAATGTAACTGGGATTTTAGGATTAGCCATAAAAGCAGTAGTGGGAATCTTAGTAGGAAATGTGATTTACTTATGCATTAATCTAAAAAATCCTGAATTCAAATCTATAATAGTAGATTTGAAAAGAAAAATGGTTAGATGACAGTAAGTTAAGAACATCATTAATTAGTTATTAAAAAATGTGATAAAACTAGGCAAATGAAAGGTATTGCGGATGGGTGGTGAGTTAATAGAAATTATTGTTAACATTATAAAAGAAGTGCTTATTGCACTTTATCAGCCTTTTGGCGCGGCAGTGCTAATGGCTTTTGTTTCTATGTTTGTTTTTCTTTATGCAAAGGAACACGGCTGGAAGAAGGGAAGCCTGATTAAAAATATTTTTGGAACATGGTTT
>ERZ860445.1371-NODE-1371-length-13797-cov-2.450371_pt1 | contig 13797 bp, 11 predicted proteins | sample MGYA00509977_ERZ860445 | MGnify/ENA primary metagenome ERZ860445 (study PRJEB30046, sample SAMN00715233) | human gut metagenome | study: EMG produced TPA metagenomics assembly of the A metagenome-wide association study of gut microbiota in type 2... | reverse complement strand
GGCGGAGCCGGCAAAGCCGGCGGGCGTGTAGCCGACAGGCGCCTGACGGACGCCGAGTGCGCACACGACGCACACGACCAGGGACACGAGGCCGACGATGCGCAGCGTGGAGATGATGCCGGTGGACTGCACGAGCTTCGAGCAGATCGGCGCGAGGAAGGCGGACGAGCCGCCGGTGAAGGCCATGCACAGGCCGGAAACGAGGCCGCGCTTGTCCGGGTACCAGCCGGTGGAGACATAGGTAGCCACGGTATAGGCAAGGCCGTTGCCGAGACCCTGCAGGAAGCTGAAGGTCACATACAGCAGCCACGGGGCCGACTGCGGCACAAAGCTGCTGGTCAGTGTGCCGAGCGGGAACAGCACGGCGCCGAGCAGCATGGCGTTTTTTGCGCCGATCTTCGACATGAGCGTGCCGCCGATCAGAGCGCCGGGCGTCCAGCACAGCAGCATGGTCGTGCTGACGTTTGCAATGGCGTCTGCGGTCCAGTTAAAGTGTGCTGCCAGCGGGGAAACAAATACGGCTGCAGAGTTGGTCACGCCGGTGATGAGCAAAATCACCAGGCAGCGGATCAGGATTCCAAGGCGGTTGCGATCCATATTCTCGATCGTCTTTTCCATCGAGATTCTCCTTTCTATCATTGACATGGTCCTGCGCTCCGGCAGCCGGGCAGACAGCCGTCCGGAGCGCTCCGCACCGCCGCGACGGACGGCTGCGGAGCTGCGTTCGTGTGTCCCTGCGGGATACACATCGGTTTTGTTCGGTTGTGCCCATTATATTTGCTTGACAGGAAATCGACAATGTTTGCCGTGCACAGTATCCGGTCAAAATTTTGTCATAGAGACCAATCCGCATTTTGCTCCGGAAACCGTTTTTGACGCAAAAAATCGGACCGGAAAGCTTTGCCGGTCCGGTTTTCAGGCTGCGGCCGCCGTTAGAAGGCGACGTTGTTAAGATAACCGTCGATCAGAAAAGACAGCTGGAGCGAAAACAGCAGCTCTGTCGTCGAAAGGTCGATCCCGCAGATGGATTCGATCTGTGCGATGCGGTAGTTGACGGTGTTGCGGTGCAGAAAGAGCCGCTCGGAGGTGTGCGCCTTGTTAAAGCCGCATTTGGTGAATACGCGCAGCGTCTGGTAGAGTTCGGCGCTTTTTTCGCGGTCGTAATGGATGAGCGTGTCGAGCGCGGGATGCCGGATGAAGGACAGCAGGCTTTTGTCCTCGACCTGATCGAGTAGCGCGTAATACACGTAGTCCGAGAAAAAGAAGAGCTTCTGGTCCGAGCGCATCTGCTTGGCCAATTGCAAGGTCTGCAGCAGCATGTTATAGTGGAGTGAAAGCTGGTTGTTGGCCTGAAAACAGTTGCTGATGCCGACGATCAGCCGGTGCCCCTGCGTGTACTGCTCCAGCGCTGCGCGCTGTTCGGGCGTGATGGTGCCGCCGTCCGCCGCCGTCAGCAGCAGCACCAGATCGTTCTTGACCACCGAAAAGGCCGTCTTGCCGAAGATGGCCTGCATATCCGGAATGAGGCGGGATTTGTAGTAGGCCGGCTCCTTATAATAGACCGGCCGGATGATCGCCAGACATTTCTGCTCCGGAAAGCTCAGCTTGGCCAGCTTCATGCGGCGCTCCATGTCCACGTTCTGCGTGCCGGCGAGCATATCGGCAAAGATGTTGTTGAGCTGGGAGGCGCGGTAATCGATCCAGTTGCCGTTGTTGCTCCTGACGATGCGCTCCTTTGCCGAGCTGGACAGCAGCGGGATGATCTGCTGCTCGGCCGCGCTGAACATGCCGGTCTTGCTCACGATGATGACGTAGCCCATCATGAAATTGTCGTAGACGATGCGCGTGCACAGCAGATAGCGCTGCATGTGCTCGCAAAAGAGCGTGAAGGGCTTGTCCGAGAGGGAATACTCGTTTTTGCGCCGCCGGTCCTCGATGTACTCCATTAGAATATCGCTGCAGTATCCCTGCTCGATGCTCCGCATCCACAGCGGGTAGTCCACATAGAAGTTTTTCGTCTTGGCCACGAGCTTTCCCGTGCTGTCGATCACGACGAACAGGTCGCCGGTGACGTCGGTCATTTTGGTCAGCACCCGGTCCAGCTCCGCACCGTTGCAGAGCATATACAGCACCTGTGTATAGAGCTGCTGGTCGGACTGCTGGTAGCTCAGCAGCTCCTTTACGGTCTGAAACAGCACGGCAAATTCACCGCGATCGATCATGGCGCTGTTCGTCAGTCTGTCCGCCAGCTCCGGCGGCAGCGTGCCGTAGTACAGCAGGTTGGTCGGCAGTACGGTGTCCGGTGTCAGCTGCCCCGCGTCGGCAAAATAGAGCGTTCCGGCCTGCACGTCGCTCTGACCGGAGGCAAGGATGTTGACGTCCGCCAGCTCGCAGTCGGAACGAATGTCGATGTACATGAGCATATGCGGCTGACTGGCCGAATGCAGCTTTGTGATCAGTTCGGAAAATTTCACGGTCGTGCCTCCTCGGATATACTAAAATTGTTAAAAAAATATTTAACTCAATTATACTACACGCAGGGGTGCGGGCGCAACTGCCGCCGTTGTGCTGTGTGACAAAAAGGCAGCGGGTCGTTGTGCACGGCACACAACGGCGGTCGTTTCCGCGTCGGGCGGGAGCGTTGTGCACGGCGGCGGGATTGTCTGTCCCGCACAAAATCAAGCTTTTTTTGGTGTTTCATGCATATGGAAATTCGCGAAACAGATGGTTAAAATATTTGCAAAGGCACGGATGCGGCGGCAGAATCCGCATCCCATGTCGTTCCTGCACAAGCAGACAGCATCGGTTTCGGAATCCTCCAAAGAAAGAGAAGAAACACCTCATGAAGTACGAAAAACTGTTTCAGCCCGGAAAGATCGGGAACCTTGAGCTGCGCAACCGCGTCGTTATGACGGCCATGGGCGCGCTCATGGGCGACTGGAACGGCTGCACCACGCCGGAGCAGATCCGTTTCTATGAGGACCGCGCCAAGGGCGGCTGCGGCCTCATCATTCCGGAATTCACCTCCGTGGACGCCGACAGCGGCCATTGCAACCCCATCCAGCTCGGCATCTATGACAGCCGGCAGATCAAGAGCTTCCAGCTCATCTGCGAGGCGGTGCATCGCCACGGCGCGAAGATCTTCATCCAGCTGCATCACGGCGGCCGCGAGGCGCCCCCGGCCTGCAACGGCGGCCGTCAGGCCATGGCTCCGAGCGTGGAGCTCAACTCCGTCGTCGGCCGCGCGACCATTCTGCCGCGCGAGATGACCATTGAGGACATTGACAATCTGGTCGGGAAGTACGTGCAGGCGGCGGTCAACTCCGAGCTGGCCGGTGCCGACGGTGTCGAGGTCCACGCGGCGCACGGCTATCTCGTGCAGCAGTTTTTGAGCCCTTACACCAACAAGCGCACCGACGAATACGGCGGAAGCATGGAAAACCGCTGCCGCTTCCTCGTGCGCATCCTCACCGGCATCCGCGCCGCCGTCAGCCGTGATTTCGTTGTCGGCGCGCGCATCAACGGCAATGACTTCGTCGAGGGCGGCAACGATCTCGCTGCCTGCACCGAGATCGCCAAATACCTCGAGCCGTATGTGGATTACTTCAATGTGTCCTGCGGCGTGTATGCCAGCGCACCGACCATGATCGAGCCGTGCTACAGCCCCGAGGGCTGGAGAAAGGATCTGGCCAAGACCATCAAGGCCGCTGTGCACGTGCCTGTCATCGCCGTCAACACCATCAAGCACCCCGAGACGGCCGAGCGCTTCCTGCAGGAGGGCGTGAGTGACTTTGTCGGCATGTCCCGCATGCAGCTGGCCGATCCCGAGGTGGTCAAAAAGGCCATGGCCGGCCGCGAGGATCTCATCCGCAAGTGCCTTGGCTGCATGAACTGCAACAAGTCCGTCGTTGCGGGCAAGAACCTGCACTGCGCCATCAACCCCGTCACCGGCCGCGCCACGGTCTACGGCGACGAGAATCTGGTCAAGACCGGCGCCGGCCGCACGGTCGCGGTCGTGGGCGGCGGCCCCGGCGGTATGCAGGCTGCGCTCCTGCTGAAAAAGCGCGGCTATTACCCGGTCATTTTCGAGAGCCGTGACCATCTCGGCGGCAGCGCCGTGCTGGCCTCGAAAGCGCCGTGCAAGGGCATGGTGGCCGAGCTCATCGAGACCATGAAGGCCGAGATGAAGGAGTACCACATCGAGGTGCGCCTGAACACGCCCGCCACGGTCGAGACGCTGCGCGCGCTCGATCCCTACGGCGTCGTCGTCGCCTGCGGCGGCGATCAGATCGTGCCGAACATTCCCGGTGTGGACCGCAGCAACGTTTACTATATCGAGGATGTGCTTTTGCGCCGCGTCTCCTTCGAGGGCAAGAACATCGCCGTCATCGGCGGCGGCCATGTCGGCCTTGAGGTCGCGCACTTCCTGTGCGACAACAACAAGGTCACGGTCGTTGAGATGCAGAAGGAGGTCGGCGTCACGATCTACCGCACGGCGCGCTACAAGCTGCTGTCCCTGCTCGCCGAGAGCGGCGTGGAGGTCCTGACCGAGCATGCCATTGCCGGCGTGACCGACGGCGCGGTCGAGCTCAGGAAGACCGACACCGGCGAGACCGTCACCCGCCCGGCCGATATCGTCATCATGGCGCTCGGCAATCGTCCCGACAAGAGCTACGAGCAGCAACTCAAGGATGCATTCGACAAGGTCGTCTTTGTCGGCGACGCCAACAAGGGCGGAACGATGGCCGATGCCACACTCAGCGCCTACGAAAACTGCTGGTTCTTCTAAACCATACTGAATTTTTTATAAAAGGAAGGCTTTATTATGAAAAACAATCTGTTTGATCTTTCCGGCCAGGTCGCGTTCTGCTGCGGCGGTTCCTCCGGTCTCGGCCTTCAGTTCGCCAAGGCAATGGCCAACGCGGGCGCAGACATCGCGCTCGTCGCCCGCCGCACCGACCGTCTGGACGAAAACGCCAGGGAGATCGAGGCGGAATACGGCGTCAAGGTCTATCCGCATTACATGGATCTGCAGGATTCCAAGAGCATCACGGACTGCGTCAGCGACGTCGTTGCGCATTTTGGCAAGATCGACATTCTGGTCAATGCCGCCGGCATTCCGGGCGGCGGCGACCCGGCCACGCTCACGGACGAGTACTGGCTCAACGTCATCAACACCGACCTCAACGGTCAGTTCTTCACCTGCCGCGAGGTTGTGCGCCAGTCCATGAAACCCAATCAGTACGGCCGCATCATCATGGTCTCGTCCATCCACGGCGTCTGCGGCCGCAAGGGCGTGGACACGGCACCGTATGCGGCGGCCAAGGGCGGCATCGTCAACCTGACGCGCTCGCTCGGCAACTCCTGGGCGCGCGACGGCATCACCGTCAACTGCATCTGCCCGGGCTACTTCCCGACGGAAATGACCGCGGCCTACATCGATGCGCCGTTTTTCAATCAGGCGCATCTCGAGTGCTGCCCGATGGAGCGCCACGGCAAGACCGGCGAAATGGACGGCCTGTGCACCTACTTTGCCTCCCCGGCCTGCAGCTACACCACCGGCCAGATCGTGTGCGTGGACGGCGGCTGGAGCGCCATCTGATCTCTGCCTGATCCGGCTTTCGCCGCGGCGCATAGCGGCGGAGCCGTTCCTCTCTCAGTCGGGCGGCCGTGTATGCCCGGTCGCCCGCCCTGTCATGTTCCCCGTATCACCATGCGCATTTCTTCCTTTCATTCCCCCCCCACTCCATGGCATACGTCCCTTCTTTTTCTTTGCGCGGCAGCAGTTTTTGCCGCCGCGCAAGGCGCGTTTTGGCCGGCCGGCGGGGGGCATTGCCGACGCTTTTCACGCCGTATTGGCTTGTTGTTTCGTGAGCACTTTTTTTGCCGCGAGCGCTCTCCGCATTCGGGGCAGCACCGATAGCGCGTGCGGCCGATGTGCATGGCTGCGCCTGAGTACGTGCGCTATTTTCTTATCCCGTCTGATCCGCCTGATACAAGGGCTGGTGTGCTGTGTGCGGTATTCTAAAAAAGCATATCCGCCGGGCGGTCGTATGGCCGTCCGGCGGATGTTGCTATGGTATGAAGATTTGGCGTTGGATGGAGGTCTCGCATCTGCTCAGCGGCACAGCAGATTCGCAACCGGAATCCCGACTGCGACGCACAGCACGACCTGAACAAGCATAAATACCAGCCCCCACTTGCATACCTGCCGGTTGTCTGTCCATCCGGAAGAGTATGCGACCGCTGCAGTCGGTGTGGCGGGGGGTGTTGCCCAGCCGTTCATTGCCGAAGAGGTGATGAGGATCGCAAGCATCATCGGACTCAGCAGCCCGCGGTACAGATTCATGCACAGCGGCAGCGCTACGGCAAAGACTACCGAGAGGGCAACGGAATTGGAGCAGAAATTCGTCAGCAGGTCCACGGCAAACACCATGATGATCGCAAATACCAACGGCGGCATATGGGAGAATGCCGGTGCCATGGCATTGGACAGCCATTCCGAAAGCCCAATATCCGCATTGCCCATGAACGAGCCCAACCCCATGATTGTGGCGATGAACAGGTAGGTCGGCCAGTTTACGGCTTTGACGGCATCGCCCCAGTCGAGGATCTTCTCGCCGTCCACCCGGACAAAATTCATGACAAACAGCGCCAGAAGCGGCGGATAGCAGTTGTTGATCTTGCTGAGCATCGGGTATGCGGTGGGCCAAAAATATTTGCTCAGCCCCGGCAGCAGCCACAAAAGCACACACAGCAGATAGATTATCAGCGACCATCGCTCTTTCTTGCGAAACGCGCCACAGGAGGCTGCCAGCCGGTCGTAGTCGATGCTGGTAAAGGCGGACACATCCGGCCTCCAGACAAAGCGCATCAGCAGGAAAATAACCGCAGCCGAGAGAAGCGATACGGGTGTTGTGACGGCACTGAAGGTAAAGAAGTCCATCGACTCACCGACATAGGATTCGTATAGGGAAAAGCCCTGGATGGTAACGGCGTGGGAGATCGGATTGGTGCCGTTAGAAAGCAGGGCGATGCTTACCGTGCCCAGAAGCAGCATGGATGACAGGCTGCGATCACGCCGGTGATCGAGTCCGATGCTCTCAAATATGCTCAGCAGGATTGGCAGAAAAATCATGATACACGTCGCCGACGAGAGCACGAGGTCGAGAATGTAAACCGACGCGAAATACATGGAAATGGTCCACCACGGACTTTTTCTTGCCAGCTTGTTCGTTAAAAACCAAATCGCAATGCGTCGCGCAACGCCGCTTTTGATCAGGGCAGCTGCCAGCATGAAGCAAAACAGCAGAAACACCGCAGTGCTGTTGCCGAAGGTCGCCTGTGTGACTTTCGCCGCGCCGAGTCCGGGCACAGTCGTGAGCAGGGCGAAGACGAACATGCTTGTCCAGTCCACGCCCCAGCTCAGAAACAGGAGAATTGCCACGGCCAGAATGCCGAGGATCTGAAATCCGGCATCCGATAGTCCGGCCGGTGGTGGCAGTAACTTTACGGCGAAAACGATCAGCAGGGAGAGCACGAGTACGACCCATTTAATAGGGGAAGCTTTGTTTTTCATTTTTCATTCAGAAAGTCATGAGGCTCTCGACGTTTGCGCCAAGCTCAGCCCTGGTCTTTGTAGCGTTTGTCGTAGTTTGCCTGCACGGCGCGCACGGCCTGCGAAAGCACGTCGCAGGTCGGCGTTGCCACGCCGGCGATCTTACCAAAGCGGGAGATCGCGCCCGAGAGCGTGTTGACCTCCGTCTGGCGCTTATAGATCAACATATCCTGCGCGAGGGATGGATAGTAGTCGCCGTAGCTCGCAACGGTTTTGGGAATGTCGCTGACAAGTCCGGTATACAGATCGTCGGCAATGCCCAGTGCCTTTGCGCAGTCGCTCGCTTCTTTCAGGATCTGCTTGACCATGGCGAGGGCATTTTCATCTTCGTATACCTGCTTCATCGTCAGGCCCAGCACGCCGCACACCGTGTTGAAACCGCTGTTGGAGGCGGCCTTTTTCCACAGCGCCGGGCGCCCATCGTCGAGATATTCAGGGTTCAGTCCGCCCTTGGCAAAGCAGTCCACGATGTACTTGCAGCCTTCCGCCGCGATGCCGCCGCCGTATACCGGGCCGAGATACATATTCGTGATCCCCTGTGCGGGGCGCGAATCGCACTGGGCGGGCGCGGTGAGCACCGTGCCGATGCGGCCGCAGCCGCAGCCGATCTGCGCCTCCGATACGAACTTCGCCAGATCGAGATCGTTGCCGAGACCGTTCTGCAGGGAGATGACTGCCGTCTTGTCTGTGATGCAGCACGCCGCGCTCGTCATGGCGGCGATGGTCGCAGTGGATTTGACGAGGATGATGAAGATGTCACACGGGCCGACTTCCTGTGCGCTGTATGCGGTGCGGAAGCCGGTCAGATGGTGCACGCCATTGTGGTCGGTCATGGTCATGCCGTGATCGCGCACGGCGTCCATGTGCGCCTTGTTGAGGTCGATCAGCCAAATATCATCTGCGCTGCCCATCCTGAGATAGGAGGCAAATACGCTGCCGGTAGCTCCGCAGCCGAGAATTCCGATTTTCATAGTTCATTATCTCCTTATGTAATAGACCGGCCGGCATGCGTCAGCCGCAGATGGCCGTGCCGAGCAGGTAGCCAAACGACATGGTAACGATCACGTGGATCAGCGCGGTGAGCAGGCCCCACTTCATCATGGACTTCGTGTCGACCCACTCGGAGCCATAGACGACCGCGGCTGTCGGGGAGGCGGGAGGCGCGGCCCAGCCGTTGTTCGCCGCACTGGTCACGAGCGTTGCAACGACGAAAACGCTGATGCGTCCGCCATAGATGCCCATTGCGAGCGGCAGCGCCACTGCAAGCATGACAGAGGCTGTAACGGTGTTGGACGTGAAGTTCGTCATCAGGTCAGCCAGCAGCACCATGACGGCGAGGAAGACGAACGGACTGACGTTGGAGAATACCGGAGAGAGCACGGAAGACATCCATGCGGGAATGCCGATGTCGGCATTGCCCATGAAAGAGCCAAGGCCCATGATAGAGGCGATAAACATGAACGAGGGCCAGTTGACTGACTTGACGGCCTCGCCCCAGTCCAGGATCTTTTCACCGTCGACCTTGATGAAATTCATGAGAAACAGCGCTGCGAGCGGCGGCAGGCAGTTATTGATCTTGCCGAAGAAAGCTGCAGCACCGGGCCAGATGTATTTGCTCAGGCCGGGCATCATCCACAAAAGCACGCAGACGATGTAGAAGAATACAGACCATTTTTCTTTTTTCGTCATGGGGCCCAGGGAGCTGGTCATGGCGTCGTAGTTGACATTCTTCAACGCGCTGACCTCAGGATGCCATACGAATTTCACCATCAGGACAAAGAGCACAACACACACGATGGAGACGGGAAAGGCGATGGCGCAGTATGTGAAGAAGTCCATGGCCTCGCCGGTGAAAGATTCATAGAACGAAAAGCCCTGAAGCGTGGTTGCGTGAGAGATGGGGTTGGCACTGTTGGAGATCAAGCCGGTGACCAGCGTGCCGAGCATGAGCGCCACGGCGATGGGCGCCTTGTCTTCTTTCTGAATGCCGACGCTTTCGAGGATCTCAGCAGCGATGGGCAGCATGACAAAAATGGTTGCCGCAGTGGACAGCACGAAGTTGAGCACGTAGTTTGCGGCGAAGAACATGATGACGGTCCACCAAGGGCTCTTGCGCGCGAGTTTGTTGGTCAAAAACCAGATCGCAATTCTGCGGGCGGCGCCGCTTTTTGTCAGGCACGCGGCGAGCATCATGCAGAAGACCAGGAATACGACTGTGTTGTTGCCGAACGTTGCCTGCGTGACTTTGGCAGCGCTCAGGCCGTCAACGGTCATCAGCGCGAAGACGATCATCATGCTGGGGAAACCGGTGCCCCAGGTCAGGAACAGAATGATCGCGCCGATCAAAATGCCAAGGACCTGAAAACCGGCCTGAGACAGGTCGGCCGGCGCCGGGATATATTTCGTGGCAAACATGAACAGCAGCGCAATCACCAGCGCGACCCATTTGCCCGCGGAAACGTTTTTTGTTTTTTGCATATGAACTCTCCTACCTGTTTCATTCATTTTCCTGTTTTGCGGCGGCGCGGCCAGCTGTGCGCGTTCCCAAAACTATGTTTGCTCCTCTCTCCCCGAGAGGCTTTGCTGCCCAACAGAGCCCCGGGAGGTACTTGAACACAGCTTCATTGTATAAAATGGTGTGAAACTGTGTCAAAACGGAACCGAAACGACAGGGTGCGTTCCCAAATAAGTACATTCTATCAGATTATGAACGGAAAGCCAATCCGGGCTCGGGCCTTTCGGCTTGTGCGTGAAATTGCAACAATTTTAACAATGGGATTTGCGTTGACAGGTTGATTTTTGGTCATTATAATCGAACGCAAGAGAGAAAAGAGGTGGCCATGATGACAGAAGGAAAATTTGATGCGGACATTGCGCGGCTGCACGAGATCAATCCGTTTCTTTCAAACACGGATCTTGTGTATACCATTCTGCGCGACCAGATCGTCAACCACAAGCTGCAGCCGGGGAAAAAGCTCAATCAGGAGCAGATCGCCATCGACATGAACGTCAGCCGCACGCCGGTGCGGGAGGCATTTTTCCGGCTGGAGACAGAGGGGTTTCTGGAAAAGGGCGCCCAGGGGTATACGGTGTACGAAATGAAGCCGGGCGATTACATGATGCTGCTGGATGTGCGTATCGCCATAGAAAGGCTGGCGACGCGGCTGGCCTGCTCGCAGATGCTCGGCTCCGAGCGGCGGCAGCTCGAGCAGAACCTCAGTGAGACGCAGCGCGTGCTTGACAGCGGCATCGGCAAGGCGTGGAACGGCGATTTTGACATCCTCAATCAGGTGCTGGCCGACCGGCTGTTTTATGAAATGGGGCAGCTGGACCATGCATTTCACCGCATGATCATCGCCGCGTCGCACAACAAATATCTGGTCAGTACCTACGACAGTATTGACCCGAAGATCCATTTCTTCCGCTACTCGGCGCTGAGCGTGAGCGCCTGCCTGAACATGACCGAGCGGCACAAGAAAGTCTTTGAGGCGATCGTTGCCCGGGACGAGGAGTTGGCCGAGCGCCGCATGGAGCGGCACCTGGCGCTGACTGTCCCGCGGGCGATGGGCCTGTAACGAGACCCGAAAAAGCAAGCACGGGAAAAAGCTTTGCACAAATTTTTGTGCAAAGCTTTTCTTTTGGCTTTTTTTTCGACACGGGTGGGTCATATGCGCTAATTTGGAAACAACAGCGGCCGGACGGCCCATCCGGCTGCTGACAGCGCGGCGCTGCGGCCAGCAGCAGACCGCTGCGCACAAGGAGTGATTTATTGAAGCGAATTCTTGTGATCAATACCGGCTCTACGTCTACAAAGATCGCCGTGTTTGAAGATCGGACCAAGTGCATGGAGCAGAACATCGTCCACTCGGTCGAGGTGCTGCGCCAGTGCGCGGATCTCAATGCTCAGCTCCCGCTGCGGCAGCAGGCGATTCTTGCTGCGCTGCAGGCCGGCGGACAGGACCCGGCCGGATTTGATGCCATCGCCGCTCGCGGCGGCACGTTCGGCATGGTGCAGGGCGGGGCTTACCTCGTGGATGAGGCACTTCTGGCTGCATGCCGCGCGCCGGTAACGAGCCATGCGTCCAATCTTTCGGCCATTCTGGCTGCGGCGTTTGCCGAAACCAGCGGCTGCAACGCGTATATCTATGACGCCGTGTGCGTCAATGAAGTGGAGAACATTGCGCGCATGACCGGCCTCAAGGAGATCAGGCGCCGTCCGTTTTCCCACGTGCTCAATACTCGCGCCACGGCGCGCGATGTGGCTGCGTCCCTCGGCCGCCGGTATGAGGACATGGTACTCATCGTCGCCCATCTCGGCGGCGGCATCAGCATCAACCTGCACCGCAACGGTCGCATTATCGACCTGTGCAGCGATGATGAAGGCCCTATGTCGCCTGAGCGCGCCGGCAAGCTCAACGGCAAGTCCTATGTGGACCTGTGCTACTCCGGCAAGTATACAAAGCCGGAAATGATGCGACACATCAAGGGAGAAGGCGGCCTCGTGTCGCACCTGGGCACCAGCAGCCTCATCGAGGTCGAGCAGCGCATTGCCGACGGCGACGCCTATGCACGCGCGGTGCTCGAGGCTATGGCCTACCAGATCGCCAAGGAGATCGGCGCGCTGGCCACCGTTGTCAGCGGGCAGCTCGACAGCGTCATTCTTACCGGCGGCTGCGCCTATTCGCGTATGCTCACGGATCTTGTCCGCGATCGCGTTGCCTTTCTGGCGCCGGTCACGGTCGTGCCAGGCGCCAAGGAAATGGAGGCGCTGGCCGAGGGCGTGCTCCGCGTACTCGGCGGCAAAGAGCCCGCGCACAGATACCAAAGCGCAAAGGAGTAAACCACATGTATCAGAAATTTCAGGATATTGTCGCCGCGGCACAGCAGCGCAGCCCCAAGCGGGTGATCGCCATTGCTGCGGCGGCAGATGAAAAGATGGTTCACGTTGCCAAGACCGTCACGGATATGGAGCTGTGCGACGTGATTCTCGTCGGCGATGAGGATGTGCTCGATGTGCTGCTCGCCGAGCAGGGCTTGCGGCCGGAAGCCGTCACGATCGTGGACGAAAAGAATTCCGACCGGCCTGCGCGCCGTGGAGCTCGTCAGCTCCGGCAAGGCGGACATCCTCGTCAAGGGTAAGATGAATACCAGCGACTTTCTGCGCGCGGTGCTCAACAAGGAAGTCGGCCTGCGCACGGGGCGGCAGCTCAACGTGCTCACCTGTTACGATGTGCCAACAGAGCCGAAGCTGTTTTTTATCACCGACGGCGGCATGACCGTTGCGCCAGCGCTGGCCGACAAGGCCGAGATCCTGCACAACGCCGTGCCGGTGCTGCACCACATGGGGATTGCCGAGCCGAAAATCGCGATCCTCGCAGCGAACGAAAAGCCCAGCCCCAAGATGCCGGCGACTATGGACGCCAAAGCTCTGTGCGAGATGGCCGCGAGCGGCGAGCTGCCGGCGGGCATTTATGAGGGTCCCATCGCGTTCGACGTGGCCATGCGCCCGGAGGCGGCTGCCGAGAAGGGCATCACCAGCCGCGTGAGCGGGGACGTCGATCTGTTTCTCGTGCCGAACATCGAGACCGGCAACTGCCTTGGCAAGGCAATCGGCTATTTCGGCCACTGCCAGACGGCCGGCATCGTCGTCGGCGCTGCAGCGCCGGTCGTGATGTCGTCACGCGCGGCATCCATTGAAGGAAAAGTCACTTCCATCGCCTGGGCAATCCTGGCCTGCGGCGATGAGCAAACGGAGGAAAGATCATGAGAAAAGCATATATCAATCCCGAAAACTGCAAGGCCTGCGGGATCTGCATGGACAACTGCAGCCAAGCGGCCATCGCCATGACGGATGACATCAACAGCCACGGCTATAAGCACATTGCCGTCGATCAGAGCAAATGCGTTGGCTGCGGGATCTGCTACATCGTTTGTCCGGATGCAGTCTTTACGATCAAGGAAGGGGGTAACGAATAATGGGCGATATGGTAAAGGGCAACATTGCCGTTGCAGAAGCTGCCGTTCGAGCGGGTGTGGAAGTCTACGCGGGCTATCCCATCACGCCGTCCACGGAAGCAATGGAATATCTCTCCGGCCGTATGCCGGAGCTGGGCCGCACGTTTGTGCAGGCCGAGAGCGAGCTGGCCGGCATCAACATCATCATGGGTGCGTCCGCCTGC
>ERZ860445.1363-NODE-1363-length-13872-cov-2.704133_pt1 | contig 13872 bp, 7 predicted proteins | sample MGYA00509977_ERZ860445 | MGnify/ENA primary metagenome ERZ860445 (study PRJEB30046, sample SAMN00715233) | human gut metagenome | study: EMG produced TPA metagenomics assembly of the A metagenome-wide association study of gut microbiota in type 2... | reverse complement strand
TACCTTTTTCAGTGCCCTCCCTTTTCAGACACCTTCTTTTTTGTCTTGTCTAATTTATTACTTTTTCAAGTTCAGACCAAATCTCAATTCGGTTGTGCCTTCAACAATGGCAGGCATCTGTCCCAAAACTGCTTTCACGAGATTGCCAATAGCCGGATTATCGTTCGGAAGGATGCTGGTGATCTTATCCATCACAAACGCATTGTTCAAAACAACTGTCAGGATCGGCTTCAAAAATGCTTCATCAATATAGATGTTAGCAACACCTTTATCGTCAATCACGCAGTTCAACGGGAAACCTTCACTCAAGGCAGACATCAACGGTGTTTGCATCAGATCCGTAATCAGCTTCATCAGTTCTTCGTTGTTGTCAGCTTTGGTTGCTGCCTGAATAATCATGTCGATGTTCAGCGTCACATACAACTTGCCGTCTTTGAAATAATAGTTTGCCAAGTTGATCGGTGAAACCACATCCTTCCCATCTTTCACATAGGTGGCCACAATGTTACCGTCTGCCTGGAAAGTCACGTCTTTCAGCAACGCTTTCAGCTTTGGAGAAATCAAAAACATATTCAACAATTTGGCTGCATTCTCCATTTCATACGGTTCGTCGAAAATTTGTTCCAAATCTACGGAAGATTTCCAGATAAATGTCGATCCGTCCATCTTCCAAGTAGCACCCAGCAACGGATTTTCTGGCATTGTTACCTCCAGTGCAAGAACCATTTTGTCTTTCTGCACTTCACCGGTATATTTCACTGTACGGCCGTTCTGTTCGTCTGTACCTTCAAACGTATATTTTTCGCCTTCTTGCGTCAAAACAACATTTTCGATTAACGTTTTGACTTCGCCGGGGATTACACCCGAAGCCAGTTCCACTACCGGCTGGTTAGCTTTTGATTTTGCTTGTCACAACCTGATGTCCAATATGCTCGGATGTGATAACCAGCAGTACCGGGAGGATCATAAGGATCGCACCCATATCGAACTTTCCTTTCATCACAATGGTAGCCGTCTTACCGTCTTTTGTGTCAAAAGTAACCTCTTTGCCCAACAATTCAGTTTCACTATAAGTCAATTGCAACGTCTCGCCGCTGAAAGTGGCATTCACACCGTCCACAATTTTCACACCATCTTCGTCGTCATCGCTACAGCCGGTAAAGAGGCTCATTGTGCACAACATCATAAACAAAAACAAAAGATTTTTTTTCTTCATTTTTCTTGAATTAAATTATACATAAAAACGGCGTGAAGATAAACAATCCTATTGAAAGAACAAAAAAATGCCAGCTATTCCGAAAAACAACTGGCATTACTATTAAAAACAGAATATTCTTTCCCAAAAACATCCTATAAACTCGGGATATTCATCGCCCGGAGAGTTTGCCTGATACCTTCATGATTCAAGATCGTCCTAAAGTAAATAATACGAACTTCAAAATCATTTCCCACCATGTAACCTTCCCGCCGCTTTCAGATATTCGACATAATTCAAGTAGAGTTGAAAATGGGCATCGACCTGTGTTTCATAAGCCTGCTGCCACAAAGCCTGCGCTTCGAGATAGTCCGAGAGTGTCTCCAAGCCCACTTCGTACTGGCTTTTACTGACCTTCATGTTTTCTTCGGCCTGGAGGAGAGAACGGTCGGAAAGTTCGCTTTCCAGCCGGGCTTCGTCGAGGTTATTGGCGGCTTGTGTCAGTTCCAACATCATTTGTTCGTTCATGTTTTCCTGTTCCAGGCGGGATTGCATCAGCTTGGCTTTGGCGGCACGCACCTTATTACTTCGCTCGCCGAAATGGAAAAGCGGGATGCTCACGTTCAGCAAGACGGAGAAACTGCCTTTGTCCATCAACATCTGGTCGTTCAGTTCAAAGCCGTGTACATAATCATAAGACCCCATGATGCCGACTTTGGGCAACAGCTCGCTACGGTTCAGCCGCACCTGCTGCCCGGCGATCTCGACCTGTTTATCCAAGATGGCATATTCGGGACGGGCACTGATATCGGAAACCTGGACATCCATCCCCTTTTCGACCGCCGGATAATTGCCGGAAATACGGATATCGGAGACAAGCGGTTTCCCGATCAGATGGCAAAGATTCATAGTCGCCAACCGCAGGGCGTTCTCCGCTTTACGGATGGAGAGTTCGCTTTCGTTCAGCTTCACCTGCACTTTCAAGACATCGTTCTGCGGTTTCAGGCCATGTTTGTAAGCGCTCTCGACATTCGACAGCAGTTCCCGGAGCACAGCGTTATATTTATCCGCCACCTTTTTCATCTCCTGTGCCTTCACGACCAGGGCATAGGCTTTGTCTGTTTTGAGGATCACTTCCGTCGCCGTCAGCGCCTCGTTCATCTCGGCCATCTCTTTTCCCAAGACAGACATCCGGTAGGCAGCCCGGATCTTACCGCCCATATAAAGCGGCTGCTCAACCCGGATTCCGCCCATGTAAACTGTCCCGACTTTATAATCGAGATTGATACCGGGGAAATGGGTATAAATGCCTGTCGGGACCAAGTTCCCGGCTGCATCATACAGAATGACGGGCATTTTGCCACCTTCAATTCCGAATCCGCCGTCCGCCGTACTGTAAAGGCCCATCCCGTTAGCGGTAAAGTTCGGGAAGAAATTCCCTTTATAGCTTTTCATCGTGTACAGGGCACATTCGGTCTGTTTCACCGATGCCGCCATTTCCTTATTATATTGCAGCGCCATTTCCCGGCACTGCTGCAAGCTCAACGTCTCCTGTGCGAAAAGAGACGACGGGCAGAGAATAGACAACAGGATAATAGATATTTTCTTCATCAGTCTACATGTTTAATATGAAAGAATAATGCGTATAGGACAGGAATAAAAACGAGTGTGATCACCGTTCCGAACAGCAGGCCGCCCATAATGGATGCAGCAAGCGAACCGAACATGGCGTCGGTCAGCAACGGGATCATCCCTAAGATCGTGGTCAAGGCCGCCATCATCACCGGCCGCAGACGGCTCTGGGCACTGTCGATCAAGGCGGTGACCGGCTCCGTCCCCTGCCCGATCTGCAAAGTGATCTCGTCCATCAGCACGATACCGTTCTTTATGATCATTCCTATCAACCCCAATGTCCCGACAATGGCGACAAAGTTGAACGTCTTGCCGGTCACCAACATCGTCATCACCACTCCGACAAATACCATCGGGATACTGCAGAAGATGATAGCCGGCTTGCGGTAATCCTTGAACAGCATGATCAAGATCGCGATCATCAGGATAATGGCCAGCGGAAAATTCTTGAACAGATACTTCATGGACTGGTCGCTGGCGTTCTTCTCACCCTGCCATTGCAGCGAATAGCCTGCGGGGAGTTCGATCTGCTCCAACTTTTCCGCGACTGCCAATCGCGCTTTTTCCGTCTCGACACCCGGCACGGGAGAGCATTGCACGCGCTGGCTGCGTTGTCCGTTGTAGCGAGGAACAACCGGGTCCTCCCATCGCACGTCAATTCCCTTGCTGATCTGTTTCAACGGCGTGCTGCCCATCAGGCTTTCGATCAGTTCTTCCTTCGATAGTGTCCCGGCTTTCAGTTTCACCATGTTTTCTTCGTTCAGCAGACCGTTCAGCGAAGGGAGCGTCGAAAAGACCTGCGTGTTTCCTAAATCCTCGATCGGTTTTCCCTGTCCGTCCAGGCATTTCAAGTAAATATTGTTTTTATGGATGCCTTCGTAGAAAGAACCGATAGGTATACCGCCTGTAGCTGTCAGTAACGAAAGGCTCACGTCGCTGCGGCTCAATCCCAACGCACGGGCGGCCGGTTGGTCGTACTCGATTGTCAGGACCGGAACCTGCGGTTCCCAGTCGGTCGTGATCAGGCAGACTTCTGGCGTATTCTCCATAATATGTCGTGCACTGTCCGCCAAACGGTGCAGGACGGCAGGATCAGGTCCTAAGAATTGGGCCTCGATGGGATATTTCTTAAACATCAGGTTATAACGTTTCAACTTGACGTAAGCATCCGGATACTGCCGTGTCAGGTACTCTTGTATCTCGTCGATATTTTCGACTAGCTCGTCGGGAGATGTAAAGTCAATGATCAACTCCCCATAGGCCAGCGAAGGATTGGCAATGCTTCGCACCAGGTTGTAACGTCCCGGCGTCCCACCGATGGAAGCTGTCACGTTCGTGATCTCCTTCCGGGTTTTCAGATAAGCTTCTATCTCTTTCAGGTCATTCGCCACACGGGTAGAATTATTGCCCTCCGGAAGTTTGTATTCCATATACAACTGATCGTACACCATATCGGGGAAGAATCCCTGGCGCAGGAACCGATAGCTATAGGCGGACAAGAGCAACAAAGCGACCATCGTCAGCGTAAAGCCAAGGCGGTGCGACAAACCGAAACGCAAAGCAGCCCGCAAGATGGCATATATCTTACCTTTATATACACGCTTGCCGGAATTATCGTTTTCCACCGCCGGATGTAACCGCCTGTTTGCCATCAAGGGAACGTGGAGTAATGCCAACACCCAGCTCAGCAACAGTGAAACGGCCAGTACGATAAACAGGTCGCGCGTATAAACGCCTGCCGTATCCGGCGACATATAAATCGGCAGAAAGGCTATGATAGCGATCAACGTCGCTCCCAACAACGGCATCGCCGTCTGCCGTCCGATAGCGGTCATCGCCTCCATCCTATCTTTCCCGGCTTTCAAGTCCACCAATATGCCGTCGATAATCACAATGGCATTGTCTACCAGCATCCCCATCGCCAGCACGAAAGCCGCCAGAGAGACACGCTGCATCGTTCCCCCGGCGAATTGCAGGAAAAGAAATGATCCGAAAACAGTCACCACCAAACTGATGCCGATAATCAGGCCACTCTTGAACCCCATCGCCAGCATCAGTATAAACACGACGATGACGACGGATTCGATCAGGTTGATGACAAACGTTCCCAGCGAATCCCCCACACGCTCGGGCTGATAGAATATTTTATGGCAATCTACTCCGGCCGGCAGACGGTTATCTTTCAACTCCGCCAGCTTCGCTTCCACGGCTTTGCCGACCTTCACGATATCCGAACCGCTCGAAGCAGCTACCAAAATGCCGATAGAGCGCTCCTGGTTATAGAACATCTCGTTACGGGTTGGATCTTCATACCCCTTTTCGATCAAGGCTATGTCGCGCAGACGCAATTGGTCGTCGTCATGGCCCTGGATAAACATCTTGCCGATGTCGTCCACCGTTTTGAAACGATCGTTCACCGTCACTCGGATGCGGTTGTCCCCGTTATCATAGTAACCGCTATAGGTTGTCTCGTTTTGTCCGTTCAAGGTAGCCAGGACTTCGGCCGGTTTCACGCCAAGGTTGGCCATGCGGTCCTGCAACAGGGAGATATTGATACATTCGGAACGTTCCCCATATATATCCACCCGGTCCACTCCTTCTATTTCGACTACTTCCCGTTTGATCAGTTCGGCATAATCAGCCATCTCCCGATCGGACAGTCCATCGCCCGTCAATGCGTAGAACATGCCGAACACCTTGCCGAAATCGTCTTGTACGATCGGTGTATTAGCTCCGGAAGGAAGTAAGGCGGAGGCATCGTTGACTTTCCGCCTGAGAAGGTCCCAATGTTGCTCCACGTCATCGTCCTTGACGGTGGTCAACAATTCGACCTGGATCAAGGACAGATCATTGAACGAATAGCTTTCGACATTATCGACATTATCCATCTTACGGATACTTTTCTCAAGCACATCCGTCACTTCCAACTCTACCTGATGGGCCGATGCACCCGGATAGGTAGTTGCCACCATTGCCAGCTTTACCTTGATCTCCGGATCTTCCAGCTTACTCATTTGATAGCAGGCCAAAGCTCCGCCCGCCAACAAAACCGCAACCAGAAAATAGACCAGGTTCCGGTTCTGAAATCCCCATTTGCTTATATCCATCACAACAATCCTCCTACATTCGTTTTAGAACCGGTGGCCAAAGGCCGGACATTTTCTCCATCTTCAATATGATGCACGCCGGAGGCAACCACGATTTCACCGGCATGCAGCGTATCGGAAACAACCATCGCACGTCCGTCGGACAACAGGCGCAGAACCGTCACCTCGCGGCTATGGACTTTCCCCGCAGACGGATCATAGACAAACACGTACGTTTTACCATCCTTTTGCAGAAGTGCCCCGCCCGGAACGGAAACCGGCTGCGAATCGCCCTCATTGCAATAGATCGTGACCATCGTATTCATTCCCGGCGAAGGGAGCGGCAACTTGCCGGGAACCATTTGCAGGCGCATCGTGTACAGCTGGTTCGCATTGGCTTTCGGAGTGACGCTGATCAATTTCAAAGGATAGTTTTCTCCCGGATAGAGGTCGAACGTGCAGTGGTAGCCATCGAACCGGTCCCGCCGGATATAGTCGGCTGCCGGAAGATTGATTTCCACCTCCGGAATGCCGGCGCTGACCATCGAGATCACGGGCATACCTGCTCCGATCGTTTCATGTGCATCGAACAGCTTTTTCTGTATGAAACCACTGAATGGAGCATACAGCCGAGTATATTCCAACTGGTCTTTATGATGCTGATATTTTGCAGTGATCTGTTTCAGGCCGTACACGGCTTTATCGTTGGCATTAGGCGTGGTCCCGTTTTCTTTATAAAGAGCCATGACACGTTCGGCTTCCGCCTTGATCTGCTTGTATTCGGCCTCCGTAGCATCCAGTTGCACCCGATAATCTGCCGGATCCAATTCGGCCAGCAGTTGTCCTTCCCTCACGCGGGCGCCGTCTTCCACATATATTTTACGGATTGTCCCGCTCACACGGAAAGCCAGGCTGATATCCTGCGCAGCTTTCACTTTTCCTGGGAACTGGAGGGCAGTCTGACTGCTGGCGGAAACGACCGTATCGATCTTGACTGTCTGAGTATCCTTTGTCCCCTTCTCCGAACGGGCACAAGACATAAATAGAATCAAGGATATACCTGCTAAAATGAAATAAATTCGTTTCATAATTTAAGTGTATTTATTTAAAGACAAAATTATCCCGACAGAGCAACCTCGGAAAGGTCAATATGAATAATAAATTGTTCCATTTGTATATTTTCCTCAAAAAGAAGATATAAATATTCTGCGATTTGTATTTTCTTTACCGAAAATTCTTAACTTGATAAAAGAATGTCACCTAAAGAATACCGTAAGTAGCTTTTGGAATTGTTAAAATGCCCAAAACATGTCGTCATACATTTGAAAGCAAAAAGCCAGTTTTAGTATAGTTGTTCCACTGCTCCACAAGAACTATAGAATATTTTATGTACTTTTGTCTCAGAATATAAAAAAACTAAATAACTCAAATTAATCAACATGAAACGCTTAATGGCTAATCATAAACAGAAAAAAGCGATCCTGATCGCTCTTGCTGCGCCATTGATGTTTTCTCCTGCCCCTTTAATGGCTGTGACCGGAACCTCCGAGCCTGTAGTAGCTATCGCCCGGCAGGCGCAAACGATCGTCAGTGTGCAGCGGATCAACCCGACTACGGTCGATGTTGTGTTCTCCAACAATCAACGGATGACATTCGATTTCTATGGAGATAATATTTTCCGTATGTTCCAGGACAACAACGGTGGTATCCTTCGTGATCCGGAGGCAAAACCAGAGGCCCGGATTCTCGTAGATACCCCCCGTCGCCCAGTTTCCAAACTGGACATTCAAGACGATAATGGGCAAGTGACCATCACGACCGGAAAAGTCAGACTCCAGTTGGACAAATCGACCGCCCTGCTGAAAGTCACCAATCTCACCACAAACAAAATCGTTTTCGAAGAGACGAAACCCGTGGTTTACGAAAAAGGAAAAACGATCCTAACGCTGAAAGAGAACCCTGATGAATATTTCTACGGCGGCGGTGTGCAGAACGGACGCTTTTCACATAAGGGAAAAGCTATAGCCATCGAAAACCAGAACAGCTGGACCGATGGCGGCGTGGCTTCTCCCACTCCTTTTTATTGGTCCACAAACGGCTATGGCTTTATGTGGTACACTTTCAAACAGGGGAAATATGATTTCGGCGCCACAGAAAAGAATACGGTAAAACTATCCCACGATACAGACTATCTGGATGTTTTCTATATGATCAATGATAGCCCGGTCGCCCTATTGAACGACTTTTACCAACTGACCGGTAACCCAATACTGCTGCCCAAGTTCGGATTCTATCAGGGACACTTGAACGCTTACAACCGCGACTATTGGGTAGAAGACGAAAAGGGTATCCTTTTCGAAGACGGCAAGCGCTACAAGGAAAGCCAAAAAGATAATGGAGGTATCAAGGAATCGCTGAACGGAGAAAAGAACAACTACCAGTTCTCTGCTCGCGCCGTGATCGACCGCTACAAGAACCACGATATGCCGTTAGGTTGGTTGCTGCCGAACGACGGTTACGGAGCCGGCTACGGACAGACCGAAACATTGGACGGTAATATCCAAAACTTAAAGAGCCTCACCGATTACGCTCATAAGAACGGTGTCGAAATCGGTCTTTGGACACAATCCGACCTGCATCCGAAAGACAGCATCAGTGCCTTGCTGCAACGCGACATTGTAAAGGAGGTACGAGATGCCGGTGTACGAGTCCTGAAAACAGACGTGGCATGGGTCGGTTGGGGCTACTCGTTCGGTCTGAACGGTGTGGCTGATGTCGGACATATCATGCCGTATTACGGAAACGACGCACGTCCGTTCATCATCTCTCTCGACGGTTGGGCCGGCACGCAGCGTTATGCCGGAGTCTGGTCGGGCGACCAAACAGGCGGACAATGGGAATATATCCGTTTCCACATCCCGACTTATATCGGCTCCGGGCTTTCCGGACAACCGAACATCACATCCGACATGGACGGTATTTTCGGTGGCAAGAACCTCGTGATGAATACCCGCGACTTCCAGTGGAAGACCTGGACGCCGATGGAGCTGAACATGGACGGCTGGGGATCGAATGAGAAATATCCGCATGCCTTAGGCGAACCGGCAACTTCCATCAACCGCTGGTACCTGAAAATGAAATCCTGCCTGATGCCGTATGCTTACAGCATTGCCCGCGAAGCGGTAGACGGCAAGCCGATGATTCGCGCCATGTTCCTTGAAGATCCGAATCCTTACACCTTTGGTAAAGCTACACAATACCAGTTCATGTACGGGCCGTACTTCCTCATCGCGCCGATCTACCAAGAGACGCAAATGGATGACAAGGGAAATGACATCCGTGATGGTATCTACTTGCCTAAAGGCGAATGGTTCGACTATTTCACCGGTGAGAAATATACCGGCGGCTGCGTGGTCAACAACTTCGCTTCTCCACTTTGGAAACTTCCGGTATTCGTAAAAGCCGGTGCGATCATCCCGATGACGAACCCGAACAATAACGTAGGGGAAATCGACAAGAATTTGCGCATATATGAACTTTACCCGTCCGGATATAGCGAGTTCGTCGAATATGACGATGATGGTATAACGCAGGCTTATCTGAACGGCAAAGGGACAACCACACGGATCGAAATCAAGAACAATGACCCATCAAAAGTCTCAATCACTATCCATCCGACAACAGGCGATTTTGACGGTTTCGTGAAAGACAAGGCAACCGAACTGCGTATCAATCTCTCGGAAATGCCGAAGAAGATCACCGCTAAAGTCGGTTCCTCCAAAGTGAAACTGGTAGCCGCCCGTTCGATGAACGAATACCAGAACGGCACGAATGTCTATTTCTACGATGTTGCCCCGAACCTGAACAAATTCGCCACCAAAGGAAGCGAATTCGAAAAGAAGACAATCACCAAGAACCCTCAGTTGTTAGTAAAACTAGCTCCGACAGACATCAGCATGAACGGAACGGTTATCACCATCGATGGTTACCAATTCGACACGCCCGACACCCACCGCGTTTCTACCGGTTCTCTGGCCGCGCCGATCGCACAGGTGACGGATGGGAACACAGAAGCTTACACACTAAAACCGACTTGGAATAAAGTTCCCGGCGCCGACTTCTATGAAATAGAATTTAACGGCATGCTTTATACGCAGATCAAGAATGCGGAACTGCTGTTCGACAACCTCTCAGCCGAAACAGACTATTCGTTCAAAATTCGCTCAGTCAACAAGGACGGTTATTCAGACTGGTCTACCTTCTCCGTCAAGACCAAATCCAACCCGCTGGAATTTGCTATCAAAGGCATCCGTGGAGAAGTGACAGCCGAAGAACAGGAAGGCTTTGAAATCTCCCGCTTGTTCGACTTTGCCGAGTTAGGCGATATGTTCCACACGAAATACCGCAAGAACGCAATGCCGTTCGATATGATCATCGATCTACGCACCATCAACCAACTGGATAAGTTCCATTATCTGTCCCGCCAGGATGGAGGCAACGGAACGATCCTTGCCGGCGACGTGGCCTACAGCATGGATAAGGAAAACTGGACAGCGGTCGACTCGTTCCGCTGGGAACGTAATGGTGACATGAAAGTATTCACTTTCAAGGACCAACCGAAAGCCCGCTACATTAAATTGCATATTACGGAAGGTGTCGGCAACTACGCTTCCGGACGCGAATTATACGTATTCAAGGTTCCGGGCACGGAAAGCTATCTGCCAGGTGACATCAATAACGACAAAAAGATCGACACAAACGACTTGACCTCGTACATGAACTACACAGGGCTGCGCCGTGGTGACAGCGATTTCGATTATGTCAGCGCAGGTGATATTAACCGGAACGGTCTGATCGATGCTTACGACATATCGGTCGTGGCAACCCAATTGGAGGACGGCATCGAGAATCCAGGTACGGACCGTGTAGCCGGAACGATCTTCCTTTCCACTCCGAAACAGACGTACAACGCCGGCGAAACAGTCGAAATCACCGTCAAAGGTGACAGTGTCAAAGCTGTCAACGCTTTGAGTTTCGCATTGCCTTACGACCAACAGGATTATGACTTTGTCGGCATCGAACCGGCAAACCTCGGTACGATGGAAAACCTGACATACGACCGCCTGCATACCAGCGGTCAAAAGGCGCTCTATCCTACTTTCGTCAATCTCGGAGACAAACAAGTGCTCGAAGGTTCTGAAGATCTCTTCACCATCAAGTTGAAAGCGAAACGCAAAGTTACATTCAACCTGAAAGCAGTCGACGGCATCCTGGTTGATAAGAATCTGAATATGCAGAAGTTCTGAACAATGAATTTCTGATATAAACGAAAGCAGAAAGGCTTCGCCTACCGGACCATTCCGGGGTGAAGCCTTTTTCATTAAGATTATGAATGTTTTCTGCCCCACAGATGTTATCTTTGCAGAAAAAGCGATAGAACCATCGCATGACAAAGCAAACAAATACATTATGTACTCAGATAAAAAAAACATCCTGCAGCTCGTAGCCCTGCTCATCGAGCATAACATCAAGAAAATCGTTTTGTGTCCCGGCAGCCGCAATTCACCTATTGTACATACGATTGCCAATCACCCGTTCTTCTCCTGCTATCCGGTGACAGACGAACGGAGTGCGGCATTCTTCGCGATCGGGCTGGCATTACATGGCGGTAGTCCGGCTGCTGTCTGCTGCACATCGGGCAGTGCATTACTTAATATTCATCCTGCCGTATCGGAAGCCTTCTATCAGCAAGTGCCATTGGTCGTAATCTCAGCAGACCGTCCCGGGGCCTGGATCGGACAAATGGACGGGCAAACGTTTCCTCAACCGGGTGTTTTCGGTTCGCAGGTTAAAAAATCCGTCAACCTGCCGGAGATACATACCGATGAAGACGAATGGTATTGCAATCGTCTTATCAACGAAGCTCTGCTCGAACTGAACCATCATGGGAAAGGACCGGTGCATATCAACGTACCAATCTCGGAACCGTTGTTCCGCTTCACTACGGAGGAATTGCCCAAGGTACGCGTCATCACCCGCTACCAAGGATTAAATGTCTACGACCGTGAATATACTGGGTTGATCGAGCGGCTGAACAACTACAACCGTCGCATGATCGTTGCCGGTCAGATGAACCTGATCTATCTTTTTGAAAAGAAATATTCCAAACTGCTATACAAGCATTTTGCCTGGCTTACCGAGCACACAGGTAACAAGACCATTCCCGGCATCCCGGTAAAGAATTTCGACGCCGCCCTTTACGCCCTGCCAGAAGAAAAATTAGAGAAGATGGTTCCTGACCTGCTGATCACATACGGTGGACATATCGTGTCGAAACGCCTCAAACAATTTCTCCGCAAGCATCCGCCACGCGAACATTGGCATGTTTCGCTTAGCGGAGAAGTAACAGACCTTTACGGTTCCCTGACAACCGTTATCGAGATGGACCCGTTCGAATTTCTCGAAAAAATCGCTTACCTGCTGGAAAACCGGACAACGGAGTTTCCACGCATCTGGGAAAACAACACCCGCGACCTGCCACAACCGGAATTCAGCTATTCGGAAATGGCTGCTATCGGAACATTGATCAAGTCGCTTCCAACACCTGCGGCCTTGCATTTAGGCAACAGTTCAGCCGTACGTTACGCCCAGTTATACACACTCCCAGAAGATGTCGAAGTCTGTTGCAACAGGGGGACGAGCGGCATAGAAGGATCGCTTTCGACTGCCATCGGTTACTCCGTTTGTTCAGACAAACTGAATTTTGTAGTGATCGGCGATTTGAGTTTCTTTTATGATATGAACGCACTTTGGAACAGCAACTTCGGCTGTAACCTACGTATCCTGCTGCTCAATAACGGAGGAGGTGAAATATTCCAAGCACTTCCCGGACTGAAAATGGAGGATAAAACACGCCGTTTCGTGACAGCTACACACAAAACTTCTGCCAAAGGATGGGCCAAAGAAAGAGGATTCTCTTACCTTCCCGTCCATAACGATGAAGAACTGACGAGTGCAATGGCTGTTTTCACCCAGTCCGCCCCCCACAACCAACCAATGTTGATGGAGGTATTCACGGATGCGTCTGAAGATGTACGGCTACTCAAAGAGTATTACCACCAACTAAAAAAATAAGAACATAACTCATAATTTATAATTCTAAATTCATCTTATGGAAACAAAAAGAGAATGGACAACCATCAAAGAATATGAAGAAATCCTGTTCGATTTCTATAACGGAATTGCCCGCATCACTATCAACCGCGAACGCTATCGCAACGCTTTCACTCCGACAACGACGACGGAGATGAGCGATGCTCTCTATATCTGCCGTGAACGACCGGATATCAATGTTGTCGTGCTGACAGGAGCCGGAGACACGGCTTTCTGTGCTGGAGGTGATATGCATGTGAAAGGTCACGGCGGCTACATCGGTAAAGATGGTGTGGCACGGTTAAATGTACTCGATGTACAAAAGCAAATCCGCTCGATTCCAAAACCGGTGATCGCTGCCGTAAACGGTTTTGCAATCGGTGGCGGGCATGTGTTGCATGTGGTCTGCGACCTGACGATTGCTTCTGAAAACGCAATATTCGGACAGACGGGTCCTCGTGTGGGGAGTTTCGACGCAGGTTTCGGTTCATCCTATTTAGCTCGCATCGTCGGCCAAAAGAAAGCACGTGAAATTTGGTTTCTTTGCCGCAAATACAATGCACAGGAAGCACTCGACATGGGTCTCGTGAACAAAGTCGTACCTTTGGATAAGCTTGAAGACGAATATGTCGGATGGGCCGAAGAAATGATGTTGCTCAGCCCGCTTGCCCTCCGTATGATCAAGGCAGGCCTCAACGCCGAGCTAGACGGTCAGGCCGGAATCCAAGAGTTGGCTGGCGATGCCACCATGCTCTACTACATGACCGACGAAGCCCAAGAAGGTGGCAAAGCTTTCCTTGAAAAACG
>ERZ860445.1360-NODE-1360-length-13905-cov-2.444404_pt1 | contig 13905 bp, 10 predicted proteins | sample MGYA00509977_ERZ860445 | MGnify/ENA primary metagenome ERZ860445 (study PRJEB30046, sample SAMN00715233) | human gut metagenome | study: EMG produced TPA metagenomics assembly of the A metagenome-wide association study of gut microbiota in type 2... | reverse complement strand
TGAATCATCCTGAGTCATTTTGCCTCTCTGTAGGGCGTTTACGACGTTTTTCTGTTTCTGAGGTCTAGTCAGCTTGTCTGGATTGAACTCTCCGTCCGTATCCTCCTCCGTAACAATACCGAGCATGGCGGAAAGCGCATACCTACGCATATAGGTCATGCTGATGCCCACGCCCTGCGGATCGGCCTTGGGCAGGGGAACCACAGCAAGACTCGACTGCCATTGTCCCGATTCCGCATGAGTGAGTTTCGTGACCAACCCGAGATATCCCGGTTCGGCAGGAACCGGATACTGACAAAGCCAGATGCCGTTGGAAAGCAAGGCGTCACGACATGAGTCCATGACGCTATTGAGGGTGGCGTACTTGCTCTTGGTGAAAGGATTGTTGGCATCCTTGGTTGCAGGTTGAAGCTGTCCCTGAACCTTGATGAGTGCCTGTGCCAGCTCACATATTTGTTCCGAACAAAATGATTTCATCTGTCCCTCCTGAACATGAAAAGACCTGTTCGAAAAATATCGAACAGGTCTTTATAAAAATAATTCTACTAGTTCAGTATGGTAATATATATTTAAAACAATTTCATGAACAAAGAAGCGGTTTTAAATAATAATAAAATCAATAGTTATTTAATTAAATAACTATTGATTTTAAGCTGCAAATATTTCCTCTGACAACTCTTCAATACCCTGTATAAGTTCAATTTCCTTAATTTTATTATATTCACTAAAAAGTGCGCTTACAGCACCATTCATAAGGGCACGGGCATAGTTGCGCGGTTCGCCACTAGCATACATATTAGTAAGAATATCCTTCATTTTATTATTGCAAAGAGTCCGTTCAACGAGTGTATCGAATTCTGATTTAGATAATCTTGATTGCATAGCACAATCAATAAATTCTTCTTTAAAAATTTGGAACATAAAAACATTGTCATCCTCAACAAAATTATCGAGAGTTTTTTTAGCAACCCAGCCAGAAATTCCGGCTCCAATAAACCCACCAAGGCCAGGAATTGGAATGAGAGCCTGCCCAATGGCTGCTCCTGCTAATGCTGTGGCTCCCACAGTAGTATTTTTAAATAACTGTTGCTTAGATATACGCCCCCGTAAGGCGCGCACGACATCTGGTCCAAATGTAACGATACCAATGACAGTTCCAGAAATAATGGCTCTACCCGTTATTGTACGTAACCCTATTGCTTCGCCTACAGACGTTTTTGCTAAAGTCGAACAACTGATCTTTTCTGCTAACGTATTGCTAATCTTGGCAATGGGATTATTAATTCCTTCAAAACCGGCACGGATACCATCTTTTGTAAATTGTGGCCTAAAGAGATTAGCAAATTGTCCACGAGAAAGTTGCATCGTCAATGTATATAGTAAAACACTTTTTCCCATAGATACCAATGAAGCTTGAAGGCTTATCTTGGCAGCTTCCTTGGGGGTTTTTCCATTCCAAATGCAAGTGGCAAAAATAATGGCTCCAGAAATACCGCAAGCATATGTAGAGGAGATTACACCATTAACAATATCTACAGACAGACTTTCAAGTGTCCCCGCTTTAGCAATGTTGAATGATTGATTATAGGTAAAGGCACCTTTACGCACGAACCGTTCCGCAGGATCCCCCGGTTTGGCTCCAGGTACCTGCCCAGAATCAATACGTTTCTGCATCTCCACCAGAGCTTGTTGGTATTGATCTCGTGGAACTTCAATCTGCATCATAGAACCATCTGGGTTCACATATTTAGCTTGTTTATGTTCGAAGGCTGCGCCAATACTTTCGCTTGGACTCTTGTAATATTTAGTCTGAATATTTTGACCATTGACGATTCTATCTGCTCCACATTTAACCTGACGTCCATGTTCATCAAGCTGTTGAGCGGCATTCACTACTTCTTTACCCATGAGACGGTCAAAAGTATTATTGCCATGCTCTGCCCCATAACCATGTCCACGCTGACCATCCATAAGGTTTTTTGTTTCTGCATAGTTCTTGTTAAATTCAATATCTGCTGTTTTAATTGCAGCTATAGAACTGACGTGTTCCACAAGATTGATATTTTGCGAATTATTAAATTCTCTATCAAGTATTTCGGAATTATCTTCAGGATTAATATGTAAATCTTTATTTTCACAGGAAATAAAATTATTGTGATAGAGAGTACGTGAAATATCACTATCAAGTATAAATTGGCATAACGAGGCAATCGACTTTAATGAAAGAGTCGTTTCCTCTTTCGATATTTTTACTTCTTGAAGCTCATCGTTCTCAGCAGTAATAAATTTGACTTTCAGTTCTTTTTCTCCGCAGTCGATACTGTCAAGCCCTGAGAAAGGAATAAAAATATCTTTTGTCTTATAAATATCATCTTTACGTTCATCCTTCTGAAAACTTACATAAATGCCATCACTAGCAATGAGTGTCCCGTATTCACGTAACTCATTCCTATCCTTACTTGGAGTCACAGTAAAATAAAAAACTTCTCTGAAATCATCATTGTCGAGACTTTTTCCGAAAATATTTAAAAATGCATTTGCCCGCCCATATGGGATACTGTGTACAATATCTCTAATAGCAAAAATATAATCATTATTTTTATTTCTGTCCTCAGAAATGGACTTGCAAATAATACTCCAAATTTTATTATTAACTTCTCCTGGCCTGAGAGGTTGTGATGGCTCATTTTTCCATGCACGAATGCGATCTTTTTCTTTCTTCGCCATCCACATTCCTAATGCAAAAAAGGTAATCCATAATGGTACTGCAATTTTCCAGTAGGCATAGGTCAACCAGATAAGTCCTCCGATAATTGCAGCACCTATGGCATAGGGAAGGCAAGTCACAAGAAGGCCAATAAAAAACAGGGTGACAATACCACCGATGATGAAATGAATCATAGCACTATCTCTCTTGCTGTTAATGACATTCAAAATAACCTATTGCTTTCCGTTCTATCTATCCTAGATATTGTCAAATATTTCTGTGAGCCAGCTTACACGCCGTGCCGTCATTTCGAGCCGCCAGCCTGTCGTGATAAGGCCAGCGGAAGTTCCCCCAAGGACAGACATCATCGTGTCGCATGAACCTTCCCGATACTTGAGCCAAGCCCGTTGGGAATCACGCAACAAGGTCTTTTGCTTCTCATCCATTGCCTGCATTACTTTTTTGTACGTAGTGTTGAGAAGGGCTTCTATGCGTTCATCTTCCGCAGTCAGGCAATCCTGCATGGCAACGGTGACATCGTCGCTTTTCTCCATGCACTGGGCGTATTCCGCACTGAGCAGGGAATCCTCCGTGGAAGCGTTTCCTTTGATATACTGCTGCTGTATGACATGCCCGCTCTTGTATACTTCCATACGTGAACATTCTTCACCGTATACATTCCAAAATTGTTGGACATCATAATTTACTGAAACCCGGTTGCCCTCCTTTCCCAACTCCCGATCAAGCCGATCCGGATCGGCAATCATAAAGACGGATTCCCCAGAATCAAGCTGGAATGCGCCGTAACACATATCTCCGCACTGTGAGCCCTTGTAGACTCCAGTGAGGGTGCCGCTATCCAACACCTTGGATGGGCATAATGCCTCTGAGTCTGCATAAGCATTGGGTGTGAGGCATAGCAGCACAAGAAAAGGCCCTATCCATTTGAGAGTCCCCATACATCCTCCTGCGATTGTTTCAGCTAGTTGGGGTTATTGGATTCTATCCAGCATAATACCAAGTAATTTTTGTAAAATTTTTTTAATGGATATATAAGGCGTAGCCTTTTTAATCGTCTAGCTTTTTTTAATGCTTCCGTCAAATATGAAAAGATGGAAGAATTAAAACACATAATTGCGAGAATATTCCGTGAATACCGCAGACAATCGGGATATTCCCAATGGAAACTATCTATTCTTGCCGAGATCCATCCTCGGAGTATCCAAAAGATCGAAGGGGGAGAGCTCCAGCCGGGGGTGATGCTTGCAGTACGGCTTGTCTCCGCAATGGGGAGCAATGTCGGCTTCTTTTTTGCCGATTTAGCTAAAGAAGCTGGTCTGATACGCCAAGAGATCATGCCTCGAGTATGGCAAGAAGTAGAAGAGGAAGAGACATGGAGGGAGTGCAAGTGCCTATTCGGACCATTTTTCAGGCAAATCCGTATCACCCATGGGATCACACAACAGACAATCAGTGAAGCGACAGGCTATACGCTCCGAAATATCCTTAACACTGAGAAGGGCCGTCAAGAGCCAGCCGTTATAACCGCTCTGAGTATGGTGGCTACGACAGGAGTTGATATAGGCATATTTTTTAATAGACTAGCTTGCATCCAAAATAAATTTGAAAAAGGCAAATAGAAACAGAATAATGGGTAATTATTAAAGAAATTTTTAAAATTCTCTGATTACGCCAAAAACTAAATAAATGAAATAAGAGATTGCTCTTCTTATCTTTAAAGAGCATTTATACTTTGCGTGCTCTTACAGTTTTTTCTCTTTACCTCATATATTGAAAAGTTTTTAAACAAAAAACGCCGTCACCCTTTTGGGGGTACGGCGTTTTTTTATATTATACGGCAAGCAATTTTTACTTAATACATTGAAATAACTTGCTTTGACCATAGCTATGCTTTCTGATAAAAAACCAAAGAAATACTTGTGATTGGCTTGAAACAGGCCACTCCCTTTTCCTATTACTTTTTATCAAAGCGAAATCTGATGATCACGGGCGAATTAAAAAATAAAGTCGATGCGTTATGGACAGAATTCTGGACTGGCGGCCTCGCCAATCCTTTGGATGTCATTGAACAGATAACCTATCTGATGTTCATCCATGACCTCGATGAGGTGGATACGCGCAAGGAAAAGGAATGTGTCATCCTCGGCATCCCTCATGAGAGTCTTTTTCCCGAAACTGTGAAGCTCGGAGAGCGCGAGGTAAGAGGAAACGATCTCCGGTGGTCCGTTTTCCGGGACAAGCCCGCAAGTGCCGCTTATGAAACGGTTCAGATGGATGTCTTTCCTTTTATCAAGACGCTGCACTCCGACAAAAACAGCGCCTACTCAAAGTACATGGGAGATGCGATCTTCAAGATTCCGACTCCCCAAAAGTTGAGCCAGATCATCGACAAGCTCGAAGGCGTGTATGAGCTGCTGAAAAAAGAACCTGACAAGGATGCACGAGGGGATCTCTACGAATATCTCCTCTCAAAAATTGCAACGTCAGGAAGAAACGGGCAGTTCCGTACTCCCCGGCACATCATCCGCATGATGGTGGAACTTCTGGCCCCTGTTCCTGAAGATCATATTTGCGATCCCGCTTGCGGCACAAGCGGTTTCCTTGTGGAGGCGGCTCATTACCTGAAAACGGAACACAAGGACGCCATCTTTTACAATAAAGAACGGAAGGCGCATTTCAACAATACGATGTTCACGGGCTACGACATGGACAGGACTATGCTCCGCATCGGTGCCATGAACATGATGACCCACGGGATTGAAAATCCCAATATTGCCTACCGCGACAGCCTTTCGGATCAAAACGGGGACAGCGACAAGTACGATAAGATTCTAGCGAATCCGCCATTCAAGGGAAGCCTAGACTACGATATCGTCTCGACAAACATCCTTAAGGTTTGCAAGACGAAGAAGACGGAACTTCTTTTCCTCGCGTTGTTCCTTCGGATGCTGAAGATCGGTGGGCGTTGCGCTTCCATCGTGCCGGACGGAGTGCTGTTCGGTTCGTCCACGGCGCACAAGGCTCTCCGCAAAGAACTTATTGAAAAGAACCGCCTTGAAGCTATTATTTCCATGCCTTCAGGTGTCTTCAAGCCATATGCCGGGGTTTCCACTGCCGTTGTCATATTCACCAAAACAGGACACGGCGGAACCGATAAGGTATGGTTCTACGATATGCAGTCTGATGGCTACAGCCTTGACGACAAACGGACTCCACTCCAGACGAATGATATTCCCGACATCATCAAGCGGTTCCACAGCCTTAAAGCTGAAGACACCAGAGCAAGGACTGAGCAGAGCTTTTTCGTCCCCAAGCAGGAAATCGTAGATAATGGTTATGATCTGTCCATCAGCAAGTACAAGCAGAGAGTCTATACAGAGGAAAAATATCCCTCTACTTCAGAGATCATGAGTGATATTTTGGAGCTTGAGAGTAAGATCGTTGCGGGACTGACGGACTTGGAGAAGATGGTGTGATGTCTATTTTTAAAGATATTTTAACAATAAAGAATGGGAAAAATCAAAAAGCAGTAGAAAATCCACAAGGCCGATATCCCATATATGGAAGTGGTGGCATAATGGGATATGCCGATAGTTATATATGCGAACCGGAAACAGTGATTATTGGTAGAAAAGGAAACATAAATAATCCTATTTTTTGTGAAGATTATTTTTGGAATATTGATACTGCTTTTGGTCTAGTAGCAGACAAAAGGAGACTACTTCCTAAATACTTATTTTATTTCTGCAAAAAATTTGATTTTCAATCACTAAACACTACAGTTACGATTCCAAGTTTAACAAAAACTAATTTGTTAAATATACATATCAATCTTCCTTCCCTTAGTGAACAAAAAAGAATTGCCGCTATTCTGGACAAAGCCACTGAGATCATTGCACTGCGAAAGCAGCAGATCGAAAAGCTCGATTTGTTGGTGAAATCCCGATTTATCGAGATGTTTGGGGATCCGGTTGAAAATCCTAAAAACTGGAAAACAAAAACCATTAGAGAAGCATCTCAACGTGTAAGTGATGGTCCCTTTGGCTCTAACTTAAAGTCTGAACATTATACCTCTTCTGGTATACGAGTAATTAGACTTCAAAATATTGGAGTTTCACAGTTTATAGATATAGATTCCGTATATGTATCACTTGGGCATTACGCAAAAATAAAAAAATATACCTGCCATGCTGGAGAGATAGTTATAGGAACTCTCGGAGTGCCCAATCTTAGGGCTTGTATTATCCCAAGACATATAGAAAAAGCGATTAACAAGGCTGATTGTGTTCACTTTATTCCCGACAAAAATATTCTGAACTCATTCTTCGCATGCTGTTACCTCAACCAACCTGCTACATTATCACTTGCAGAAGGGAGTATTCACGGGCAAACACGTTCAAGAATTAGCATGAGCCAGGTTGCAAATTTGCCGATCTTTCTTCCTCCGCTCCCTCTTCAAGAGGAGTTTGCCGCCTTCGTTCAACAAGTCGACAAATCAAAATCAACCCTTCAACAAAGTCTCGAAAAACTCGAACTTAACTACAAGGCCCTGATGCAAACCTATTTCGGATGAGGTTCCAGCATGACCAATTTCGATTTCCTGAAAGAGCAGAAACAGTTTTCCAGCTTTGCCAACACCGCTATCGCCGCAGAGAGGATCTTTTCCATTGATGCCGCCTCGTGCGCGATCAACTGCCGCAAAGCGATGGAGCTGGCGATCAAATGGATGTATTCGGTCGATACGTCGCTGTCGATGCCTTATCAGGAAAAGCTGGTCACGCTCCTCAATACGGAAGGATTTCAGAAAATCGTCGGCAGGGAAATCCTCAAGCGTCTGAATTTTATCCGTGCCCTGGGCAACAATGCCGCCCACAGTACCCGCGCCATCAGCAAGGAGCAGGCACGGTATGCACTGGAAAGTCTATTCGTTTTCCTCGATTTCGTTGACTACTGCTATGGCAAGGGCGATGAGGAACGTGAGTTTGATTCTTCCCTTTTGGAGCAGGAACAGGCTGTGCCGTCTTCGGTTCCGGCTGATGCTACGGATGCAACCATTGAGCAGCTTAAAGCGGAAAACATGGCATTGCGGGAGCAGCTCACCGCAAGGCGCGATCACCAAAAGCAGACGTATGTTCAGAAGCCGCTGGATCTCTCTGAATACGAAACCCGCAAGGTTTATATTGATACGCTGCTGGCAGATGCCGGATGGGTGCAGGGGCAGGATTGGGAAAGTGAGTATCCCTTGGAAGGAATGCCCAACAAGGCGGGCGTAGGGTATGCGGATTATGTCCTGTTCGGGGACGATGCCAAGCCCTTGGCGGTCATTGAGGCCAAAAGGGTCTGCAAGGAGGTTGCCACAGGACGGCAGCAAGCCAAATTATACGCGGATCTTCTTGAAAAGAAATTCGGTCGGCGTCCAATCATTTTTCTCACCAATGGTTTCGATACGCATATGTGGAACGACCGATACTACCCGGAACGGGTGGTATCCGGCGTGTACTCCAAGCGCGATCTGCTCAAGGAGTTCAATAAGCTGGATTCCCGTTCCAGTTTGAAGAACATCCTCATACGCGAAGCCATTACCAACAGATACTACCAGAAGGAAGCTATTCAGGCCGTCTGTCGGGCGTTTGATAGCGGCAATCGGCGCAAGGCGTTGCTCGTCATGGCTACGGGCAGCGGCAAAACCCGTGTGGTCATTTCCTTGGTGGATGTCTTGCTCCGCTACGGCTGGATCAAAAATGTCCTGTTCCTGGCTGACCGGACGAGCCTCGTTGTACAGGCAAAACGGGCTTTCTCCAATCTTCTTCCCGATCTGTCCATTACGAATCTCTGTGAGGACAAGTCCAACTGTACGGCACGGGGCGTCTTCTCCACCTACCAGACCATGATGAACTGCATTGACGACGCTAAGGACGAAGATGGTAGAAAACTGTTCACATGTGGGCACTTCGATCTCATTATCGTTGATGAGGCTCACCGAAGCATCTATAAAAAATACAAAGACATCTTTACCTATTTTGATGCCCATATCGTAGGCCTTACTGCGACACCCAAAGACGAAATAGACAAGAACACCTATGAAATCTTTGAACTGGAATCCGGTGTTCCCACATACGGCTATGAACTGGCTCAGGCCGTCCGGGATGGGTTCCTCGTTGACTTTCATTCCGTGGAGACACGCCTGAAATTCATGGAATCAGGCATCACGTATGATGAACTCTCCGAGGAGGAGAAGGCCGAATTTGAGGACTGCTTTACTTCCGAAAATGGGGAAATCCCCGAACGTATCGACAGTGCGGCCCTCAATGAATGGGTTTTCAACATCGATACCATTCGCCAAGTGCTGAATACGCTTATGACGCACGGCATCCGTGCTGATTTCGGCAAGAACGTGGGGAAAACCATCATCTTTGCCAAGAACCACAAGCACGCCGAAAAAATTGTGGAAATTTGGAATAGGGATTACCCACACTACCCTTCTGGATATTGTCGGGTCATCGGCAACCAGACCAATTATGCCCAAAGTGCCATTGACGATTTTTCAGACAGGCAAAAGCTGCCGCAAATCGCTGTTTCCGTGGATATGCTGGATACCGGCATCGACGTGCCGGAAGTTGTCAATCTTGTCTTCTTCAAGCGGGTACTCAGCAAGGCCAAGTTCTGGCAGATGATCGGCAGAGGCACGCGCCTGTGCCCTGGCCTCTTGGATGGGGAAGACAAGAAGGAATTCCTTATCTTCGACTTTTGCAACAACTTCTTCAGGGTAGGAGGGAAAAGTGTTGAAGCTCCGGTTCAACGCTCCATACAAGAACAGGTTTTTAATCTGAAAGCCCAGATCGTTTTCAAATTGCAGGAGCTGGAATTCCAAACGGATGAACTGAGAGCTTTTCGTTCTGCACTGGTAAATGAGCTTGTTGCCAAGGTGCGTGAACTCAAAAGGGAACATTTTGCGGTGCGCCTGCATGTAAAATATGTGGATATTTATGCGAATCCAGAATCTTACGAAACGCTTTCCTACGAAAACATTTTGCGAATCACTGAAGAAGTCGCCCCATTGATTCAACCTAATTCCGATGAAGCCAGCGCCCAATATTTTGATGCATTGATGTATGGTATCGAACTGGCGTATCTAACAGGGAAAAGCTACACGAAAGGCCGTTCTGATCTTGTAAAAAAAGTGCGTGCTCTTTCCAAATTGGCTACGATTCCCGATGTGCTTGCTCAAAAAGAAATGATAGAAAATATACTCCATACGGATATGCTAGAGCGGGCTGAAATCAATATATTTGAACATATCCGCAATACACTTCGTGAACTGATGAAATACATTCCCAAAAGGGAACAGGTTCTGTACGAGACGCATTTTTCGGATAAGTTACTTTCTGTTGAGTGGAAAGAGTCTGAACTTGAAAATGACGACCTTCAGAATTATAAGATGAAAGTCAGTTTTTATATTCGACAACACCAAGATAATCCCGCAATTGCCAAACTCAGAGGAAATATTCCGCTGACGGTTTCTGATATTGCTATTCTTGAAGACATCCTCTGGAACGAACTCGGATCAAAGGAAGAGTATGAGAAAGAGTATGGCGCAAAACCTCTTGGAGAACTTGTTCGAGAAATCGTAGGGATGGACATACAGGCTGCCAAAGCTGCTTTCTCTCACTATCTGGATGAAGTCCAGCTTGATCCTCGGCAAAGCTATTTTGTGAATCAGATTATTGAATATATTGTTCAAAATGGCATAATGAAAGATCTATCTGTGCTTCAGGAGTCTCCTTTTACAGATAAGGGAAGTCTTTTAGAATTATTTGAAGAAAATACGATTATTTTGACTAAAATCAGACAGAGTATTGAAAAAATTAATATAAATGCCTTAGTAGCTTAAAAGGATATCAAAATCAGTTTGCTGTATAAGATTCTTCGTTAAAAAACCTTAAATTTCTATTTTTCAATCAATACATAGTCCATCCTTATCAAAAAAGGATGGACTTTTTTGATATAAAATCCGCCACACTTTTCATCATATAATATGCCCAGTTTACCATAATCCTTCACGATAAGGACATGCGCACAATGGAAATTGTCATCAAATTTTTTGTATGTTTGTTCTAGGTCTGATTGTATTACTAAAAAGATAAATAAAAGATAACAAAGAAGAACAAAGAAACAACAAAAAAAGACAAAAAGAAAGAATAAGAAAACATTAATCTCACACCACACAGGTGTGAGAGAAAGAAAAGCATAGCTCATCATGATCCACCAGAGGAGGAAAGATGAAAAGATCAAGATCACAGAAAGATCACATTTATTTTTAACACATGCTCATGAGAATATGAAACTAAACAAAAGGAGTTCTCATGATGACAAAAGTTACATTTGAAGATGTTTTTGATGGATTGCAAATCCTTCCTTCAAGAGACGATACTGAAGGTAAATTCATCGACATTTTGGAGAAGCAAAAGGAACTTATGGAATTTGCGATAGCAAACCATAGCAAAGTCATGCAAATTCGTTTTGATCTTCATTACCCCTCTGATGGTTCTATTCTTTCTTCATCTGATGACATATCGGTTTTTAATTATAACCTTTCACGGAGATTGAGACGAAAGGTTATAGCAACACATAAAGTTGATCCATTCTACCTTTGGGTTAGAGAGATTCATGGATCATCCTTTCCACATTATCATTTCCTTATTTGGATTAATGCAAATGCCATAAAGAATAAATTTACTATTTTTGATATCGCAAATGAAACATGGAAAAATACTTTAAATACAAACGAAGAAGGTCTTGTTCATTATTGTTTGAACTCCAAAAGAGATCCTGAATATGACAATGGAATTGTCATAGATAAAAATAAAGAAGACTTCTCCGTGAAAATAAATGTAGCGTTTCGTTCTGGAAGTTATCTTGCTAAAACCTTCAGCAAGGATGGTCTTGATAAACATGCATGGCGATATGGATATTCAAGACTTCCTAGGGCATAGAAAAAGGAGACAACTCATGTTTGGAGATGAAGTATTCTTTGATCAATTGCGTAAGGAACTGCCTCCTGTTTTTACAAGAGAATTTGCCTCTGAGAAGATTGGAAGAATCTTTTCTGCAAAAAGCATGTCGAATGCTGATGCTCTTGGAATTGGCCCTTCAGTGAAAGTCAAGATTGGTAAGAAAGTGGGATATGAAAGAGATTCTTTTCTTCAATGGCTACGAGAAAAAATGAAACATGATGCTCCTCATGTAAAAAAAGAAAATACTTTCCATTATATGCCTGATTCAACACCATTCAGAACGTTTTGACTTGGATTAATGAATGGTGCACTTTTTATCAACACTTTTACTGGAAAAGGAGTTTTACATGCTTAATATTTCCGATGTAATCAATGTCCATCTGGTTCAAATTCCTAGTGATAAAAACGGTAGAATTGCAATTGTGTCTGCAAGTCTGGTTATGCCTGATGGAAGAGTGGTAAGTGATGTTTGTTCTGTATCTCCTCGTTCTCCTTTTGAAAACGAAGATACTCTTGAAATCGCTAAAAACAGGATTATAAACGCTGTTAAACAAAAAGCTGAATCCTATATCCAAAATTATCAAAACATCTCTCAAAATACCTCTCAGGATGATAAAAGTAGATTCAAGGGAGGAGGAGACAAGCCTGCCAGCCGTAACCAACTCTCCCTCATTCGCAACAAGGCCCAGGAGCAGGGGAAAAATCCAGAGGAGCTTGCTGCTTCCCGCTTTGGCAAACGCCTACAAGACCTCAAGGGATGGGAGGCTGATAGCCTGATCAAAGAACTCCTTACAAAAACACGCTAGTCCGACAGAAGGGTATCCGATGGCATTCGGATACCCTTTTCCCCAAAATGTGTTCCAAAGATCCTATCCTGTCCGCTGGCTGTTTGCTTTTTCCGCTTATTTTATATAAGTTGCCCTCACTTGTAGGAGCTGTGATCTCACTGGCTTTGGCACAGCAAATTCTCTTAAAACTTCTGGGGATGACAGCATCATTTGTTCATTCTTCACATTAGTTCCATCTAATCCTGTAGTGTTCACACGGCTGATACCATAGCAGCACAAGCAATCTAAGGCTTTAGTAAACCGCTGGGAATACCATGAGAAACAACGCACTATTTCAGAATGACAACATGTTGATTTCCTTGCGTGTGGATACAAGCCAAAGAGTTTCCTTTGCTTTGCAGCAAAATGGATTCCCTGTCATTCGCGATGTCACCATCAAAAATGATGGGGAATTTTCCTTGTCTAATGCACGATTAGATGTAAGTGCATCGCCACGGTTTTTCAAACCCTATTCCTGCTCATTGCCAGATATCCATGGGCATGCATCGTATACGGTTGATACGCTCAAACTTACCATTGAACATGGACAACTGGCTCGGCTTGTCGAGTCAGAAAAAGGCACGCTGACCATCCGTCTTGTCCACGGTGAAAAAACGTTGGTAGAATCTCTGTACCCTGTGGAAATGTTGGCCCGCAATCAATGGGGTGGACTGGCAGATTATCCTGAAAGCATTGCGGCTTTTGTGCAGCCCAATGATCCGGCGGTGGATATTCTCTTGGGTCAGGCCAGCCAAATATTGCACTCGCATGCGCCCAACCAGGCATTCACAGGCTATGAGGGAGGCAAGTCTGCTGTCTGGCGGCAGTTGGCGGCGCTCTGGAATGCTCTTTACCAGCAGGGCATAGGCTATGTACTGCCCCCGGCTGGCTTCGAGGACCGCGGCCAAAAAGTGCGAAGCCCCTCACAGGTGATAGAGGCCAGGCTCGGAACGTGCCTGGATACCACTCTGCTTTTTGCGGCCTGCATGGAACAGTGCGGCCTTCACCCCCTGCTCATATTCACTAAAGGGCATGCCTTTGTTGGGTGTTGGCTCAATGACGATATGTTTGCCGCTATGCTTACTGACGATGTCACAGCACTGCGCAAACGGATTGGCCTGAAAGAATTGCTTGTTTTTGAAACGACTCTGCTTAATTCGTCTGAAAGTCCCGTCGGCTTTCAGGATGCCTGCCAGCGTGGTGAACACAACCTGCGAGAAGAAGCCAGCGCAGATTTTCTTTGTGTGCTGGATGTTTATCGTGCGCGGGCGCAGCATATCACGCCACTGGCCATGGCCGACGGCGGCACTATCAGCAGTGGACGCCAAACGGCACA
>ERZ860445.1359-NODE-1359-length-13911-cov-3.075779_pt1 | contig 13911 bp, 15 predicted proteins | sample MGYA00509977_ERZ860445 | MGnify/ENA primary metagenome ERZ860445 (study PRJEB30046, sample SAMN00715233) | human gut metagenome | study: EMG produced TPA metagenomics assembly of the A metagenome-wide association study of gut microbiota in type 2... | reverse complement strand
TGCTGTCTTTGTTAAGATACTGCTTTACAGTGTTCGATTGCTTCTTCGGCATACCGCTGGGGTGCAGATATCTGTTCCCAGATGGCGGCAGGTGTCCGGGCAGCGGCTAGTTCCGTGATCGCAGCGGCAGAAAATGTCGCAAGCAGGGTTAGAAGTCTGCTGCATTTCTCTGTACCAGACGAAGGTCCTCTGTCCAATGCAGATACCTATATGCCCGACTTCATGAAGCTGCTGGCAACCGGCATTAAGAAAAATGTCAAGTCGGTGGTGAAAGCCGTGCAGGGACTTGCCGGGTCTATGAGCAGCAACCTCACGACCCCGGTAGATTCTCTGGGCGACTGGATGGATTCCGTGGTCGGCAGTTTTGCCACCACGATCAAGAAAAGTCAGAGCGGTATCGGTAGTGCTGCAAGGGATGTGGGCAGCGGTATCCAGTCCCAGTTGATGTCCGGGCTTTCCGGGCTGAAAACACAGTTCCAGCAGTCTTTGCTGGACTTCCCGGCAAAGGCCAGATAATGTCTGGCGTATCTGCCTTTTAACTGAAACTGTGATACTGTCTGCTTTGGGGTGTTGTAGCCCATACGCATCTCCTCCTTTACTTGAAGACTGAATCATCCTCGTGGATCATGCCGTTGATCTTATCGGCAACGGTCTGTGCCAGTTCATCATCGTTCCGGGCGTTATAGCCATTGACTGTGATATACACACCGCCAAGGTTGGTCGTCCGGGTGGTACCGCCTCCGGCCAGAGCTGCCTGCGGGAAGTTCCAGCCAGAGCCATCGAAGTGCGGCAAGGTCAGTTCCGGCAGGCTGAAGGAACTGATGCCCTCAATTCCCTGCTGTACCTTTGCTGCCATCGACTTGATCTGGCTGATCAGACTGCCTTCGCCTTTCTTGATGCCGCCGGAAAGCAGCTTCATGAAGTCCGGCATATAGGTGTCCGCATCTGCCAGAGGTCCTTCATCCGGTACCGAGAAGTGCAGGAACGAGCGGATACCGCTTGCCACACTCTTGACCGCATTGCCGACCCAGCTGACGCCCTTTTTGATACCTCCGGCGATACCGCCAACGATGTCTTTGCCCCAGCTGACCGCCGAGGAAGCCACGTTCTTGATACCGCCCCAAATGGACGAAGCCACGTTGCCAATAGCAGAAGCCGTATTGGAGATACCGTTCTTGATGGCCGACACACCCTTAGAGAACACCGACGTGACCTTGTTCCAGATATTTGTGACACCCTCACGGAAGCCATCACAGTTTTTCCAGAGTGCTCTCAACCCAAGGCCAATTCCACCTACCGCTGCCACTGCGATACCTGCGGGACCCGCCAAGCCAGCAAGTGCTGTGCCTGCGGATGCGAGGAAACCACCTGCGGAACTTGCTACCCCTGCAAGGGCTGTACCTGCGCCGGCGGCTAGACCAGATACGGTCGTACCGACAGAACCGAGCAGACCGGAAAGCGTTGTGCCGACTGTCCCGGCAATACCGCCCAGCGAAGAACCGATAGACGATACAATACCGGAAAGACTGCCGCCTAAGCCGCCGATCTTCGATACCACACCGGAAAGCAGCCCGCCCAGATTCGACAGGATTCCCCTACCGCTGGAGCCAAGGCTTCCCAGCTTCGAGATGATGCCGGAGATTCCCTCTCCCAGACCACCCATTTTGGAAGTCAGCCCAGAGATCAGGTTGCCAAAGTTTGACACGATCTGACCGCCATCTGCACTGCCGATCTTCGACAGGAAACTGCCGATGTTTGACAGCAGACCGCCTCCGTTCTCTGTACGAGCAACGCTTTGTTCTGATGGTGAATGACCAGAAACCGGACTTGCTGCCTAGCATTGTAGTACAGTCGGATGGAAAATTCATAACATCGACTGCCAGTGGATTTGACAATGCGACTGTCCGAAAAGTCCGGGAGCTGCTTCACCATGAAAAGTTTTTGGAAAATGGTACGGCAGAAAGAGCAAGGGAGTCTGGCACAGAGCAGAACTACAACATGATAGACGGCTGCGTGAACAATGTGCCTAAGAAGCCCAGAGTGATCGGCGGTAGGGTGTCTGTTCTGGATCGCCTGCATATCAAACAGGCGGAAAGAGCGCGAAAGGACAATGCACAGGTACAGCAGCAGGAACGGACTCGCAAGAACTGATAATCCGTAATGAGAGAGGTGGCTTCCTTAAAAAGGAAGCTGCCTTTTTTCTTTTGCCTACGATAGCAGGCTTGATATTTCAGAGAAAAGTGGGTATAATGATAACAGAACAGAAAACTCGATACACGATATTGTGACAGGAGGGAAGTATGGAAACTTTATATGAATACCTATTAGATAACTATAAAGAAAATGAGCCGATTTTCCTTGCAGACCTTCAAGTTGATGGAATGACCCGCACGAATGTCCGGCAGCAAATCAAGAAGCTGACAGATACGGGTAAAGTAAAACGCTTTGATAATGGAATTTACTTTTTACCCAAAAAGACAATCTTTAAGTCCGGCTCACAGCTTGCACCGGAAAAAGTTCTGGAATGTAAGTATCTGCGAGATAAAGATGAACGCTGTGGCTATGTGAGCGGCCTGATGTTCTTTAACCAGATGGGGCTTACTACGCAGGTCCCTATGATGTATGAGGTTGTGTCGAACAAGGCAACAAATGATTATCGAGAAACATCTCTGGCAAAATCCCGCGTGATCGTGCGAAAGCCGAAAGTGCCTGTAACAGAGAAAAATTATAAAGCACTTCAATTTTTGGATATGCTGAAAGATGTAGATGTATATTCGGAAGTGACGGGAAAGCCGTTGCAGGATCGACTGTACCGTTATATGGATGATGCAAACTTGAGCATTTCGGAGATGGAACCGTACTTTGCTTATTATCCTGATAAGCTATATAAAAATCTGGTGGAAACGAGGGTGATTTACAATGGCTTACTTGCACAATGATAGGGAACAATTTAAGGATGCAATTTATCTCGCGTATGACCAGACCGGAATTATGGTTCAGGCCATCGAGAAAGACTACTATGTGACGATGCTCCTAAAACTTTTGTCGGAGAAGATTCCGTATATCGTTTTCAAGGGCGGCACATCGCTCAGCAAGTGCCACAAGGTCATTAAGCGATTTTCGGAAGATATTGATATAACTATCGACATAACGCTTTCGCAGGGACAGAAGAAAAAGGTAAAACAGGCAATCGTGGATTCGGCAGATGAACTGGGTATGGTGATTGAAAATCTGGAAGATACCCGCAGCCGTCGTGACTATAACCGCTATGTGATTGCTTATGATTCGGTGATTCCAATGGAGAGTGCTGCGCTGAAATCAGCAGTGCTGCTGGAAACATCTTATACGGCAGTATCGTTCCCAACGGTTTTGCTCCCCGTACACAGTTATATCGGAGAGATGATGGAGAAAGAAGCTCCTGATGCAATTTCGGATTTTATGCTGACTCCGTTTGAAATGAAGGTGCAGGGCATTGACCGCACCCTTGCAGACAAGGTTTTTGCTGTGTGTGACTATTATCTGGAAGGAAAAGTGACGAAGCATTCAAGACACTTATATGACATTTATAAGCTTCTTCCACTTGTGCCTCAGAATGAGGACTTCAAAGAATTAGTACATGAAGTTCGAGAAGTCCGTTCGCATTCCAGCATTTGTCCATCGGCGGCGGCTGAGGTGGATATACCAAAGCTGATTGAGAAAATCATAGAAGAAAAAGCATACAAACCAGATTATGATGCACTGACCACGCAGCTCTTGGAAGAGAAAGTATCGTATGATACCGTGATTGGTGCGCTGAAGCAGATTGCAGAAAGTGATTGGTTCAAAGAGTAAACGAATAGGAAGATAAAATGCCTACATCAAGTATCTTTATAAATAAAGAGATAATGTGTCAGGATGCCCTTTTTGAAACGAGAAAATTAGTTGGTGAAAAATTGAAAGCCTGTATTCGGAGTAAAGGTTTTACAAAAGTGACCATCTGCAAAAAGGCAAAAATATCTCGTCCCATATTAGAGGAACTTTTGAACGGTGAGATAGATAACAAGAGTGTATTTGATGAACACTTGTATAAAATTCTTGACTCCTTAAAAATTACGCCAGATTTCTTGATAAAGGTCTTGCTAGAAACACAGCAGACTGATGAAATGTGCTTGCAAGCTGTATTGGTGAATTATCAAATGAGTGAAAAAGCAATGAAAGTAATCAATAACAGCACCATAGTCAGCGTTTTTTACTGCGAAGTGTTTTAGGATTGCCATAGATTCCTCCCAAGTGAACAATTTCTCGACGAAGTTCCCGAATTTCTGTGATGCACTTTTTGATTTCGTCTACGATACTGACGGTGATTTTTCCACCGCTGTGCAAATAGCGGGTAATCTGATTCAGATTGTTTCCGATGCCAGCAGCGATTGTAACTAGCTGATGGATTTCTGATGTGTCCGCAACGATGTAATGAGTGCTTGCTGGTGCTTCCTTGAGAAAACACTTTCGGATATATGTGCTGGTGGGTAGTCCTGCACTTTCCGCGTAGCCGGATACGATTTCATATTCCATCTCGCTGCAACGGATATGAATATCGTGGGTTCTCTGAATGGGCTGCTTGTTTTTTGGTCTTGCCATAGTGCTATCCTCCTGATTTTTTGAGAAAAGATTTATCCCGACAAGCCGTAGGCGGTCGGCTGCGACCACTTTAGTGGAAGCCAGATAGCCAAAATCTGTGATTTTGCGCGTGCCGTGGGAATGGGGAACGGAATCCCCATCAAGATTGCCGTAGAACAAAAATCCCTAAAGGGAGTTTTTGGTCTACGCAGGCGAATCTTGCGCTACTTACGGTGGAAGCCGTAGCCTTACGCATTTTTCGGGTTCTTCTGTCTTTAGAATCGGGAAGAGCGTGTTTCGCAAGGTGTTTTTGAAAAAATCAAAAAATTTTTTGAAAATACCTTGCGAAATGGCCTTTCTCCAATTCTATAAGTGAAAGAGGCTGACACACCACCCAAAAAACAGAAAGGAATGAGTGAATGACCGAAACAACTGCACGAACCTATCACACCATGGAAACTCATGCTACCTGATGGGTAGCAGTCAAAACGCAACGAATGCTTTATAATAGAGGTAGGAAAAGACTGCAAATAGGAAGGAAAGACGATGGCGGACAAGGTAGAAAAAAGAATTCTTACATTATATAGTGATGTGCAGGCAACTTCTGTTCACTGGTTGTGGTATCCATTCATTGCAGTGGGAAAGATAACATTGCTACAAGGCGATCCCGGCGATGGAAAGTCAACCATGATGATGAATCTGATTGCGGAACTTTCTAAGGGTGGGAAAACACCGGATGGAAAGCCTGTTGGGATGCCGCAAAGGATTATCTACCAGTGTTCGGAAGATGGAGTATCAGATACCATTAAACCCAGACTGGAAAGATGCGGCGCAGATTGTAGAAAAGTAGCTTTTATCAATGAAGAAACATACAGTGGCCTAACGTTGGATGATGAGCGTATCCGTCAGGCAATCATTGAATTTCGCCCACGGCTTGTAGTTATAGACCCGATTCAGGCGTATTTAGGAAGTGATTCTGACCTCCAGATTGCAGGGAGAGCCAGAAAACTGATGCAGCGTCTCGGAATGTGGGCTTCAGTATATGATTGTGCCATTGTGCTGATTGGTCATCTCAATAAGAAAGAGGGAACGAAAGGTTTGTACCGAAGTCTTGGCAGCATAGATGTGGTTGCTGCTGCGCGAAGTGTTTTGCAGGTGGAGCGTGACCAGGAAGATACAGATATTCGTATTGTCCGGCAGATAAAAAACAGTTTGGCTCCGTCTGATGGAGAAATTCGGTTTTCTATAACAGCAGAGATGGGTTTTCAATGGTTGGAGTGCAAGAGCACATTCGTTTCATCGGAACAACCGGAAGTGCCGGAATTTGAGTCAAAAACAGAAAAGGCAGCATATCTGATAAAAAAGTTGCTTTCTGATGGCGATATGAGAGCAAGAGAAATCTATATGCGGATGAAAGATGAAGGAATCAGCCGCAGAACCGCAGAAAATACGAAGAAAGAACTCGGTATCCGAAGTTATCGGAAGATGCGACAGTGGTATTGGAGTATCAATACGGGAGAATGAGGAAAAGTACATGATTATCGGTGGAGTAGAAGCAGTAGACCGTAAACATATCGTGGAGACGATGAGTCCTGAGTTTGTGAGTTTCATACAGGATGCTTACCGGAGTTTGAAATATAGAAGAAAATAAAAACGGAAAAGCCGTTGATAATTTCTTTTAGGTGGGGTATAATAAGAGTAGTGAAAGATAAAAACGGAAAAGCCGTTTTTAGAAGGGGGATTGAAAAATGAAAATACTTCGTATCACTGCACAAGGACTTCCGCTGTTTAAGGAAGATCTTGATATCTGCTTTTATACCCAACAGCGTGTAAGTGAGGATGATAAAGATAGCCTGTATAGGATGAAGGATAATTACTACCTTCATTCTGCCTGTGCTTTTATTGGCATCAATGCGTCTGGAAAAACATCCGTGCTGAAAGTTATCAATCTGGCCTTGAGCATTGTTAAAAATGAGCCCATTAATCATGTGGAGGCAAAGAGCATTCTTGGAGGAACTAAGAAGGCAACGATTCGCACATATTTTTATGATGAACGCAAATATGTCTGCTGCCTGGAGACCGTGATTGTGGCAAAGAAGGCAAAAGCGGGAGATTATAATTATGCTATTCTGGCTGAAAAAATGTGGGAGAAACCGATTGTCAGCGTAAAGTCGAAAAAATATCTGACGGATTTTACCGGAATAGAGCCGGCTGCAGTTCGGAATAATGATGAAGCTTTCCTTCCGGACGATGTTAGCTTGATTATTGCTCATAATAAAAAGACAAATGACAAGGTTGAAGTATTCAGCCTGCTTTCTTATACAAATGTGAATGTCCTTCCATTTACAGATGACATCCCACTCGAAGTGATAGCTTTTCTTGATCCGACCATTGAAAAACTATGTTTTGAAGAAACGGATGGAAAAACCTTTATCCATCTGAAATTTAAGGGTGAAGATGAGATTATCTTGAACAGTGCAGTGGATCTTGAACAGTACCTGTCTTCCGGCACAATCAAGGGTATCATTACTTTTTCAATGGTAAAAGAGGTTCTTCAGTCCGGCGGATACCTTCTGGTGGATGAAATCGAAAACCATTTTAATAAAGAAATTGTTACGACTTTAGTACGTTTCTTTATGGATAGCCGTTTGAACAGAAACGGTGGAACACTGATTTTTACAACGCACTATCCAGAATTGCTGGATGAATATGACCGAAATGATGGAATCTACATCGTTAGAAACCGTAACGGAATCACAGCTGATAATTTGAGCAATATTTTAAAGCGCAATGACATTAAAAAGAGTGATGCCTATCAAAGCGGTTTTCTTGAGGGAACAACTCCTGCATATGAGGCATATATGCGCTTGAAGAAAAATTTGGCTGCTTCAATACACTAAGGAGGCGGCGAAATGAAATTAGCAAAATATAAAGCGTGTATATGCGAGGGCTCTGCAGAATCCGCAATTATTGATATTCTTGTGGATAATAACCTTTTGATTTTTTCAAGGGAAGAAATGCTGGACGAAAGTGTTATCCGGTGCCGAAGTGCAAAGCGATTTGAGGAGCGATACTTGCGTAAAGGCTTTGATGACCAGGTTTCCGTGATTCGGATTTTAGATTCTCGCAGAGAAGATTTTCGGCCTAGCAGGCTTACGAACATAAGGTTGATGTCATAAATGTCATTACAGCACCAGAAATAGAAATGCTGATCATCCATAGTGAAGGAGCTTATGACAAGTTTAAGCGTTCTGGGAAGAAACCGAGCGAATTTTGCAAGACGGATCTGCGTATGCATGATGTGAAGTCATATGATTTTGTAAAGGACTATTTCAGTAATCCACAAACATTGATAAGTGCAATAAAAGAATATCGGAGAACTGCAAACATTCCGAAGGGAGAATACAGTCTGTCTGATCTGTTGAAGTAAAATTTTTGCCCACTGGCGCACGGTGTATAATCTACATGGTACGCTGGCGGGCTTCTTTTTTGTTCTTACCCGCATAAACCACAGACAGCACTTCAGTATGCTCCGAAGTGCAGTTGTGGCTTATGCGGGCTTTTTTGCTATATGATCAACAAGTTATAAAATCAAACTCCTAAGCCGTATAAAATTGCTTTCATCTCCTTTACCATCCGGGTGAGAATCTCCTGCTCAATTGCATTACAGTCTAATAGCAGACGGTGGATTTCAGAATCAGCAGTGGACGCAGAGTGCGTTAAACTGTCTACAAGAAGGTCATCTGCTGAGATGTTAAGAACATTAGCAATGTCGACCAGGGTTTCAAGGCTGGGACGGCTGATTGCCGCTTCAATCTGACTGATGTGTTTGCGAGATACATTCAACTTTTCGCAAAATTGTTCCTGAGTTAATCCGGATGCGCTACGGAAAGTACTGATACGCTTTCCGAGTGCAGTATAATCTAATGCCATGTATATTCCTCCGTATGTGTACCCGCATAAGGCTGTTACGATTATCCCGCAGAGAAAAATACATAGCAACTTGATTAACAGGAAATCTAAGACCGCAAAGGTCTACACCTCTATCTGTTATGTGGTCTAAGGCTGTTTTGCCACCTGTTGGGTGGCAAAAACGATGATGTGCCACCTGATGGGTGGCAGTCAAAACGCCACACATACTCTATAATATAAATGTAGAAAAGACTGCGTACAGAAAGGGACGATGATGACGAGCAAAGGAGAAAAAGGGATTCTTACATTATACAGTGATGTACAGGCGACTTCTGTTCGTTGGCTGTGGTATCCGTTCATAGCAGTTGGGAAGATCACATTGCTGCAAGGTGACCCCGGTGATGGCAAGTCCACAATGATGATGCATCTGATAGCCGAACTGTCTAAGGGAGGAACCCTGCCAGACGGTAAAACCATCGGAATGCCGCAAAGGGCTATTTACCAGTGTTCAGAAGATGGCATTTCAGATACCATTAAGCCCCGGCTTGAAAAATGTGGGGCAGATTGCCGGAATGTGGCCTTCATAAATGAAGAAACATACAGCGGCCTGACCCTGGATGATGAGCGTATCCGGCAGGCTATTATAGAATTCCGGCCGCGGCTGGTAGTTATTGATCCGATTCAGGCATATCTTGGAAGTGATTCTGACCTCCAGATTGCAGGAAGAGCCAGAAGGCTGATGCAGCGTCTTGGTATGTGGGCATCTATGTATGACTGTGCCATTGTGCTGATCGGACACCTTAATAAAAAAGAAGGAACAAAGGGCCTTTACCGGAGCCTTGGCAGCATCGATGTTGTTGCGGCTGCCCGGAGCGTTATGCAAGTGGAACGGGATGCGGAGAAGTCGGATATCCGCATTGTACGGCAGATAAAAAACAGTCTGGCTCCGTCAGATGGTGAAATCAGGTTTTCGATAACAGCGGAGCAGGGCTTCAAATGCCTGGAATGTGAAATTGCATCGAATTCATCAGCGGAGCCGGAAACACCAGTTTTTGAGTCAAAAACTGAGAAGGCAGCGTATCTGATCAAGAAGCTGCTTTCCGATGGTGACATGAGATCCAGAGAAATTTATATACGGCTGAGCGATGAAGGTATCAGCCGCAGGACGGCAGAAAATACAAAGAAAGAACTCGGCATCCGGAGTTACCGGAAGATGCGACAGTGGTATTGGAGCATGAAGCCGGGGGAATGAGAGGAAGCACATGATAAGCAGTGGAGCAGAAGCGGCAGACCGCAAGCAGAGAATCAGAGACAGATATAAAGGCGTGGATACTTCTGAGTTGGAAGTTATCCCGGCAAAAACTGTGGAGGGGCTTGGAGAAAGCACCTCTATCCGTCGTGTTGCTGCTTATGTCCGTGTTTCCACTGATAATGATGAACAGACTTCTTCGTATGAACTTCAGAAAAACTATTACACGGATTATATCAAGGCACAGCCGGGATGGGAATTCGTTGGAATCTATGATGATGAAGGCATCAGCGGTACATCATTGGAGCATCGCAAAGGAATGCAGCAGCTGATCGAGGACTGTAAGGCCGGAAAGATTGACCTGATCCTCACAAAGTCCATCGCCCGTTTCGCCAGAAACATTGTGGACTGCCTTTCCGTCATTGAAACACTGAAAAATCTTGACCCGCCCGTGGGTGTGAAATTTGAAGCGGATAACATCTACACACTGGACAGTAACGGCCGCATGATCCTGACAATTTTGGCATCCGTGGCAGAGGAAGAATCTCACTCCAAGTCTATTATTATGAACTGGTCTATTGACCGCAGGTTCAGCCGTGGACTGTTCCTCACGCCAGCCCTGCTTGGATATGACCAGGACGAGGATGGCAGCCTTGTGGTGAATCAGGACGAAGCACAGACGGTAAAGGTGATTTATTATCTGTACCTGAATGGATTTTCATTCACTGAGATTGCAGAACTTCTGACAGAATATGGCCGAAAGACAAAACTGGGGAATACGGAGTGGAATCCCGGCACTCTTGCAGGTGTCATTGCTAATGAACGTCATTGTGGGGATGTATTGGCAAGGAAGACCTTCACACCGAATTTCCTGACGCATAAATCAAAGAAAAACAACAACGACCGGACGCAGTACCGCCAGAGAGATCATCATGAAGCAATCGTGTCCAGGGAAGTTTATAATGCGGCAAATCATCTTCGGGCATCCCGGAGTTACACAAAGAAAAATCGCCCGTTGCCGGTTCTGAGCGTAGTCGATGATGGTATTCTTCGGGGATATGTGCCTTTTGATAAGGACTGGACCGGCTTTTCGGCAGAAGAATACAGGGAGGCATCTGAAAGCGTCATGCAGGAAAAACAGCATGGTACGGTAGAAGTCATGAACCGTTTGGACCTGAGCGGATATGAAGTTGTGCGGGCACAGTATTTTGCTACTTTACAGAATCCGGCTATGACGATCTCCAATGGCAAGCTGCGCTTTAATACAGCCTGCCTGAAAAAGTTTGAAGACGTGGAGTATGTAGAACTGCTCCTGAATTCGGTTGACCGCTGTATTGCCATTCGCCCGTGCGCAAAGGATAATCCGAACGCAATCCACTGGGGACGGCTGAAGGAAGGAAGCTGGTGTGCAAGTACACTTGGCTGCCGTGGCCTGGCAAAAGCCCTTTTTGACATGATGGAATGGGAAGAAGGTTTGAAATACCGTTTCCGTGGGCAGCTCGTGGAACAGGACGGTGACAAGCTGATGCTGTTTGAACTGGATGAGCCGGAAATGGTTAAAGTGGAAGAAATTGTCCTGCCATCCAAGGAACAGGATGAAGAGGGAAAAACCGTCAAGCAGACGATCTATATCTTCCCACCAGAATGGGCAGGCACTTTTGGGAAGTCAATCACAAGTATTGCACAGGTCGGGATTTTACAGCAGGAGCATTACTCTGGAAACTGGGATGTACTCCGGCCGGCAGCAGAGATAGAAGAAATGAATACTTTTACCGCAGATGGCCTGAATGCTTTGCTCCACGAAGCGGAAAAAATAATGGAAGGATGGACTGACACAGATGAATGAAAATACGAACGCCATGCCACCGGAAGAGCAGGCAGAAAATGATAGAGACGCAAGAGCGGAAAAATTAGAAAGTACATTTTCCTATGACGGATACCAGGTCGTGCGGAAGGAGTTGTTTGCACATCTTCGTGATCCCGCGATCGTGATCCGCAAGGACAGCATCACATTTAACACGGCCTGCATCACCGGGCTGGAAGATGTGGTTTATGTACACGTCATGTTCAACAGTGATTTGAAACGTATTGTTGTACGCGGCTGTGATGAAAACGACAAGGACGCTCTGCGCTGGTGTATCTCCAAGCCGGATAAACGTAAAAGCCGGAAGATGACCTGCAAACCGTTTTCAGAACTGGTGTATAAGGAAATGGGCTGGGATATCGAATGCCGGTATAAGATGCTTGGGTACAGAATTTCGTTTGAAGGGGAAACTCTGTATGTTTTTGACCTGCTTGTGCCGGAGATCTTCCATGAGGGCCAGAAGCAAAAAAATGGAACAGACCAGAAAAATGTGCAAGAGACAAAGCCTGTAAATACCAGAAAGGGATTTTACCCAGATGATATTGCGGGTACTTTTGGCGTACCTGTAGAAGAACATCTGAAAGAATCCGAAGTTCAGCAAATGGATGGCTATGTATCGGTGGGGATGCTGACGGGTAAGACCATCCCCGATACCGGGCTTGATTAAAACGGCCACCAGGATTCCAAGGGGGAAGTGCGCCCATTTTTAAGGAGGGGAGAGTAGTGAACGAAAGAATATGGAACCAGCGGATGCTGGGTCTGACTTTTAATGTCGAAGATGGAAGGATCACAATCTTCCGCAGCACATTAGAAGCATTAGGCTGGCCAACCCACTATCGTTTTCTGTACAACCGAGAGGCAAAACAGGTAGCTGTGCAGAACTGTATGGCTGAAGATGCAGGAGCTCATAAGACACCGAAGCTGACTGTGAGCAACAGCTGCGAGATCAAGTGCGTGGCATTGGTGCGGATGATCTACCGGGACATGCGGTGGAACCGGGACAATACATATCGTCTGGAGGGGAAAAGCATCCCCAGACAGCAACTTGTGAGTTTCGATCTGGACACTCCGTTTTTGGTCGAAAACGGGAAAGCTCTTGACGAAAATCCAAGCCTCACAGAGCCCCTGTGTGGCGAAGGATTGTCCGTTGCGGAAAGTCCCTCGGCCTCGCCAATTAAACGCGACAGTGGGGCGCTGTGAGGGGTGTGTGGCGAAGCTGGCAAAAGGCAGCCAACCGGGTAAGGATCCAGGATGCTTGCAAGGCAGCAAGGTGGAAGGTGACCGGGTGGGCAGGAGGCTATACAGACAAGTCTACTCAACAAGTGAATAAAATCACTTTTGTACCTATGAACGATAAAAATAAGTGATTAAGCTCACTTATGGCTATTGGAAATAAGTGATTATGTTCACTTAGAAAAAGTGAGCTTTTTACGCCGCCCAGAGTTTTGGGTGCTGCTATCATTTGGTAAAAATAAGTGATTATAATCACTGAAAATCATTACAAACTGAAATAAGTGAGCTTAATCACTTATAAGGAAAAAAGTGAATATTTTACGCTCTGATGTACTTTAAGGTCGTCGATTAGTCAATAATCGGCGGCTTCTTTTTTATGCCCGGAAAAGTGGGTATGTAGCGACATATGGCAATAAGTGAGCTTTATACGCCACCGTCGAGCAACTTCTCCGAACAAATTTGAGTGCAGAAACTATGACAGCAAGACCCAGCACTTTGATTTCTTGGATTCGATGAGTAACCATTGAAAATAGAGTAGTGAGTAAAGCCCTACAAGGCTCAGATCGGTTCAGAACCGACTGAAAGCCTTGTAGGGTTTATTTTTTTGCGATTTTTTCCTAAAATTTTTCGCCCCTATCTTGACATCAGGGGGGTTACGCGGCTTGACCTTTTCACCTCAACCTGTTTCTGCCTGTCATGGTGCGTTGCGGCCAGCGTGATTTTGGGTGCTAATGGCTTCTGGTTGCGCTCTATACTTAACCCACCACAGCGAAAGCTGATAGAGCAGAAAACAGAATAAGGAGGTACGAAGGCGAGCCTGCGTATAGATTGCTGCGGCAATCTGTATACAGGCTTGTTGTTGTGCTGTGAAGTAGGAAAGGTGAATAGTGAAAGACGAGCATGACAATTTAAGAAAAAGAACTGCTGGGATTGGTGTATAAGCCTAGGACAAGAATAGAAACTATGGAATGACGGTTGGAGAGAAGTAATGGAAGAAAAAATCAGACTTGCGGTTTTCGGACAGAAACGTCTTTCGCGTGAAGGCGGGATAGAGATT
>ERZ860445.1358-NODE-1358-length-13914-cov-13.165885_pt1 | contig 13914 bp, 10 predicted proteins | sample MGYA00509977_ERZ860445 | MGnify/ENA primary metagenome ERZ860445 (study PRJEB30046, sample SAMN00715233) | human gut metagenome | study: EMG produced TPA metagenomics assembly of the A metagenome-wide association study of gut microbiota in type 2... | reverse complement strand
TCAGACGACTTCAGTATGTTCATGTACCGAATAGTTACATTCCCTGAGCAAAATGGTATCTTTTAACAAAAAAAGGGGGGATGCAACACGTATAACAAATAAATTAGTAACTTTGCTATCGCGAAGTTGGCGGCACCTCAGCATACCTGCTGCAAACTAATTTGCGCAGCTCTGCATTCGGTTGGCACAACATTGCTATCGCGAAGTTGGCGGCACCTCAGCATACCTGCTGCAAACAAGTTAGCACAGCCAGGCGGCAACTCGCCACTCACACTACATCACCTATTTTTATGCAAAACGAAAGTATTATTAAGCAAGTGAATGATTACGCCATGCAAAACGGCGTAATTTTAGGTTTATTCGGCATAGCAACCCTCACCGCATTCAAATGGTCGCTGACCATGCCCTTTTTCGGCATATTGTTCGAAGTGATGTTGTTAGGAAGCCCCGTATTTGCCACCATACTCACGTTGAAGTACCGCCGGCAGCAAGTGAGCAAAAACGAACCGTTCAGTTTTCTGCGCGGATTTCTCCATGCCCTGTTCATGGGCTTCTACGCCTCGTTATGGATAGCACTCATAGTATTCATTTACTTACGCTTCTTTGACCACGGCACCATCTTTGCAGCCTACGAACAAATGCTCGACACCCCCATGATGCGCGATTATCTGCGCCAATCGGGTTTGGATGCGCAAATCGCCCAGATTTCCGGAACCGGTGGTGTCAAAGGTCTGGCTGCAGCCATGCAGTCAATCGGTCCGGCCACCTATGCCTCATTGTTCCTTTATTTCCCCATGATTTTCGGTCCCATCATTTCCGCCATCATCGGGTTAATTTGCCGTCGGAGCTGATATCCGCTGTCAGCCGTCGGTTTTTTGAGTCATGGCCCTGCCTAATCGGCCAGCGACCATGTGCCGGAACAAAAAGAACCCCCACCCAACAGAATCGAAAAAATTCCCAATTACAATGGATTATACATACGACATTTCAGTTGTTGTGCCTCTTTACAACGAGGCCGAAAGCCTGCCCGAACTTCATGCATGGATAGCCCGTGTCATGGCAGCAAACAATTACACTTACGAAATCATCTTCGTAAACGATGGTAGCACCGACACTTCGTGGCAAGTTATTGAGGAATTATCAGCAACCGACCCCCACGTTCATGGCATCAAGTTCCGCCGCAACTACGGCAAGTCGCCGGCCCTGTTCTGCGGTTTCCGTGCCGCCAAAGGCCGCGTAGTCATCACCATGGACGCCGACTTACAGGATTCGCCCGACGAAATACCCGAACTTTTCCGCATGATTACCGTCGAGGGCTACGACCTCGTGTCGGGCTACAAGCAAAAACGCTACGACCCGCTGTCGAAAACCATCCCCACCAAACTCTTCAACGCCACAGCGCGTAAGGTGAGCGGTATCAAGAACCTGCACGACTTTAACTGCGGACTCAAAGCCTACCGCAACGAAGTAATTAAAAACATCGAGGTCTACGGCGAAATGCACCGCTACATTCCCTATTTGGCCAAAAATGCCGGTTTCGACAAAATTGGCGAAAAAGTGGTACACCACCAGGCGCGTAAGTTTGGCAAAACCAAATTTGGCGGTTTGAACCGTTTTGTCAACGGCTACCTCGACCTCCTTTCGCTTTGGTTCCTCAACAGTTTCGGCCTCAAGCCCATGCACGTGTTTGGCTTTTTAGGCTCGCTCATGTTCTTCTTCGGCTTTGTAGCCTGCGTTGTTGTGGGCGTAGTCAAGCTCGTTCACCTCTACTCCAACGAGCCAGCCCAACTCATCACCAATTCTCCGTATTTTTACATTGCACTGACGCTCATGATTCTCGGCACCCAGCTGTTTGTAGCCGGCTTTTTGGGCGAACTCATCAGCCGCAATGCAGCAGGCCGCAACGACTACCAGATTGAAAAAGAAATTTGAAGTCGTCAGAACTTTTATGAATTTCAAGATTTGCCTTAATTTTTGAGGCGTTTTGGGGCCTTGAAGAAGGAGTGTAGCGAGCTACACGACTGATGAAAGGTCAAAAAACGGCCAAAAAGAAAGGTGAAGATTGAATTTAGAAAAGATAAATCTCCAATTCAAATCTTCGTCAGAAAAGTTTAGACGACTTCAATGTAAAGCACCTGCTCATCTGTTATTACTTAGGGCATCACCTTCTGCACCCGGCTACCGCATTTACGGATATACACGCCCCTTTGCTGTGGCAAGTCTACGCGCTTGCCGTCAATACCATACCATTCCACGGGCTGCGGTTCAACGAACTCCTGCGGTGAGTCGATGCCTACTTCGGTGGGCATGGTAAAGGTGAGCGTTTGCACGATGGGCCAACGCCGACGCACACGCAGGGTGTAGGTGCGACCGGGAACGAGCGAGGTAAACCGCACGCTGTCGGTGGTTTCGCCGGCAGGGGGCAGATAGATGAAATGGTCTATTTGTCCGTCGATGCCGGTTGCGGTATCAAGCAAATCGTACACAAAGTTCTGCGCTGCACGTTCCGTGGCCAAAGGGTTGCGGTAATGCTGACGAATGCGCACTTCGGTGTTCGTTGGGAAGGATATTTCGGGCACATCGGCCTCAACCTGGTCGGTACCGCCGGTAGCCACATGCAGCGGAAGAGTGCGGAGCAAATGTTCGGCATCGGCAGTGACGGACAAGCAGACAGGACCTGACTTCGTAAATTTGAGGTTTACCATCAGGGTGTCGCGCTGATGCGGCAGGAAGGTACGTCCGGTGTAGGCCAACAATTCGGCCTGGTCAATGAGCGCAGTGTCGGTAGGCAGGTTCTGAATCAGATAAAACGAAGTGGTAAGCATCGAGTCGGTAGTGTTACGCAGCACAAGGGTCACAGGTGTGTGACAGCCGGATAGGGGCGTCTGCGCGACAAACAGTGAATCGACGTGTATTTCCCTACCCGTCAGTTGCAGCGTATCGGGCAGTTGCACCTGTGGCTGAGGGTCGGGACTGCACACAATGGCTTCGTGGTGACAGAAAAATCCGCTTTCAACAAACTCGTCGCGCCTATCGGCCGGCACGGGTTGCGCCAACACATCCAGGCGGAAATAACCGTCGTGACTGCCGCCTTCGCCCCAGTTCACATGGAAAAATCCTTGTTCGTCGAGTCCGTCGAGCACAAAGGCATGACCGCCCGTGCGCATAAGCGAACCGGCATAGTAAACGGGACGTGCAGCCATGATTTCGGCTGCCAAAAAGTTCCAGTAATCGGCCGTACGGTATTTTTGCGCTTCGAGGTAATGCACGTAGGGCAGCCCGAAAGCGCGACGCAGCGGTTCGACGAGCCGACGGCTCTGCGCCCCACTGGCATCGACGCTCCAATCCATGTGGCAACTCACACCAAGCAGATACGACAAACGTGCCACCGCATCAATTTGTGCTTCGGTGGCAGGCTGGGTGTCGTAATTGTCCTGAATTTGTCGGGTGTCAATGCTTACACCGGGAGCCACATCGGAAATGCGGTAATGCTCGGTTTCCCACCCCTTCAGCGTATCGCGCAGGGTGTAGGTGCGTCGGTAATAAGTAAGAATCTGTTCCATGGCCGTTGCCACACAGCCCACCACGCAGGGGGCGGAATGCAGCGTGCCGTCGGCATGTCGGTAGTAGGGGCAAAGGCGGTTATAAGGGTCCTTTTGGTGACGCACGGTAGTGAGCAGCGGGGACACCACCCGCCAATTTGCGCCAACTGGCGGATAGGCTGCAGAACCGGCCGCACGGATTGGCGGACGAGAAGCAAGGAACTGTTTCAGCGCAACGGGCATGGGTGTGCGTGGACTCTGACAAGTGCCATAGCCTAAAATTTCGGGATCGGCTGTGCTGGAGGATACGAGCAGAAATTCCCTTCCGCGGCTGAACAGGTAGGCCCGGTTGAGGGTATCGGCACAAAGTATCGGCTGTGCAGTATCCTTTGTTTTAGGTCGACGCTGCCACCAGTTATCGGCAATTTGAGCCACTTCTGCCTCAGTGCGTAAAGCAGTATTTGCGCCAAATCCTTGCTTCGGAATTTGGGCAAGCAGACTGAAGGGTAGGCACAACAGCCAAACGAACAGAGGGATGCGTAGATTTTTCATGGTGTTTATATTATGAAGTCGTCTGAACTTTTATGAATTTCAATCTTCGTCAGAAAAGTTTAAACGAATTCTATACTTTGACGCAACTATAGCCGCATTGTAGAGGTATTCTTCTGTCAAAATTCGCATACCTATTTTGATTTACTTATCACCAGGAAGCAGCGGTAATTCTTCCTTGCTTTGATTGAACTTATCAAAGTCGCTGCAGAACATCTTCTTTGCCAGCAGCTACAAAGGTAAGAAACTCTGCTGTGCTGTTTCTGATTTCATGCTTCTGTGTCATGTATTATACTTTAACTATGCTCAGATTTCAAAGCTGTACATCGACTCTTGCTCTAAAGTCTGTATACGTTCTATCTTGCATTAAATTCCAAAAGTGAACTACCGCTAAACTAAAGAAGTACAGAAAAAGCCTTGGAAAACAAGACCTTCTGCTCATCGGTTTGGTGAATTCTATATTTGTGGGTATGTAACATACAGCAAATGTAACGATTTAAAACGGAACTATGATGCAAAAGAATATCCAAAACCAAGGACTGCTGTAGTACCCTGCATTTTTCTTCTCCGAAATCTGAAGATTCAGGAGTTGTCAAATGAAAATCTCTATGTAAATAATCTGATAAGTAGGTACGTAATGAAATTTGCGTATCCCTATCTTTATGTTACATTTTCCAAACAGACGTATATTTTTCTATACGCAAAAGCCCATTTTCAGACATTCAACGCTTGTTGAAATTAGTTCCGAACTTGTTGAAATTAGTTCCAAGCTTGTTGAAATTAGTTCCGAGCTTGTTGAAATTAGTTCCGAGCTTGTTAAAATTAGTTCCGAGCTTGTTAAAACTATCTCCGAGCCGATTTCAAGAGAAAAAGAGTTAAAAAAATGAGGGGCGGAATAAGGAGGGAAAATTGCGGAGAAAGGAGGGAAGAGCGAGAAAAAAGGGGGGAAGAACACGGAGAAAAGGGGGAAAGAACGCGGAATAAGATGGATTAAGCGCGGAGGAAGGAGGGAAAAGCGCAGAGAAAGCAGGGAAGAGCGCGGAGAAAGCAAGGAGAAAACAAAAAGGCAGGTGTTCGGAATGGGGGATTATATCGAAAATCTGCCTTGAATTTGGGCGGAGAACCCAGGGATTGGGAGAGGGCCTCAACGCAGAACAAACTATGAGGGAAGCGAGAAACGGTTAATTTAATGTTGAACTAAGTCTATGAAAATGATTGGAAGTGGCACTTGCAATCGTCTTTCCCCACAGGCGCATGATGAGGAGCGAGATGAAGAGAGAGGTCAAGGTATAGCCCTGAGTCTTCTCAAACTTTAGATTCCGAACGATTTTACCGATGCCCAATGCCTTCATGACGACTAAAAGTTGCTCTTGGGCTTGTTCTTTAACAGATAAAACCTTGGTAAGTTCGTTCAAATTACCTATTTTTGCTTCTATAACAGTATTCTTATTTTCCATTTGTAAATCAGCTGATTGGTACCTCTAATTTACGAAGAAAATTTGAATTACTGTTACTTCCCACCCTCTTTATTGGGGGTGGGAAACTTTAGTTAATAATAAAAAGAATTATGGCAAATCAGAAGCTGAATAGATTAAAAATAGTATTAGCAGAAAAGGAAAGATCTAACAATTGGTTAGCAGAACAATTGGGTAAAGACAAAACAACCATATCAAAATGGTGTACGAACACCTATCAACCAGATATTAACACGTTAATGCATATAGCTTTATTATTGGATGTGGATGTTTCTGAGCTGTTAAGAATGGAAGAATATAAAAATCAAAATAGCAAATAAATATATGGCATCATCTAATAATACGGAAGAGCTTAAAAACGAGCTTGGTTCGCTAATATGGCGAATGGCAACCAATCTTGTGCATGGCGGTAAAGTATCCCCAGTGCAGTTTATGGACTACACGCTTGGAGCATTATTCTATCGTTTTATTTCGGAAAATATCACCGAATATTGCAATCAGCTTATGGCAGAAGCTGGAGTAAGCAATCCCGACTATGTCAATATGAGTGACGCAACGGCAGAGAACGCACGCGACCAAATCATCAACGCCAAGGGCTTCTTTATATTGCCGTCGCAACTGTTCATCAATGTGGCTAATGGATCATCAAAAAATACGGAGCTAAACACCACACTCGCCAATAATTTCAAGGCTATTGAGCAGAGTGCCATAGGCAAACCGAGCGAAAATGACGTTAAAGGATTGTTCAGCAACTTTAATACCAACGATGACGGACTTGGATCAACAGTTATGGCTCGTAATGAACTCTTAACTACGTTACTTGAAAATGTCCGTGATTTGAATTTTACCACATACATAGAGAGTGGATTAGATGTTTTTGGTATTTGCTATGAATACCTTATAAAAATGTATGCCCTCAATTCGGGAACAAAGGGCGGTGAATTTTACACACCTGGTGAAGTTAGTTATCTTTTAGCGAAAATTGCAGCAGCAGGTCGCAAGACTGTAAACAAAGTGTACGACCCAGCTTGTGGAAGTGGTTCATTGTTACTTAACTTTAATCGTGTTCTTGGTTCAAAGAATGTAGAAGACGGCTTTTATGGGCAAGAGATAAACATCAAAACCTACAACCTTTGTCGAATGAATATGTTTTTGCACAACGTAAACTATGATCATTTTGATATTCGTTGTGAAGACACACTACTTCATCCACAGCATACAGAAGAAGAACCTTTTGATGCTATTGTGTCAAATCCACCTTATTCTACCCCTTGGCCAGGTGACAGCGATGCAACGTTGATAAACGACCCTCGCTATTCACCTGCAGGAGTGCTTGCGCCAAAGGCAAAATCTGACTTTGCCTTTACTATGCACATGCTTTCATGGTTGAGTGCACAAGGTACTGCAGCCATTGTTGAGTTTCCTGGAGTGTTATACCGCAGTGGTGCCGAGCAAAAGATAAGAAAATATCTTGTAAGCAACAACTATGTTGACACCGTGATACAGTTAGCACCAAACCTTTTCTTTGGTGCGACTATTTCTACATGTATTATTGTTCTAAAGAAAAACAAAAACGACAATAGAGTATGCTTCATTGATGCAAGTAATGAGTTTGGACATGAAGGCAATAAAAACAAGTTGCTTCCTGAACACATTGATAAGATTTATGACGCACATATGAATAAAAGCGAAATTAAACACTTTAGTCATATTGTTACAACTTCAGATATCGAGGAAGAGAACTATAATTTGTCAGTTTCCACATATGTCGAGCAAGAGCAAAATAAAGAAATAGTGGATATTGTAAAACTCAACAATAAAATCTCGGAAATCGTTGCTCATGAGCAACAGCTGCGCAGTGAAATTGATGAAATAATAAACGAATTGGAGGGTGTAGTTGCATGAGTAAATTAGAATATTTGTTGAACAATTTATGTTCTGATGGTGTTGACTTTATAAAACTTGACGATTGCTTATCTTATGAGCAGCCTACCAAGTACATTGTAAAGTGCAAGGATTATATAGAGTCTGGCCTACCTGTCTTAACAGCTGGGCAAACTTTCATACTTGGTTATACAGAGGAAACCGAGGGTATATTCTGTGCATCAAAAGAAAATCCTGTTATTATATTTGATGATTTTACAACATCATTTCACTGGGTGGACTTTGATTTCAAGATTAAGAGTTCGGCAATGAAGATGCTAAGACCAAAAGCGAACGTGAATGTGTCTTTTCGGTTTGTATATTATGCTATGAAGTGTATAAAATACCAAACATTAGAACATTCTCGACAATGGATATCAAAATACTCACAAATAGAAATACCATGTCCTCCAATAGAAGTTCAGAATGAGATTGTCCGTATCCTCGACAAGTTCACTCAGCTGGAGGCGGAGCTGGAGGCGGAGCTGGACTGCCGCAAGCGGCAGTATGAGTTCTACCGCGACCAGTTGTTGAGCTTCGACAAAATTACCCCCCCCGAAAGGAATAATGTAATTTGGATGCCAATAACAGAGGTTTTTGAAATGAGAAATGGTTATACACCTTCAAAAAATAAACCAGAATATTGGAAAGGAGGCTCCATCCCTTGGTTTAGGATGGAAGATATAAGGCAAAATGGGCGCATACTCTCAGACTCTATTCAACATATAACAATGGATGGAGTTAAGAAGGGCAACTTATTCAAAGCAAACTCATTTATTCTTGCTACAACGGCAACTATTGGTGAACACGCCTTGATAATTGCTGATTCGCTTGCGAATCAGCAATTTACGAACCTATCGGTTCGTAAAGCACTAAAAGACATAGTAATAATAAAGTTTCTCTTTCACTATATGTTTATCATTGACGAATGGTGCAAAAACAACATTAATATATCAGGGTTTGCATCTGTCGATATGAACAAATTTAAGAAGTTGGAAATTCCCATCCCTCCGATTGAAGAGCAAAACCGCATAGTTGCCATCCTCGACCGTTTTGAGTCTCTGACCACCTCATTGCAGCATGGCTTACCAGCCGAGATAGCGGCACGCCGTCAGCAATATGAATATTATCGTGACAAGTTGCTCGATTTCAAGAGAAAGACAGCATAACAATTAAAAATAAGATAAGAATGGAGTCATTAGACACATTGTACAAAAAGTGGAAAAGTATACAGCCACTCAACGAACGCAAGCAATATTTGTTGAGCCAAAGGTTTACTGTAGAATACAACTACAACAGTAATCACATCGAAGGAAATACACTGACTTATGGTCAGACAGAGCTTTTGTTGTTGTTTGGCAAGGTGAGCGGTGAAGGCGATTTAAAGGACTTTGTAGACATGAAAGCCAGCCAAGTAGGCTTGAAGATGATGGAAGAAGAAGCTGGAGCATTGAATGAACCTCTAACACAAAACTTCATTCGTCAGCTCCATAAGACCATCATCCGTGAAGACTACACCGTATACCGTCAGCTGCCAGGTGGTCAGCAAACAAGCTACACCATACATGCCGGAATGTACAAGACGCGTCCCAACAGCGTGAAGACGCGCTATGGCGATATTTTCGAATATGCATCACCAGAGGAGACGCCTGCATTGATGACCGACCTTGTGGATTGGTACAATGAATCCGAGGCATCTGGTAAGTACACGCCAGTAGAACTTGCAGCATTGTTTCACTACCGCTATATCCGCATCCACCCCTTTGAGGACGGAAACGGACGAATAGCCAGACTCATGGTAAACTACATTCTTGTCCGCCATGATTGGCCGATGATAGTGGTACGTAATCGCATCAAAAATGAATACATTGACGCATTACACCAATCAGACGTAGAAGTAGGCCCGACCCCATCAGCTGGTGCACATGCTACACTAATACAGATACGCCATTTCTTTAAATACTTCTCGGCACTTGTGGCTGACGAATTAAAGTATGACATAGACTTTGCCGAAGAACAATCACCCAATGTTTGGTGGTATGATGGTCAGCGCATCGCGTTTCGCAGCAAGACGACAGCCATACTCCTGAAAGCCATGCAAGCAAATCCGGACATAACCATAGAAGGATTGAGCAAAGAAGCTGGCATTGTAACCGCAGCAGTGAAGAAACAGCTGCAACAAATGATAAATAAAGGCTACATACAGCGAAAAGAAAAGGATGGAAGCTGGTATGTTTTTGCCACATCATCCATATAAATGTGTTAAAATAACGTTCAAAGGTGGCTTGTGGCTACCTTTGAACGTGATTTTAATATATGATAATATAAATATAAGACCTAATATGTCAGAGAACTACGATATACTATCCGAGAATAACCAAAGTACGGTGGTGTCACACTACGAACGCCCCGATATGGTACGCGACACATTTTATCAGAGCGAGACCGATTTGGAGCGCGAGATGATAGAACAACTCCAGCGACAGGGTTATGAATATGTGCCAATTAAGCAAGAAGAACAGTTGGTTGAAAATTTGCGCAAGCAACTTGAGCGACTCAATGACTACATCTTCACCGATGCAGAATGGGAACGTTTTTTCAAAGGTGAAATATCTAAAGAAGGCAATGGAATTACAGAAAAGGCTCAAACCATACAGCAAGACCATATAAAGACATTAGTACTTGATAATGGACAACAGCGCAATATAAAGCTCATCGACAAAGAGGACGTACATCACAACTACACTCAGGTTATCAATCAATATGAAGTGGTAAATGGACAGCGTGCCAACCGCTATGATGTAACTATACTTGTAAATGGTCTGCCACTTGTGCATATTGAATTAAAGCGCCGAGGTGTGGCACTTAAAGAAGCATTCAACCAGATAAACCGTTACGGACGGGAGTCATTTTGGGCTGGTAGCACATTGTTTGAATATGTACAGATATTCGTAATCTCCAATGGTACGGAAACCAAATATTACAGCAATACCACACGTGCTAACCACATAAAAGAGCAAGCCAAGACAGGCAAGAAGCCAAGGCAGAAGACGTGCAACTCGTATGAGTTCACAAGCTACTGGGCAGATGCCGGAAACAAGGTGCTCGGTGACCTGGCCGATTTCACCGCAACATTCTTCAGTCGCCACTCACTTCTGAACATTCTTACAAAATACTGTGTTTTCACGGAGCAGAAAATACTCATGGTGATGCGTCCCTATCAGATAGCCGCTACAGAAAAGTTGCTCAACCAAATAGAAATATCGCATAACGCCAAAAAGTACGGAACGATAGACGCTGGAGGCTACATTTGGCATACTACAGGAAGCGGCAAGACCCTGACATCGTTCAAGGCCGCACAGCTTGCTTGTCAAAAAGAATATATTGACAAGGTGCTGTTTGTGGTAGATCGCAAGGATTTGGACTATCAGACCATGAAGGAGTACGACCGTTTCCAGAAAGGTGCAGCCAACGGAAATACTTCCACAAAGATACTGTCTGACCAAATCAACTCGTCGAGCAGCAAGATGAAAATCATCATCACCACCATACAAAAGCTCGCAACGTTTATTAGGAAGAATCCCCAAAATGCCTTTTATAACAAGGAAGTTGTAATGATATTCGACGAGTGTCACCGCTCGCAGTTTGGTGAGATGCACACCGCTATCACCAAGCGTTTCAAGAAATACTACCTTTTTGGATTTACAGGCACGCCAATATTCAAGGAAAATATGTCAAGCGGCAAAGGTATATACCGCATGACAGCCGACGTGTTCGGCAAGCAGTTTCCGCCGTACACCATAGTAGATGCAATACGCGATCACAATGTACTTCCTTTCCGCGTAGCCTACATACGCACTATCAAGGAAAAAGAAGGCGTGGAGAATAGTAATGTTTGGGACATTAAACGAGAAGAAGCTCTTGAAGATCCACGTCGCATACACAATGTGACCGAATACATCCTCAATCACTTCGATCAGCAAACCAAACGAGGCTCAACCTACACGTTCAGCAAGCTTGTAAACATAGAAGAAGTGGCTACTGCCAAAAAGAAGGAGGTAGAAGAAAAAAGGCAGAAGATAAAGTTTGGTGGATTCAATTCAATATTCGCCGTGCAGAGTATCCACTTTGCTAAGCTCTATTACATGGAGTTTATGAGACAAATGGAAGCCTTGCCAGAGAACAAGCGTCTGCGTATAGCAACAATATTCAGCTACGCTGCTAACGAAGAAGTTGATGACAGCGGCGACACTGAAGAAAACAACGACTCGACCGAAGGGCTTGACAAAAGTAGCCGCGATTTTCTGGAGAAAGCCATTGCAGACTACAACAAGATGTTTAATACCAACTACGATACCTCGGCAGACAAATTTCCTAACTACTACAAGGATGTGTCGCTGCGAATGAAGAACCGCGAGATAGACATTCTTATTGTTGTCAATATGTTTCTCACAGGATTCGATGCTACAACCCTCAACACCCTTTGGGTGGATAAAAATCTACGTTATCATGGACTGTTACAGGCATATAGTCGTACCAATCGTATACTGAACTCTGTAAAATCGTTTGGCAATATAGTATGCTTCCGCAACCTCGAAGAAGCTACCAATAAATGTCTTGCACTCTTTGGCGATCCTAACGCAAAAGGCGTCACAATACTACGTCCTTTCGATGACTACATGAATGGTTATACCGACTATGACGGCAAAAGATGCATGGGCTACAAGGAAATGATAGAAACGTTGCGATGTATGCTCGCACCTGGTGAATTTCCATTAGGTGAAAAGGCAGAGAAAGATTTTATACGTCTTTTCGGTGCTGTATTGAAGATGCGTAATCTATTGTCATGCTTTGACCAGTTTACAGATGTCGACTGCATTTCCGAGCGTGACATTCAAGATTATACGAGCATATACATCGACCTTGCTGACAAATACCGCAACAGAGAGAAACACGACAAAACAGACATTAATGATGATGTTGTGTTTGAGATGGAACTTGTCAGACAGGTTGAGGTAAACATCGACTATATATTGTTCCTTGTGCAACAGTACAACCAAGGACATCAGGACAATGCCGAACTTATGGTAAAAATAAGTAAAGCAATAGATTCAAGTCCAGACTTACGTGATAAGAAAGAACTCATAGAGCAGTTCATTGAATCACTGACACCCGATAGTGAAGTGAACGACGAATGGCAAGATTATGTGAACAATTGTAAGCGTAAAGAGTTTGAAATTATCGTGAAAGAAGAGCATCTGAAAGCTGGTGAAGCGAAAGAGTTTATCAAAACATCGTTCAAGCGCGGATATGTAGCAGAAGGTGGATTGGAACTTAACGGCATCATGCCGCCAATCAATCCGTTTGATCCCAATGCAAATCGTGAAGGAAAGTTGCATCAAGTTCTCGAAAGGCTTAAAGGATTCTTCAACAAGTTCTTTGACATATCCAATGGTGATTTCTAAGTCAGAGTAAATGGAAGATATAAAGCACACATATACGATACAATGGGTCGGTCCTCTTACATACGATGAATACAAGGAGTATATTAAGGGGACTGATGTCTTGTTTTTTAGCGCAAAATGTAATTGATATGATAATAGAAAAGAATTGCAAAAGTATTAAGGATATTCTAAACAATGATATTCAAGTCAATGGTATTATTTATAGTCCCATATTTGGTGATTTAGAATATTTAGGCGAAGATAATGGACTGAAGTTTCGCTGCATTAAATCAAATAATATAGTGATTTTTCGTGAGAATGGAACATATGCAGAAGGAGGTGATATTTTATTATTCCCTTCTAAGGAAAATAGATGCTGGGAAAATGTACCAATAAGATATCCTAATACAAAGGAGAAACTTATCGATATGCTTTGTAAGAAGAATAATAAAAAAATGTCAGATTGGGATAAAGCGAAAGAGCATAATCTTTATTTCGCTCTAAGAGGTATTTGTCGTTTTTTAGATAGTTTGGCAGTAAACTTAGAAAAAATGGACTATTGCAATAAGGAATGGGTAGTTTATCCCGTTTATAATGAAAATAATGTTTTAAATCTTGAATGGAAGGTAAAAAGAAGAACAGATCTATTTTTCCATTTCGGTTTTTATACTAAGACAGCAGCTGAAAAATTTATAGAATTGATGAAAGAAGATATTAAAATATGGGAAAGAAACGTATATCAGTTTGACTATAAAAAGAATGATACTTTTGATTATAAAAATGTATCAGTTCTTCCGTCTTCGTGGAGTAAGAAGCCTTGATGTATCTTTTTAATAAGCAATGATTGATTATATATAAAAACAATTACATAGTCGTCCCTTAAGAATATCTTTTTCTGTTGATATTCAGTAATTTAGTTTATAAATTTCTTTGATAAATCTGCAAGTTTTAGTACCTTTAGGTCAAGAAACTTGCAGATTT
>ERZ860445.1354-NODE-1354-length-13938-cov-2.714831_pt1 | contig 13938 bp, 9 predicted proteins | sample MGYA00509977_ERZ860445 | MGnify/ENA primary metagenome ERZ860445 (study PRJEB30046, sample SAMN00715233) | human gut metagenome | study: EMG produced TPA metagenomics assembly of the A metagenome-wide association study of gut microbiota in type 2... | reverse complement strand
CGGGCGACTATTCGCGGGTTTGTAAACAAACCGTCCCCTCCGCTCGCGCTTTTAGTCCGCATCTTTTTGAACGCCTTTTTTGCCAAGCGGGATTCATTCGCCGCCACAGCGGCGGGAAGGATGCGTCCGGAACAAGCAAGAAGCACAGAAGCCTACGATCGCCCCTGGAAGCGGTTTTAAACCGCCGCATTATCGTTCGGAGCGGAAAAAAAGAGCATTCTCCGGCCCGCGTGCCCGGAGCGGGAGGCTGTAAAGGCTTGATCTTACTGCGCCCGCTCAACGCGGGCCGGAGAAGACTCCCGCGGAGAACGACATGCGGATGGTTTTGGTGCTACCTTTTGCCATCAAAAGGTAGCTACACCCCGCGGGCGAAGACTGCGGTTAACCGCCGACCGAAAAGCGGCAATAATCCCGGATCGCCGGAATGGGACCGGGCGAACGAAACCGCACGTCAGGGTCCGCGAAAAAAGGCGGCTCCCGAAGAAGCCGCCCGAAAATACTCAATACTATTTAATATACGGTGTCGTCAGAAACTGTATTGCAGCATCACGTTCACGCGGTTGGCGTGTCCCTTGTCGTTCGACATGTCCTTGCGCGAACCGTAGAGGTACTCGCCGGCCACCTTGCAGCGCGGGGTGATCGAATAGAAAATGTTGCCGAAGATATACTGGCCCTGCTTGTACTGGTCGTCGGAGTAGAAACCGTGGCTGCGCTGCACGCGGACGGTCGAATAGCCGCCCGAGATGAACAGACGCGGGGTCAGGTTGATCTGGGCCGCGGCCTGCCATCCCCACATGGGCATGGTCTGAATCTGGTCGGCGTTCTCCGGATTGGGCGTGAAGTCGAGCCCCGAGCCGGTCAGGTCCTGGATATACGGGGTGACGCCCTTGCCGTAGACGCCGTTCATAAAGAGCCGCAGGGGCTGCGCCACCTTGATCGTGCCGCTGAACTGCACGCCCCATCCCAGCAGCGAGGTGTTGTTGCCCGTGCGGAGGTTGTGGAGGTACATGTTGCGCACGACGCCCGAAGCCCGGATGTGACTGTCGCGGTTGGCGCCCCAGGCATACTGGAAGTAGGCCGGGAAATCGGGAACGCGCTGTTTCAGCGTCGCGAAATTGTCGTTGTAGGTGCCGCTGACCGAGGGCATCTCGGCCGCAACGCCGAACTTGAGGTGGTTGTCGGCGAAGGCGTATTCGTAGCGGATCATCGTGGCGAAGTTGAAGTTATAGGCGTTGGGACCCTGGAAGTCGATGGTCGTCGGGGCTGCCGAAAGGTCGCAGAAGGTCGTCACGTCGCGACCCAGCGTAAAGCCCAGGAACGACACGTAGGCCGAACGCAGGCGGGGCGTGTAGCTGCCCTCGGCGCCTCCGCGGAAGTCGGCGTCCATGAACACAACCACGCGGCCCAGCGCACGGGTGTTGGTGATGGCCTTCATAAACAGACGCGAGGTCGAAGCGTCCATCATCAGCTTCTGCCTGGTATCGTAATTGCCGTGAACGGGAATATCGTAGGTCACGAAGTCGATGTTGTCGACGATGCCGTCGAAGTCATACCCGGCGCGGAGGCTGACGAAACCGCCCAGCGAGAAGGAGAAACGGTTGTTCTTCGTGGCGAAGACGAACTGCGGTTTCTCGACCTGCTGGAAGCCCGGACGGTGGGTCTCGATGTAGTCCTGCGTGGCGTTGTCCATGGCCATGCGGTTGAGCGCCGCCGCCTGCTGCATCGCATAAGGCCCGTAGTTGTAGATGGTGTCCACCTCCTGCACCGAGATCAGGTAGACCGTAGGCGAATATTCGCCGCGCATGGCCCTGCGCTCGTAACGCTGCGCCGACGCGGAACCTGCAAGCAGCAGAGCCACGATTAAAAGTCGAAATGTTTTCATAAGCCGAATGAATTTGGTTTTATTAATGTTCTTGCTCGTTCTCAAAGAGTTGTAACTCACCGGACAAATCAGCAAGTTGTATGCCAAAGAAAACCGCGGGAAAAGCAATTTTTCGTATCTTTGCCGAATATAAATAAAAGGTATATGCTCTTTTTTCTGACGTCGATACTCTCCCTGACGGCCATCGCTGCCGATTTCATCCATTTCCGCCGTCGCCGCCGCCGGAAGCTGCCCGTGCGCCGCGCACTCGTGGCGTGGGTCGCCGCGACCGACGCTCTGCCGATTCTCTCGTCGCTCATAGGCGCCTTGAGCCGCGACAACGGTCCGGAGCTGATGTACCTCTATATGTGGCTGTTCTGGGCGTGGATCGTCACTGTTCCGCCGCGTCTGGCGTTCTATGCGTTCAACTTCGTGAACCTGCGCCGCACGGGCTACGTCGCGGCCTGCGCGTTCGTGCTGTTCGCCCTCTGGGGCACGACCCGGGGACGCACCTCCATCCGCGTCAACCGGGTGGAGATCTGCTCCGACCGCATTCCCGAGGCCTTCGACGGCTTCCGGTTCGTGCAGATCACCGACATGCACGTCGGGACCCTCGTCCGTCCCGAACGCGAACTGACGCGGCTGGCCGACAGCGTGAACGCGCAGCGCCCCGAGGCGGTGTTCTTCACGGGCGATCTGGTGAACATCCGCGCCGGAGAGCTGGACGAACGCACCACGGCGCTCCTGCGGCGGATCGCAGGCCCGGTCTGGTCGGTCACGGGCAACCACGACGTGGGAACCTACATCAAGGATTCGCTGCGTTTCCCGGCGGCCGGGGAGGCCCGCGAAGTGGTCGCGCGCCAGCGGGCGATGGGGTGGACCGTCCTGGAGGACACGACCGTCTACCTGCGACGCGGCGCGGACAGCATCTCGCTCACGGGGTTGTCGTTCGACCCCGCGCTGCGCGAACGCCGCCACGACCGCGACCTGCCGGGAACGGCCATTCCCAAGGCTTACGCCGGAGTTCCGGATTCGCTCTACAACATCGCCCTCGTACATATCCCGCAGCTCTGGGAACAGATCGTCGAGGCCGGCTACGGCGATCTGACGCTCTCGGGGCACGTGCATTCGATGCAGCTGAAAATCAGGCCCTGGGGTCGCGGATGGTCGCCCGCGAAATGGATCTACAAACACTGGAGCGGACGCTACGACACGGGCCGCCACACACTTTATGTCAACGACGGCACGGGATATGTTGCATATCCCATGCGGCTGGGCGCATGGCCCGAAGTCACCCTGTTTACCTTGAAACGATGCAGATAACACTATCTTTCGCCACGACGGCCGACGGCTACCTGGACGACAACAGTCCCCGGCGGCTGATGATCTCGACGCCCGAAGACTGGGAGGCGGTCCTGCGCCTTCGGGCCTCGCACGACGCGATCCTCGCGGGAGCCGAAACGCTGCGGCGCGACGATCCCGCCCTGCTCCTGCGCGATGCCGCGGCGCGGGAACTGCGCCGCGCCCGGGGCATGCGGCCCGACCTGACGAAAGTCACCCTCACACACTCGGGACGGCTCTCGCCGTCGATGCGCTTCTTCACGGAGGGCGACGCAGACCGCTACGTGTTTTCAGAAAAGGAACTTCCGGAATTGAAAGGCGTTGCAGAGGTTATTTCAAGCGACGGTTCAATTACGGCTTCAGCGATCGTCACCGAACTCGAAAAGCGCGGCGTGGAGCGTCTGCTGGTCGAGGGGGGAGCCTCCGTCCTGCGCATGTTCCTCGCCGAAGGGATGGCCGACACGGTGCGCCGGGCGGTCAATCCGCAACTGACGCTGGGACCGGAGCGGGGCGGCGCGCAGTTCCGGTTCGAGGTCCCGGAGGGGGCCGCATGCCGGCGGGAGAATCTGGGCGGCATGGAGGTTGCGACCTGCACGCTTCGTCCCGACACCCGGGACGAAGACCTCCGCTACCTGGCGCAGGCCGTGGCCGAAGGGCTGCGGTGCGTGCCCAGCCGGACCTCCTATTGCGTCGGGGCCGTGGTGGCGCTTCCCGACGGGAGGAGCTTCACGGGCTACACCCACGAGACTTCGCCCACGCACCATGCCGAGCAGGAGGCGATCCGCAAGGCGCTCGACGCGGGCGCCGAATTGCGCGGGGCGGCGATCTACTCCTCGATGGAGCCGTGCTCGCAGCGGAAGAGCGAGCCGGAGAGCTGCACGCAGCTGATCCTGCGCCACGGATTCGCACGCGTGGTCTTTGCGCTGTACGAACCCGACCGGTTCGTCCGCTGCCGCGGGGCGCAAACGCTGCGCGAAGCGGGGGTCGACGTGCGGGTTTATCCCGAACTGGCCGAAGGCGTGCGCCGGGCCAACGCCCACCTCGGGAGGTGAAACGGGCGTGATTTGTGTCCATAAGGGCCTAAAAATGTCCTAAACGCCCTCCGGGCTGAAGAAGATATTGCAAGAAAATCTATCTTTGTCGAATAAACGCATGAATACTATGAAAATAGCTGTCAAGATCGCCTTCATGGCGGCGGCGACGATCCCGGCGGCGGCGTCCGCGCAGGAGGCCGGGCGGATGCTCTCGCTCGACGAGGCGGTCGCCGTCACCCTCACGGAGAACCCTGCGCTGAAAGCCGCGGCCTACGAGGAGCGCGCCGCACAGCAGCAGCGCCGCGCGGCCATCGGTCTCCGCATGCCGCAGATCAGCGTCACGGGCGCATACGCCTACATGGCCAAGGACATCGGATTCGACTTCAACGACCTGAAAGGCCCGGTCAAAGAGGGCGTGGCGGGCGGACTGACGGCGCTCGTGCAGAACGGGCTGATCCCCGCCGACAAGATTCCGACGCTCCAGGGGCTTCTGAACCCGATGATGGATGCCGACTGGTTCCTCAAGGTGCAGGATCAGAGCCTCGGATTCGTGGGAGGCGAGGTGACCGTCCCGATCTGGATGGGCGGCAAGATCAACGCCGCGAACCGCGCCGCGCGGATCAACGAGAAGACGGCCATCGCGCAGAGCAACCAGACCCGCAACGCGCTGATCTCGGAACTCGTGGAGCGTTATTTCGGACTGGCCCTCGCCACGCAGGTCGTCGCCGTGCGTCAGCAGGTGGTGGACGGCGTGCGCAGGCATCTCGAAGACGCCCGGGCGCTCGAACGCAACGGCATGATCGCCCAGACCGAACGCCTCTACGTGGAGTTCAAGATGGCCGAGGCCGAACGGGAGCTGGCAAACGCCAAATTGCAGGCCGAGACCATCGCCAGCGCGCTGTCGAACACCCTGGGGCGCGAGAGCGACTGGCGTCCGGTGACGGCGATGTTCCTGCTCGCGAAGGTCGAGGATCTGGCCTATTATCAGGACCTCGCGCAGGCACGCAACCCGCTGCTCAGCCAGGTGTCGCTCAAGCGCGAACTGGCCCAGGAGGGCGTGCGCGCCCAGCGTGCCGATTTCCTGCCGCAGGTGGCGGCCATCGGCGGCGGTTCGTTCTACAACTACCAGGTGGCGGGACTCGTGCCGCGCTGGGCCGTGGGCGTGGGGGTCAACATCAAGATTTTCGACGGTCTCAACCGCGAATACAAGTACTCGGCCGCCAAACAGACCGTGCGCCGCGTGGGCGAGTTGCAGAACAAGGCCGGGAAGGACATCGCGGTGCTGGTGGAGAAACTCTACAACCAGATGATGAACTACCGCAACCAGATGACCTCGATCGACGCGTCGCTGAAATTCGCCGAGGAGTATCTCCGGATGAAGAACGCCGCGTTCCTCGAAGGGATGAGTTCCTCGTCGGACCTGATCGACGCCGAGCTGAACCTCGCGGGAGTGCGCACCGAGCGGCTGCAGGCGGCCTACAACTACGACCTGCTGCTGGCCCGGCTGCTCGAGGCCGCGGGCATCAGCGACGAATATCCGTCCTACGCGCGCCGCAACGACGCGCAGGCGGTTCTCTTCGACGGCTCAAGAAGCGGAAATTAGATCGGGAAAGGGCGGGCTTCACGTTACGGCCCGTCGCCGGCCCCCGCAAACAATACGAAATAGATAACAAGCAAACGATATGAAACGAAGCAACGTAATCGGAATTCTGGCGGCCGCAGCGGTCATCGTCCTCTCGGTCGTACTGATCAGCTGGTACCTCACCAAACGGACCCCGACGCTGATTCAGGGCACGGTGGAGTGCACCACCTACAAAGCCTCGTCGAAGGTTCCGGGCCGCATCGACGACATGAAAGTGGCCCAGGGCGACCGCGTGGAGAAGGGACAGCTCCTCTACACGCTCTCGACGCCCGAACTGGAGGCCAAGCTCCGGCAGGCCGAGGCCGTGAAGAGCGCCGCCGCCGCGCTGGACGCCATGGCGCTGGCCGGCGCCCGCGTGCAGCAGATCGAGGCCGCGATGAACATGTGGCAGAAGGCGCAGGCCGGGCTGGAACTGGCCCGCAAGACCTACGAGCGCGTGCAGAACCTCTACAACGACGGAGTGGTTCCGGCGCAGAAGCTCGACGAGGCCACGGCCAACTACAAGGCCATGGAGGCCACGGCGCTGGCCGCCAAGGCGCAGTACGACATGGCGACGGACGGCGCCCGCAAGGAGGACAAGGAGGCCGCCGCGGCCCGCGTCCGCCAGGCCGAAGGGGCTGTCAGCGAGGTGGAGTCGTACATCAGCGACGCGATGGTCTATTCGCCCGTCACGGGCGAGATCTCGACGATCATCGCCGAGGAGGGCGAACTGGTCGGCAGCGGCTATCCGGTGGTGGCCATCCTCGACATGAGCGACCTGTGGGTGACCTTCAACGTGAAGGAGACGCTGCTTCCGGGCCTTCGGATCGGGACCCGCATGAACGGCTACGTCCCGGCGCTGGACAGCGACGTGGAGTTCGAGGTGACCTACATCTCCCCGCAGGCCGATTTCGCAACGTGGTCGGCGACCCGCACGCAGGGCGGGTTCGACATCCGCACCTTCGCCATCAAGGCCAAGGCCGTCACCGAGGCCGCGAACATGCGCCCGGGCGTGAGCGTGCTCGTCGACTGGGACCAAATCGGAAAGTAAGCGATGCCCGGATTCCTGCACAACACCTGCGCCGTGATGCGCCGCGAGACGGGCCGGATAACCCGTCAGCCGATGTATTTCGTGCTGATGATCGTCCTGCCCGTGGTGTCGTTCGCGTTTTTCGCCCTGCTGTTCAACCAGGGCGCAATCCGCAACATCCCGATCGCCGTCCTGGACCAGGACAACACGACGCTTTCGCGCAAGGCCGTGCAGATGATCGACGACACCCCGACGGCGATGGTGGCCTACGGCATTCAGGGCATGGACGAGGGCGAGCGGCTGATGCGCGAAGGGCGGATCATGGCCATCGTGCAGATTCCGGCCTTCTTCGAGAAGAACATTTTGAGCAACAGCCAGACCCGCCTCGAAAACTACGTCTCGGGAACGAACATCACGGTCAACGGACTGCTGTCGAAGGACATCCAGACCGCCGTGACGACCTTCACGGCCGGCATTCAGCTCCAGGTGCTTATGAAGCAGGGGCTTACGCAGCGGCAGGCCATGGCGCAGCTGATGCCCGTGCGTTTCGACAAGCACGTGCTCTTCAATCCGCACATCAATTACGGATACTACCTCTCGCCGAGTTTCATGCCCATGATGCTGATGATCTTCGTGGTGATGGTGACCGTTTTCGCCATCGGCACCGAACTCAAGCACGCCACGGCCCGCGAATGGCTCGGCACGGGAAACGGTTCGGTCGCGGCGGCGCTCGCGGGCAAGGTGCTGCCCATCACGGCGGTGATGTTCCTGATCTCGCTGGTGATGCTGGTGATCAACTTCAAAATCGTGGGAACGCCGCTGAACGGCAGTCTTGCGGTGATTCTCGCCGGCACGCTGCTCTTCATTTTGAGCTACCAGTCGATCTCGGTGCTAATCGTCTCGCTGCTGGCCAACCTGCGCCTGTCGCTCTCGATCGGCGGCGGATATTCGGTGCTGGCCTTCACCTTCTCGGGACTGACGTTCCCGATCATGGCCATGTGGGAGCCGATGCAGTGGGTGAGCAAGATCTTCCCGTTCACCTTCTACACCGATATTTTCGTCGACCAGATGCTCCGCGGCACGCCGTGGGTCTACTCGCTGCCCGACCTCTGCTACATGTCGCTGTTCATCGTTTTACCGCTCCTGTGCCTGCCGCGCCTGAAAAGGGTCTGCACGGAGGAAAAATTCTGGGGGAGATTGTGATATGAGCCGATTTACGAAACAAATAGCCTCTTACTGGAAACAGCTCGGATCGGTCGTCCGCAACGAGTTCCGGACGATCTTCAAGGACGGTGGCGTGATGCTGATTCTGATTTTCGCCCTGATCATCTACGCCACGGCCTACTCGCTGGCCTACGGATCGCAGGTGCTCCGCAACGTGCCGATCGGCGTGGTGGACGAATGCCGCACGCCGACCAGCCGCAGTCTGATCGACACCTTCAACGCCGGGCCGAACACCTATGTGGCCTACAATCCGACCTCGATGGAAGAGGCCAAAGAGCTGTTCTACGGCCGCAAAATCTACGGCGTGGTCTACATTCCGTCGGACTACGGGAAGAAACTCTACGGTGGCGAGCAGGCCAACGTGGCGATTTACGCCGACGCCAGCTACTTCCTGATGTACCGCCAGGTTTTCCAGGAGGTCGTGACCTCGATCGGCAAGACGGGGGCGATGGTCGAATTCCAGCGCCTGATCGCCAAGGGGGCCAACATCCCGCAGGCGCAGGCCACCACCCAGCCCGTGATCTACCAGTCGCACAACCTGTTCAACCCCTATCTGGGCTACGGCACGTTCGTCATGCCGGCGATCATCATGGTCATCATCCAGCAGACGATGCTGATCGGCATCGGCATGATCGGCGGCACGTGGCGCGAATTCGGACTTTACCGCAAACTCTGCCCCGCAGGGCGGCGGCGGATGTCGACGCTGCCCATCGTCCTGGGACGCGGACTGGTCTACGCGCTGATCTACGCCGTGACCTGCACCTATATCCTCGGCCTGCACTACCGGCTGTTCCACTTCCCGATGAACGGCGCGACGGGAGCCGTCATGCTCTTCATGGCGGCATATCTGGCGGCCTGCATCGCCATGGGCATCGCCGTATCGACGCTGTTCCGCTACCGCGAAAACTCGCTGCTGCTGTTGCTGTGGACCTCGATCCCGGTGCTGATGCTCAGCGGCGTGTCGTACCCGCGCCAGGGCATTCCCGACTGGCTGTTCAACCTCGGACAGCTGTTCCCGAGCAGCCACGGCGTCAACGGCTTCATCCGTATCCAGACCATGGGGGCCTCGATCCCCGAGGTTTTCGCCGAAATCAAGTGGCTCATCATCCTCACGGTCGTTTACGGCGGGCTGGCCTGCATCGGCATTCACCAGGTGATCGGCCGTGAACAGCGGGAACATCCCGCCCGGAAGGAAAACGGGGACGAAGGGCGCTAACGGCTCCGTACACACGCAAAAAGAGACGCCGGATTTTGGTCCGGCGTCTCTTTTGTGAGTAAACGGCAGTCTAAAATTTATCGGGATTTTCCTCCTTATACTGCTCGTAGGAGATATACGACAGGTATCTATCCACCGTCGCCCGGTCGGTGGCGCAGCTTATTCCGTCAGGGAAAAAGCATCCTATCATCAAGAAAAGCGCCCCTGAAAGATCTCGTTCATTAAGAACCTCTCCATTGGTATAAATCATATCAGGCCTGAAAAAAGCAGGTTGACGAAGATCGCTCTCGTCAACCTGCTCAATCCGGCCCGGGACCGGTTTACCGCGGTCCGTGGAACATCCCCGGAGGAGGTCCGCCCGGCCCGCCGGGTCCCATGCGGCGGGAACCGGAGGAGGACTCGACACCGTCGTAATCCTTTATATTGCGCGAACCCTTCTTGCCGAAACGGCGCAGGTTGTAGTTGAACTGCACCATATAGTAGCGGCCGATGACGCTGTTGGTCGAGTTCTGCGTGTAGCCCGAACCCGTCGAGCGCGAGAAGGCCCGGTTCTGGTTGAAGAGGTCGTTGACGCCGACCATCACTTCGCCGCGCTTGTTCTTGAAGACCTTCTTGCCCAGCCAGACGTTGCACAGGAGGTAATCCTCCGAGTAATCGTTCGTGAAGCCGATATACTGCGAGTAGGCCGCGCTCGCCGTGAAGGTGAAGCCCAGCGGGAAGACCACCTTCAGGTTGCCCTGCGCCGTGTGGTTGAAATAGCGGTTCTTCGACTTGTCCGCGTTCAGCGAGTTGGTGGCCTCGTTGTAGGTGCCGTTCCACGAGAGGGTGAAGTCGACGTTCTCCGAAATGTTGCTGCCCAGCACGGCCCGGAAGTCGTATCCCATATTCTTGGTGTCGTTGCGCTCGCCGCCCGAAATCATACCCGTCGCCGCGTCCACCGTGCCGCCCAGCATGCTGGGGGTCTTGGTGTAGATGACGCCCGCCATGACGTTGAAATTCGATTTGAGGAACCCGATCGGCAGGCCGTAGCTCAAGTGCGTCCGCAACTGCCAGTAACCGTCGAGATTCTCGGTCGTCGAGTAGAAATTGGGCGAATAGGCCTGTCCGTCGATGGTGATGTCACCGGGTCTTTGCACCAGATGCTGGGCCGTATAATCCAGCGTCGTGTTCATCGAGAACATCCACATGAAGGTCCGGCCCTTTTCGACGTTGGAGTTGGTGTAGTGGAAATTCACCCGGTGCGAGTAGGTCGGCTTCAGGTTCGGATTACCGTGGCTGATGTTTTGGGCGTCCGATACGTCGTAAACGCTTTGCAGGTCGGTGATCGACGGGCTGTCGGTGTAGGACGAGACGAAGAGCCGCAGCGAGTTCTCGCGGTTGATGTTCAGCTGGCCCATCATAAAATAGGTCATGTTGTTGTAGGCGTGCTTGATCTTCTCGGCATCGTCGCGCACGATCTGTCCGTCGAGGGCCGAACGCTGGTAGTAGACGTTGGCGATGAACGTGTTGCGCTCTTTCGAAAAACGGAATCCGGGCCCCACGCTCTGCGTCAGGTAGCCGCTCTCGTAGGAGTTCGACAGCGAACGGTCGGGGGTAAGTCCGGCGGTCGAGAAATCGTCGCCCGTGATATAGGAACGCTTGTCGCGCTCCTGCGAGTTGTACGACGCACGGTACTGGAAGCTCAACTGCGCGTATTTGGCCACCGGCTCGGTGTAGGTGAAGCTGCCCCGCAGGCTGTACGACGACGACGGCGCCAGGTTGCGCAGGTAACGCAGTTCGGTGTAGTTCGCCGGGTCCCAGACGCCGGTCACCGGGTCGACCGCCGGCCGGTCGGGCTGGGTTGCGAGGATGTTCGACCACGAGTTCGAATTGTTCGTGTTGTCCGAGTAGCTGAACGATCCGTCAAGGGTGATCGTGCGGCCGTTCTTGCCCAGCTTGGCCCGGTAGACGGCGCTCGTCCCGACGTTGTAGCCGTGGCGCAGGGCGTCGCTGAAGTTGTCCGTGCGGCTGTAACCGCTGCCGCCGTCGGCGGGTGCGCCGTACTGCCATCCGGTCGTGCGGCTCCACGGATCGTTGGACTGGTAGCTGAAGCGCGGGCGGATCATCAGGTTCTGGTTCTCGGAGATCTTCCACTCCAGACGGGCGTTGAACCGGTGGTTGTAGCCCTTCGTGTCGGAATAGCCGTTGGTCGACAGCGTATCGGGGATCATCGGGGCCTCGTACCATTTCTCCACCGTCGAACGGTTCTCGGTATTGGTGTTGTTGAAGAAATAGCTGCCCTGGAACGTCACCTGATTGCGCTTGCCCCACGTATCGGAGTAGTTGACGCCGATGGCGTTGACCGACGCCACGCCGCTCTGCGGGCGCACCATGTAATTGCCCATGCCGCCGCGACGTCCGCCACCGCCGCCCGAGACGCCCAGAATGTCCTCGAACGAGAAATTCTGCTGGTTGACGTTGTTGAACAGGCCGATGAATGAAATACGGCTGTCGCCGCTGAACACGTTGGCATTGCCGCCGGCGATGTATTTGAACTTGTCTTCGGTCTCGGTGTCGGCGTCGTAGCCGAATCCGGCGTAGAGCTTGCCGAACTGGCCCTGCCGCATGCCCGGACGGGTGACGATATTGAGCGCCTTGTAGCCCTCGCCGTCGTCCATGCCCGAAAATTCGGCCGCGTCGGAGAGTTTGTTGTAGACCTCCACGCGGTCGACGGCCTCGGCCGGAAGCGACTTGATGGCCGTGGTGACATCCTCGCCGAAGAACTCCTTGCCGTCGACGAAGACCTTCTTGACCGTCTCGCCCTGCGCCTCGACCGTGCCGTCGGTGACGGTGATGCCGGGCATCTTCTTCAGCAGTCCTTCGACATCGGCGTCGGCCACGACCTTGAACGCTCCGGCATTGTAGCTCACCGTGTCGCCCTTCTGCGAGGTGCGCAGCGCCTTGGCCTCCTTGACGACCGTTTCGATCTGCACGCCCGGCTTGAGTTTCAGCAGTCCGAGGCTGACCTTCGAAGCCGAGACCCGGAAGGTCGTGTCGAGGTTGTTATAGCCCAGGAAAGCCACCGAAAGCGAATATTCGCCGTAGGCGAGCGACGGAATAGACACCGCGCCCTTGAAGGCCGAGGTGAAATACTGTTTCTTCTCCGGGGTTTTCACAGGCGTGAGCGTCAGCACCGCTCCGACGACGCTCTCCCCGGTGTCGGCGTCGACGACCGTGGCTGTGACGCCGCCCCTCTGGGCGAATGCCGCGGCGGCGAAAAGCGTCAGCAGGGTAGTCAGTAGTGTTCGTTTCATATCTTCTGTTTGTGTGTATCTCTTTTTCGGCGGCGAACCGGCTGAAAACGCGCGTCCGTTCCGCCCGCCCCATGAAGCGGGTTTCTCAAGCCCGGGCGCAGAACCGGCCCGATAGCGTTTCCCGTTTCATCCGCCCGTAAATCGGGCTTCTCAAGTCCGGGCGCAGAACCGGCCCGATAGCGTTTTCCGTCCCATCCGCCCGTAAATCGGGCTTCTTAAGCCCGGGCGGCGTTGAAAACGGGCGTAAAGTTAATTCTTTTTATGCTTGTTTTGCGCCCCGCACGGGGCGAATCGGCAAAAAAAGGGCGTCAGTCGACCAAACCGACGCCCCGGCCGTAACAAGCCTCAAGAGACCTAACCTCACTCCTTTCCCTTCTTGTCCTTCTTCGGACAGGGCTTGTCACAGCACTCCTTGCCGCCTCCGCGACGGTCGCCTTTTTTCATCATCTGGGAACCATGACCGCGCTGGCCGGGCTGCGGAGCCTGCATCTGCGACCACTGCACGAACTGTTCGGTCGTCAGGATCGACTTCATCTTTTCGGCCTCGGCCTTGCGCGCCTCCCGCATCTTCTCGCGCATGGCCTGCATCTCCTTGATCTGCTGGAAATTCAGGTTGTAAACCTCCTTGGCCTGCGCATCGGTGAGCTTCAGCTCCTTCTGCATGCGTTCGGTCATGCGCTGCGCCATCTGTTCCACGGTCGGACGCGCCTTGGGAGCGGCGGCCGGCTTGGCCTCCTGTGCGAAAGCGCCCGTTCCCGCCATCAGGCAGAGGGCTGCGGCAACTGCAAAAATCCTCTTTTTCATAATTTTTCGAATTTGGTTGTGCATCACTTTTTTGTTTTCCGGCAATCCGGTTTCCCGGAGTTCCTGATGCAAAGGTAACGCCAAAACGAAAACCCGGAGCCAGGCCCCGGGTAAAACGGCAGAACGGCGGGGTCAACCGCCTATTCGACAGGGTGAAGCGACCGCAGCCACGCCTTGAATTCGGGAACGCGGGCTTTGGAAATGACGATCCGCTCGGGCGTTTCGACAGTGAGGTGCAGCGTGAGACGGCTCCCGAACCACACGGCGATCTCCTTCACGGCCTGCCGCGCGACGATGAACTGGCGGTTGGCCCGGAAGAATTCGGACTCGGGAAGCAGTCCCTGCAACGCTTCGAGGGTCTTGTCCAGCGGGTAGGCCGCGCCGTCGAAACCGTAGGCCGTGACCTTCTCGTTCGACGTGTAGCAGTAGGCGATCCTGCTGCGGTGCAGCGGGATGATTTTGTCGCGCACGTGCACCAGGAAAACCTCCTCGCGGCGGCTGGCGGCCAGCGTGC
>ERZ860445.1349-NODE-1349-length-14002-cov-3.107693_pt1 | contig 14002 bp, 11 predicted proteins | sample MGYA00509977_ERZ860445 | MGnify/ENA primary metagenome ERZ860445 (study PRJEB30046, sample SAMN00715233) | human gut metagenome | study: EMG produced TPA metagenomics assembly of the A metagenome-wide association study of gut microbiota in type 2... | reverse complement strand
GCCCGTACCAATCCGGCACATAGGCAAATTCAAATAAATCTGTTTCTATCATTTTTCTGTTCCTCTCCATTTAGGAATTGCTTTTATCAGCTTCAATTGTATTCGGGATTTTAGATCTTCGTCAATATATCGATATGTTTTCCCTTGTGCATCCTCCCCTTTTACCGTTGCCAATGCATTGATGTAATCGTCATAAAAGCGGAGAATTTCTTCCAAAGCAGTTTTCTCCCCATTTACTGCGGCACAGATCAATTCATATGTAAGGTCATTTTCTTTCATCGCCATTCCTTTCATAATATTTGCGGATTGCTGTAAATGCTTTTTGTCTCCAGTTGTAAATGGTGCGAGGCGTGACGTGAAAGTACGCTGCGATTTCCTGATCGCCATATCCATACCAGAACTCCAAAATCAACGTTTCTCTCTGTGTTTTTGGAAGTTCCAACATAGCATCATAAAGCCAGTCGCTGGCGATCAAACACGGATACTTCTCGTTATCCAAAATGAAATGCTCTGATGGATATACATCTTCTATTTCCGGAACATTCATCAGGTCTGGTTTCGCCTCACGGTTTTGGATTCTCTTTTTTTCTGCCGCTGCATCTCGATATTCATTTCGCATTACAGTTTTCACAAAGCAGTCAAAGATTTTTATTCTGCAGCTTTTATCGATAAAGGGAGTCAATCTGTTGGTTCCTCCCTTCTTATGCAGTTTTGCAGGTAGTGTGTATATCACCCCCTTTTAAACTACTAAGACGAATCAGGCAGAACAAAATCGGAAAATTTATTTGTAAATATTCTGTGTACTTTTATTTCTTAGGCACAGCAACAAAAAAGCAGCATACAAAACCGGTCATTTCGCCGGATTGTATGCTGCTTGAAAAAATAAAAAGGGCAGTCCTGCCCAGCTGTTTGCCGGACAGAACTGCCCTTTTTTAGGTGGTTGAATTTTAAAGGAAATTATTGCTTGCAGGTAAATTGCATACATTAAATGACCAGTGCAGTCTGTTCCAGAAACAGGGTTGTTGTGGCAATAGATATACACAGATTCAGGCTTAGTGGATCATTATTGCTGCTAGCAAAAGAATCTCTTGAGACAAACCGTCCATTATAAGGGTTGTAACATCTTGCACGCAAATAAATGGTAACGGTTTCCTTGTCATAGTACGCACCACAGTAACGGAAAGCATTGGCATCAGAATCATCAATATTTTGCTTCACACCATTCTGATAGTTATATGTTGCTACTAGATTTGTTCTACACAAATAGTAGCCTGTCCAATAGGATTTGCCTTGAAAAGCTTATTTCACTCCATAAAATCAACAAATTGTATATTATTCATCTCCAATCACAACTAATAATATGCATTGAAAGACTTCCGTCAAAGCAATAACTATTAAAAAGAAATCAATTATAAGTTCAAGCCGAAAGACACAGCATATTAACATTATGACTAAAAGTAAAAAATGAATAAAATTGTAAATCTCGAGTAAACGCATTTTATAAATATTTTTAATATGTTTCTTATTGATTTTATTAAAATATAGCATGAAAAAATTTCTTAAAAAAGAACAATCTTTTTTTTGCTCAGAAATCATTTTACTTATTTTTTTGTTTTTTGATAAACATAAGATCTTTATTTTTTCTTTTGTAAGTATTCTAAGAAATAAATATATCAATAAGCAATAGATAAAAATAAAACAAAACATATTTAATTGCTTGAAAATGCGTCATGCATACTTTTTATTGCACCTGGAATAGATGCTTTAAATATTCCACCTACTGTCTTTTTACTTAATCCTTCTTTAACGCTTTGTGTTCGCACTTGACTAAAGTAATATTTTGCGCCGTTACGCAGAACCTTCTTAGAATTATTAAATATTTGTTTTGCACCAGATGTGTTTCCTTTTATTAAGTTTACAGCTGATTTACCAAAACCAGAAAGTGATTTTGACACTTTTTTTGTTAATCTAGAAAAGTGTCCTGTTAAATGTTTTGAAGCAGTTCCGTTTCCTCCTATTTTTCCACCCAAAACTCCAACTCCTACACTTATTGCTGCATCAGATGCATAATCCATTACTGAAGTATTTTTATCTCTATTTATATACGTATGTGCAATTGAAGCCAGTCCATTTATAGCACCATTTACAATCATTTGACCACCAACTAGGACTCCTGTTGCAGCTAATCCACCACTTATAGCACCAGCAGCCATATCTACCGCAACATTAGCCACAATTTTTTTCCAATTGTCTTTATTTATGCCTCCTTCTGAAATTATAGATGAAACAAGAGAGATTCCACCACTGACTACAGCCCCTATTCCTGCACCTATTAGAATATTGAATATATGTCCACTCGGATCAATACCAATAATCGGATTATTATGACAATAGGTATATAGGTTCAAACTCAGTGGATCTGTATTCTCACCGGTAACAGAATCCCTCGAAATAAACCGTCCAATAGCCGGATCATAATATCGTGCTCGCAGATAAATCGTACCCGATTCAGAATCATAATACTCACCACAATATCGGAATGCATTATCATCCGCATCATCGATATTCTGCTCCACACCAAATGCATCGTAGGTATACGACTTTGTGACAGCACCAGTTTCATCGGTCAGATTAACAACATCACCATGTGCATTTTGTGTATAGTAGGTATAACCTGACTTCACACCATTCTGATAGTTATATGTTGCTACCAGATTGGTTCCGCGCAGATAGCAGTTCGCTTCGTAGAACTCATTGTCTACCACGTCTGCAATGATTTGCTGACTGCCATCCCATACATGATGTATTGTTTTATCATCTACTGTTTTCTTAATCCGCAAACCATCTACGTTATACGCATAACTTGCAACAGTTTCGCCATCTGTAAACCCGATCAGCTGATTCAGACCATCGTAAGTATATGTTTCCGTTTTATCATCCGTTGTCTTGGTGATCTGATTGCCATTCGCATCATAGATATAGACAGTGGTTTCCACACCAGAATCTTCAGAAGCGGCACTTGTCAAATCCATCGGACTGCTTGCTAATTCATTGGCTGTTGTGTCGGAGTCGCCCTCAATTGTCTTGACCTCTTCCTGCAACAGTGCAGTATAATTGCCCTCTGCATCGTTGTAGCTATAGACAGTTTCGTATTCCTCCGAACCGGTGGCAGTCATCTGCACACGGTTGCCGTAATCGTCATACTCGTATGCATAGGTATCTGTGGAATTACCGGTTGTAACAGCTTCTTCCGTCAGACGCTTTAACCCGTCATACTCGTAATTCGTTGTCTCTATTATACCATTTTCACTGCGCACTTTGCAAGCGTCAGAACCATCTAAATAGTACGAATATTCGTACTCCGATATGGTGGAATTGCCGGATTTGGTGACAAGACTCGTAATCTTGTTGCAACCATTGTAAGTATAGGTCGAAACCACACCGTTTGCAAGAGTTTCGCTTGCCTTGTTGCCATTTGCATCATAGGTGTAGGAAGCGGTTTCATCACCATTTTCTTTCACCTTGGTAACACGCATTTCACTATCATACTCATAAGATGTATACGAGTACATCAAAAGGTGATTGATTCCTACAATTTGTCTGTCTACATACTGTGATACACCAACATAGAAGAAGCCCTTAAATGTTGCATACACACTGGTATACTCTGCTTCGGTTGACTTTCTTCCCATTACATCATAAGTGTAACTTGTGGTCAAATCGTCTCTTGTACTCTTGGTGATTCTTCCCATGCTATCATAAGCATAGGACTTGGAAACATCTTTAGAAGTATCACTGCAAATAGTATTTGCTGTCAGCACACGGTTCAGTGCATCATAGGTGTTAGTGGTCACATTGCCATTGGCATCGGTTACAGTCAGTGCATTACCATTCAGATCATAGGTTGTTGCACCAGAGTTATAGCCTGTGCTGTCAGTCGTTCTTACCAAATGTCCCCACGCATCATATTCATAATTCGTGGTCATGTAGTCAGAATCATTTGTGCTGTTCAAACCCGTGTACATTTTGGTTTGGATACCAGCATTGTTGTAGAAATATTTGGTGATATTCTTCTCACCATTAGACGTGCCGTCACTCAATGTTACCTGTGTCAGCAACCCCTGTGCATTGTACTGATTTTCAGTTACACTATACTTTACTGTATCCGAATCCTGCTTTTGAACAGTTTGCTTTGCCAGCGTTACATTGCCATTCTTGTCATACTGATTTTCCGCCACAGAGTAGTTGACAGATCCATTCGATTTGGTATTGAACGGTGTGTAGGTCTTAGTAACCTTGTTCAGATAACCGTATTCATATTTCGTGATGTTGCCCAATGCATCTGTCTGACGAGCAAGCTGCCCGTTGGCATAGTATGCACTAGTCCGCTTAGTTTCACCATTTGTTTTTTCGTAAATTGTGTGTTCCTTGATATCGGTCAGCGTTTCGGAAATAACCTGCTTGTCCTCGGTAATGTAGGTTGTTTTGGTTGTTTTCAGTCCCTTACAGGAGTGAGAAGCTGATGTATCAAGAGCCGTATAAATGTCGAAATTGTACCCTGCAAATTCATAGGATGTTGCAGTAAGAATCTGCTTGATTCCGTTTTCGCCTGCTTGGAAATAGGTTGCCTTTTCTCTTTGAAGACCATCATACGCCGTCAGATTCATTGTGCCGTCTGGATTGGTTTTCTTGATTACCTGTCCATACGCATCATACACATAAGAGGTAACATTACCTTCTGCATCTGTTTCTGATTTTTTGTTTCCGTCCGGATAATAAGTTGTCAAGCTGCCGTGGCTCTTATCCGCAGAATAATTCGGTGCATACTCCGCAGTTTTGCGGCTCAGCAAATCATATTCTGCAACGGTAGTCGCCGGTGTGCTTCCCGTTCCGTAATCTCTAGTAACTGTAACATTGTTAAACTTATCGTACTCATATTCCTTTACAGAATAAAGATTTTTGGAAATATCAAAACTGGTGGTTTCCTTTGACACTTGAAGTTGTGCATTATACTCATAAGAAACTGTATTTACAACAGTATTTCCATCCTTCAGTGTCTTGGATTTTACCAGTCCTTTTCCAACGCCATCCTTGTAGTAATCATACTCAGTTACATTACCTTCGGGGTCGGTTGTAGCACGAATCAACCCTGCAATTCCACTCACATAACTATCAGCATAATATTCATGACTCGTGATTGCATAACTTGCCTCATTCGCTGCAAGATACTTCACTGGATCAAAATTGTCTGCTGTAACTGTATTGATATCAGTTTGAGATAATGGATGCAGACTGGTTGCTTCTTTCAAAAGCCGAGTTCCATTCGAATCATATGCTTTGATAGTTGCATTTCCTGATTCGTCAACTTCTGCAATGACACTGTTTTTATCGTTGTAATTGGCAAGTGTGTATGTACCGTCAGCATTTATTGTTTTGATAACATTTCCGTTAGTGTCACGCTCATACTTTGTTGTATTTCCCATGATATCAACGCTTTCGGACATTTCATCATACTTATTTTCGCCATCAACCATAGTATAAGTGATTTTATCCACTTCATAGGTTTGACCATCGGTTTCCACAGTATTTGTCTTTACTGCATACTTTTCATCATAGTTATAGGTGTACGTTTTGACCAGCGTATCACCATCATATTCTTTCAGTCCCGTCTGTTTCTGTGTTTTATCATAGGTATAAACCTGTTTCAAACCGGATGCATTGGTCAGCCAATTTACAGAGCCATTATCGTTATACACAATCTGGTCTGTCATTTCATCGTAGCAGTTTGTAATTTTACAAAGTCTGCCTTTTCCATCATATTCATAGGATTCTGTTCCGCCAGATACGCTTGTTGCAGATACTAACTGAAAATCTCCGTTATATGCATAAGTAACCACACGACCTGCGGCGGTATCTTCAATACTGGTAATCCGAGAATGTTCTTTATTGCCATTATAGGTGATTGTATAAGTTCTGCCAGTGGAATCTGTCACTATACGCTGGTTATTTGTCATAGAAGAGATGGTTAAGACATTACCTTCTGCATCTTTGACCCAATCTAATTCACCGTTTGTATTAAAGTGATATTTTGACTGTGCTGCATTTGTAATAGTGTATTCGTTTCCGGACTTTGTCATAGTGCTATGAGCGTTCAGGCACTCAAATCCACCTTTTCCATTATCCTTAAATGTAGTGTTCGAGCCATCGGGCAAAACAACCTGATAATACCCAGCAGCCGGCTTTACAATCTTGCTGACATCAATATTAAAATCCCAACCAATTCCGAAAGAGCCTTCCTCATTGCTGGTAGAATTGTAGGTACGAATAAAATCAGACTGCACTCCTGGAGATTCGATACTCAAATCCGTAAAGGATTTGGTATAGTTACCAGTTGCGATATGCACACCATCACCCATTTCCCAACCTTTACGGTAAAGGGTATAGTCCGGTTCATCATAAGGTCTCCACCACGGACGGAACCAGTAATTTTCAGCAGTAAAATCATATATGAAGTCAATACCGCCATCAAAATTGAATGTTCTTTCTGTATTCAGAGAACCATCTTCATTATTGATATATGTTTCGCAGTTGTCCCAAAGAACGGTCTGCTTGCCGCCTTCATAACCAAAATGAATGACTTGTGAACCGGAAGAATAGATCGATTTCGGCCCAGAAGCTTCATTGACTTCCCAGATTGGTCCAAAGAAACAGATATTACCTGCTGTCCATTTTCCTTCCATATCGGTCAATGTGATATAATTCCAGTTTCCATATACTTCGAGCCAATCTGCACTGTTTGTCATCCAGATGGTATCATAACAATTTGCCTGACCAAAATTAAAATCGCCGCCAATAACTACTGTACCGCCATTCAGACGCATATTTTGTCCGGCATTTCCACCCCAGCCATCTGGAGAAGCGGTACGAAATACTAAGTTATTGGAAACTTCCAAATAACCATTGCTAATATTCAGTGTTGCTCCTTGATTGCCAGACCAAAATTTCGGAATATCAGTTGTAAAGGACATACAGTCGCCTACATACAGAGAACAGCCATTCAGGTTCAAATCCGTATCATGCAAATTTAAGCTGCCCTGAAAAGCGCCGCTTTCCTGCATGATCAGTGTTCTTTTAAAGGCATGATCCCAATCCAAATCACCAGAAGCCTTGTATGCGGCAGAAAACCATTCAACATCTGCATTATCAATTGTGCCGCTGTCGTCTTTGTCCATGTATGCGTAGTAATTATCAGATGGACCTCTTAATTTTGCAGCCGCTTCCAAAAATTCCGCATCATTCTCGTCAATTACACCATTATGGTTTAAATCAAGATTATACCAGTAAACATCCATGGATTGATATATAATTGAAATATATGAATTTAGATCTTCCTCATCAATTATACCATTTCCATTGAAATCAAGGTCGGAAATTTCAGAAGAATCGTAGCCAACAAAACTTGCCATAATATACATATCCAGATGATTGATGCAGGCATCTCCATTCAGGTCATAAATATATGCAGCATTTGCATCCTGTTGCGATTCACTCGCAGAATTGATTGCATTCTGAGCATCCAGTAATTCAGCCTGATCAATTTTGCCATCATCATCAAGATCCATAGAAAAATTGAATGCATCATCACCACGATATGCCCCTAAGCAACTCTGTACATATGCCAAGTCTTTTCCATTGATAACATCGTCGCTCCACTCGTTGTCGTGTTCTTCATTCCAAGTGGTATCACCTGGAACTAATGTTACTGTGTTGCGAGAAGCACCGGATCCAACAGTATAAGTACCAGTACCAAAATCCTTCAAGTAAAACGGCAAATAACCATCACTTTCATATTTGACATGATAGATGCCACTACCGCTGCTTGCTGTTACAGAATAACTGTCACCACTTCGGAGTTCCTGGTATTCAATTTCATTCCAGTTCTCATCAAAAATACGTACATAAATCGGCGTTTTGTCTTTAATTCCATTGACATCGCCTTGTTTAACAATACCAGTTACTGTTAATTCACCTGCTGGAGCATCGCCATCCGAAGCAGTCGCAATAACTGCAGTATGGTCCTGCACTGCTTCGTCTGATTCGGATTGAACAGAAATATCATCTTCTGCAATCTCCTCATTATTAGCAGTTTCATTTTTGTCTTCAGCAACATCAAAATAATCTACTTTTCCAAGATCTTTTGTTGCTTCTTCAAATTCCTTGGCAAGCTGGTCTTTGTTCTTTGCTCCCTCAATCGCTTCTGCAGCAGATGCAATTGTATCAGCATGTAAAAGACCTTGGGCACTGCCGTCGCCAAAAATCATGATCTGTCCCATGAACATTAGGGACATGACTCCGGCAAGTGTTCTTGTCAGTTTTTTGTTCATGCACATTCTCCTATCTTAAGTTGAACATAAAGAGAAAAGCTACAAAATCGAATTTTTCAGGATTTGCAGCTTTTCAAATTTCATACTGGCTTACGATGACTGTATCTGTTTTTACCCTGTCCAATCAACATCATGATACACACTGCACAAAGTGAAAACATAATTGTAATTGAAAGCTTTTGTCGTCCAGTCCAAAGCGAGAACTGCTGTACTAGCAATTCTATAGACAAAACAATTCGAGCTCTCTTTCCATAACATTTCTTTTCTAATTGGTCTAGGTGTTTATTTTGAGTATCTACAGGTGCAAACGTAAAAATATATGTATAACAGCAGAAGGCACTGATACAGCTAACAACATTGTTTATTGGCAGATTTTTGAATAAAATTATAAACATTAAAACAATGACATTAGAAATGAAATAACATCTCATAGCTGTACTTGCATGATATCCGCCAGCATATATTCTCAAAACAGAATAAAACAAGATAAATACAACAGTATACATGATTGTGTGAAATATAGCCCCTATTACCATAAAAGAGAATAGATTGAATAGGAATATCAGAAGGTTCTGAATTCCATACGCATACACATCCATGTCTTGCTGTTTAATAATCTTTTTCCTACAAAGCCAGTGTATTATTCTTTTAGTACTTCTAGCAAACATTTAGAATTTCCGAAGTTTTTTTACGGATTCCGGTTCCTCCGGCTGATGAGCAATGATCATGCAGCTAGAATTTGCAGTTACAGTAGCAAATACGAATGCCAATGCAGCAAAACACTGCCCAAATCGCAAAAACATTTTTTTCATGTATACACCCCTTTCTATCTGCCAACTATACAATACCATAAAATTCGAGTTTTGCATCCTATCTTGTTGAATTTGATATATGTTAATGTTGAAATTTAAAGAGATCATATGGAACTATGCGTATTCTCTTGATTTTATAATCCTTTATTTTCCATTTTATGCTTATACACTTTTGTTACAAACAAAAAAGCAGAGGCATCCATATTTGAATGCCTCTGCTTTCTGTAATTTATTTTACGCTATAAAAAAGTTATTATACATAGAGGAGAAGTTTAACTGTAAACATATTGTCATCATGCAGTATCTTGACAGTTCCATTATACTTATCAACTGTTTTTTCAATATTCTTTAATCCGTACCCATGAATACGGGTATCCTTTTTTCGACTTATGATTTTCTGGTTTTTCATGATTACTGTGCCATCATAACTATTAGAGATAGAAATGATAATTCTTCCTTTTGTTTCACGGTATAAAAAATAGATGGTCTTATTTGAAACAGAAGCAACAGTGGTAATCGCATTATCTAATAAATTTCCAAGTATAATAGTGAGATCTCTTGGATCAATCACTTGATCGGAAGCGGCTTCAACTCTATACTGCAGTTTTGTTCCCAGTTCTGCTTCTGATAATTTGAAATTAATAATACTATCCAGATAAATATTTCCTGTTTTGCTGTACACTTTTGTAGTAGGTAATGATGCTATATTTTTTTCAATATAATCTTGTATCTCTGTGATTTTGCTTTCTTCTGCCAATCCAGCAAGCACCATCATATGATTTTTCAAATCGTGCCGATAAGAAGCTGTATTTTCTTGCATTTGATTCATCAGTTCACACTGATGAAAATAATATTGTCTTTCTTTGTTCAACACCTCCGCATCGACTCTTTTCATGTAAAACTGTGCCAAGAGATCATAAAGATAAAAAATCAGAATATTCGCAATTACTAGCAATACGAGAGCGATTGTAAGTTGGATTGTATGAATTTCCTCATTAAAAAACAATGTAAATGCAATGATAACAGAAATAATTGGAATCAAACAGGAAGCAGACCATATTGGAATAGAAAGGTTGGAGTTTAATTTCATGCTCTTTATGTTATAAAATATTAAAGTACCTAAGAAGAATAATAATTTCATGATTATTAAGCCTGCGACATTTTGATAACTGCCTTCTCCAATCATATCCGTTTTTGCATAACCAGTTATATTGCCGACTATCAATTCTACTACAGCCATATAACAATACAAAAACAATACAACACAAATTTTCTTCCATAATCGTGTTCGATAAGTACAAGTAACAAATGAAATTGCAGAAATAGCAAAAATTAAATTGAAAATAGGAGCATCTATGATTAAGTGAAGAATTCCTGTAGAAAGAAAATAGTATACAAAAGCAAAATACGTTACTTTCGTATGTTGTTTCCATCCAAAAAACAAATCCATGTACCTGTATATGATAAAAATTTCAAATATATCTGCAAGTAAATAAAAAATAGGATAGGTAAAAGTACTCATTTACATTTCATTCCTCCATATCTTCGATTTCTAATTGTAAGTCTCGCATCTCTTTTCTTTTCGATTGGCTAATTGGAAGTCGCTTTTGATTTGACATAATCACATTGTCGTACTCAAATTTTCTGATATGATAATAGTTTACTAAAAACGACTTATGTATTCTAAAAAACTGAGTTGGTACTTGAGATTCAACATTATCCAACTTATCATAGAATTCCAACATATCTGTGGTAGTTATAATATTGACTTTTCGATTTGTGCTTTCAAAGTACAAAATATTTGCAATAGGAACCCTCTGCAGGACATGATTATTTTGAAATGTAAAAACATCTTCTGGTCGTCTTGTTAATTTCCGAAATCGATTTACTGTCCTTTCTAAATCAGAATAGCAAATTGGTTTACTTAAAAAATCCAAACAATTGATAGAGAATAATTTTCTATCATAGCCATCTTTTCCGGAAATAAATACAATTTGCATCCACTCATCCTGAGCAATTTCACGAATCCAATGTCCTACTTGAATTCCATTTTGGATTGGCATTTCAATGTCTAAATAGATTAAATCAAAATGCATCTCATGATTTATATCTAGTGTCAACAAGTGCCCATCTTCATATGTATAGATTTCGAATACCACAGAATTTTTTAAGGCATAGGTATTCAAAAATCTTTTAACCTGCTTACGAATCATTTCATTGTCATCTACTACTGCTATGCGAATCACGCAATATGCCCCTTTCTTAGCTTTCTCTCTCTATTTCCATAATACCATAAAAAATCCCAAAAAGCAAGAAGAATAGATGGTTTATCACTGGAGATACTAAAAGGAAAGAAGCATTTTTGTTTCGTAAAATCCGCCCATTGACCATTCAAACCTAAAAAATCACGCTGTTTCCGATACTTTTTGCATTTTCCATACGATTTTTTGACGGCGAAACATTATCCCGTCAATTGCAGTCGCTTTACATATTCCTGCTTCATTTGCATAGAAGAATGCACATATCGATTCAAAGTAATACTGGCATCAGCGTGTCCTAGCAATTCACTCAGCGTCTTTGCATCAAACCCATGGGCAATACAATCTGTGGCATAAGTGTGTCGAAGCAGATGAAATGGAACCTTCCGGATACCACAAAGTTTCAGGATTTTCTGAAACCGATACTGCATGGTTCTCGGTTCTGCCGGTTTGCTTTTCCCAGTAATCAGGTACAAAAAATCCTGCCGTTTTTTCTTCTCCAGCAGTGTCAACAAGAAGGATGGAATCGGAATTGTCCGCACAGAAGTTCTGCTTTTGGGAGAGCCAATCAGTACCTCTGAACAGCCATTTCGATAGACCCTCTGCACAGTTCGCTTCACGGATAGTGTTCCGTTTTCAAAGTCAATATCACTCCATTGTAAGCCGCATAATTCACCTACACGTAAACCGGTGAACAAGCACAGCAGAATCGCCAAATCAATGGTCAACCCTGTCTGAAGAAGATATTGCTCCAACTTCTTTCGCTCCTCAGAAGACAAAACATCCAGCTGCTTTTTCTCTGCTTTCGGCATAGTGAAATGTGTTCCATGAATGTGATACTCCTGCACCGCATACTGTTCTATGCTGTGGTAAACCCGCATAATGTCCTGTACAAACCGAGCGGAAAGTCCGCCAGTTCCGCACAATCGACCGCTTTGCAGTTTCTCATAGACAAAATCATTTAGCTGATGTGTCGTCATATCCGTGAGATACTTTGTTCCGAGATCCGGAAGAATGTGATTGCGAATGACATTCTCATAGTGCGCATAACTAGACGGTTTCACACGCAGTTTTGCCGCAGAAAGCCATTGACGAGATGCCTCTGCCACGGTCAATTTCAAAGCAGAAACTGGCTGGCTCTGCAAAACAGCTTGAAATTGTGCCATTTTTTCCTTTACCTCAGAAAGCGTTCTGGCATACACAAATTTGTATTTCAGCGATCCATCTTCCTTATGACCAATCGGGACACGTCCCTCAAACCGACCATCTTTTCTCTTGTAAATGTTGCTGCCTCTTCTCGGCATTTGAAATTCCTCCTGACAAGTTTTCGGACTGTTCAAAACAGGGAAAATCCTGTTTTTTCTCTGATTTGGATGATTTATTCATGAATTTTCAGAAATATATACTTTACTTTTTCTGAAAATCTGCTATAATGATAGCAGATTCGATACTGTTTTGTCTGAAATTTCTGCAAATAAATGGGCGGATTTTACGAAGAAATCTACATTTCATAGAAACAAAATGCCATGCTGAGAAGATGTGCTTTCCCAGCATGGCATTTTTTATGGTTCTGGATTTGTTCCCTGATACATTCTTGGCTTGTATGCGTTGTGTCAATTTCAATTTCGTGTATTTCTGATCTTATCCTGACTTGTTCCCGCATACAGAAAAAGGGCATCTCAGCTACTTTTCAAATATTCTCCAAAAAGAAAAAAGTGCCGAAAAATCAGCACTTTTTCATCTATTATCCTTGCTTCCTTGACATCAATACCACGCACTCAACGTGCCTCGATACCCTTGAATTGATAACATACGCTGACTTGTTTCCACGGAGATACGTCTTTGGGAACAAATCAGCGATTTTCCCGTTCTTGGGAAGAAGTCGAGTGTGAATGTATATTCTACGCCAATTTGTTTCAATGATTTGATTTGTGATTGAATCTCAGGAATTATCATTTCACGCATTTCTCTTTGACACCATAATTCTCGTGCGAATCCCCGAACAAACGCACTTTCGCTGACAAAATCAGAATGACTAACAAACTGAAAATCCATGCTGATGACAAAATAATCCTCGCTTAAATAGGAAGCTAACGCACGAATTATCGTCGTCTTCCCATACTATCTTCCTCGATTGATTGTAAAATAATCCCCACGGTCGATCATTTTTTTGATCTCCGCAAGTCTAGAATCCAGATTGACCATATAATGCTGCTGCGGATTGCAGGAACCCGTAATATTAAAAATTCTCTCCATAGTCATCACCCTTTCGCATCGTGATTTACTTGTTATTGAAATTATACCACAAAAAAACTGAAATTGCAAGCAGTGTGAAAGAAAAAGCTTGAAAACTCAAATATAAGTTTTCAAGCTTTTATGGTTTAAATCCGGTCGTCGCAACTGCCTAAGGGCTCTCATTTTGATACAAAATAATCCCAAAAATCCCGCAATTCTGCGAGGTTTTTTGTTTTTCGGCTGAGAAATTGCTTGACATTGCCGAAATTTTGTGGTATAGTAGTATTCATTGTGAGTCCGAAATCGGACAAAA
>ERZ860445.1336-NODE-1336-length-14070-cov-2.165822_pt1 | contig 14070 bp, 12 predicted proteins | sample MGYA00509977_ERZ860445 | MGnify/ENA primary metagenome ERZ860445 (study PRJEB30046, sample SAMN00715233) | human gut metagenome | study: EMG produced TPA metagenomics assembly of the A metagenome-wide association study of gut microbiota in type 2... | reverse complement strand
CCAGCGGCTCCTGCTGGCGCAGGCGATTCTCGCCGACCCGGAGGGACTCGTGCTCGACGAGCCGACGAGCTTTTTGGACATCCGCTACAAACTGGAACTGCTCTCCGTCCTCAAGCGCATGGTGCGCGAAAATGACCTCGCTGTGCTGCTCTCGCTCCACGAGCTCGATCTGGCGCGGCGCATTTCGGACACAGTCATCTGCGTCGCGGGCGACCGCATCGACCGCATCGGCACGCCGGAGGAGATCTTCACGAGCGACTACATCGCGCAGCTCTATCACTTGGAGCGCGGGAAGTACGACGAGTGCTTCAGCACATTGGAATTTGTACCGTAGCGCATACAAGTAAAAACGCTTTATAGAGATTGCAGAAGGAGGGGAGACCATGCAGGAAGCGGTGCCGAGATTGCTCATTGCCGGGACGAACAGCGGGTGCGGCAAGACGACGGTGACCTGCGCGATCTTGCAGGCGCTTGTCGACGGCGGCGTTTCTGTCGCCGCGGCGAAGTGCGGTCCCGATTACATTGACCCCATGTTCCACCGCGAGATCATCGGCGCGAAGAGCAGCAATTTGGACCCCTTCTTTTTTGACGACGACACGCTGCGCTTCCTCCTCGCGCAAAACGGCGCAGGGAAGGACGTGACGGTCATCGAGGGCGTGATGGGCTATTACGACGGCATCGGCCTTGATTCCTCACGCGCGAGCACCTTTGAGGTCGCGCAGCGGACGGAGAGCCCCGTTGTACTCGTGCTGAACGCGAAGGGCGCGGGATTGTCAGTGCTGGCCGTGCTCGACGGTTTTCTGCACTTTGCGCCGGAAAACCGCATCCGCGGCGTCATTCTGAACGGCTGCACGGCGATGAGCTATCCGACGCTTGCGCGGGTGATCGAAGAACGCTTCGGCGTGCGCGCCTGCGGCTTTCTGCCGCAAATGCCCGACTGCTCGCTCGAGAGTCGTCACCTCGGCCTCATCACCGCGGCAGAGGTGAATGATCTGAAAGAGAAGATGCAGCGTCTCGCCGCCAAGGCGCGGGAGACGATCGACCTGCAAATCGCGAAGCGCGCGCCGCCGCTTACATTCACTCCGCCGGACATTCCGGCGGCGGGCGAGCATGTGCGCATCGGCGTCGCGCGCGACAGGGCATTTTGCTTTTACTATGAGGACAGTCTGGACCTGCTGTGTCGCCTCGGTGCGGAGATCGTACCGTTCAGTCCGCTGTCAGATGAACGCTTGCCGGAAGACCTGCACGGCCTGTACCTCGGCGGCGGCTATCCCGAGCTCTACGCGGAGCGGTTGGAGGCAAACGCCGCCATACGCGCTTCTATCCGCGCGGCGGTGGAAAGGGGACTGCCCTGCGTCGCCGAATGCGGCGGCTTTATGTACCTGACGCAGTCCATCGCGGGACATGCGATGGCGGGCGTTTTATCGGGCAGCTGCTTCGACGCGGGGAAGCTGACGCGCTTTGGCTACGCAACATTGACGGCGCAGCGGGATTCGATGCTGTTTGCCGCGGGCGAGCAGATCCCCGCGCACGAGTTCCACCGCTGGGATGCGGAAAATCCGGGCGAGGACTTCCTCGCGGAAAAGCCGAGCGGAAGAAGCTGGCGCTGCGCGTATGCGGGCGAAACGCTCTACGCGGGCTATCCGCATTTCCACTTTTACGCAAACCTGAGCGCCGCGGAGCGCTTTGTTGCTGCCTGCCGAAAGGAGAAACACCGCTATGAGTGAGCCGATGAAGCCGATGGAAATTGAACAGCGCAGCTTCGAGATCATCACGGAGCTGCTGGGAAACCGCGTGCTCGACCCCGAAAACGAGCTTGTCATCAAGCGTGTCATCCACACGACGGCGGATTTTGACTATGCCGACAATCTGACGTTTTCCGACCACGCGGTGCAAAAGGGTATCGCCGCGCTGAAAAGCGGCTGCGACATCGTCACCGACACGCAGATGGCGAAAGCTGGCATCAACAAGACGATCCTCGCGAGCCTCGGCGGCGAGGTGCACTGCTTCATGTCTGACCCCGACATTGCGCAGGAGGCGAAGACGCGCGGCGTGACGCGGGCATTCGTTTCGATGGAAAAAGCGGCAATGCTGCAAAAACCCTGTATTTTTGCCATCGGCAACGCGCCGACGGCGCTGCTGTCACTCGAGGCGCTGATGGAAGAGAATAAGGTTGCCCCCGCGCTCATCATCGGCGTGCCGGTGGGCTTTGTAAATGTGGAAGCGAGCAAGGAGCAGATCATCGACGCGGCGCGCGCGCCGTACATTGTGGCGCGCGGACGCAAGGGTGGCAGCAAGGTGGCGGCCGCCATCTGCAACGCCCTGCTTTATCAAATCAGGCGGTAGCACCATGGAAGAATATCTCGTAAAGGACGGCAAGCGCCTGCGCCTCGGCTATACGACCGGCTCGTGCGCGGCGGCTGCGGCCAAGGCTGCGGCGTGGATGCTGCTGACGGGCAGAAAAAAGGACACGATCCGGCTGCAAACGCCCAAGGGCATCGAACTCAACTTAGACGTACTAGAAACGGAACTGTCTCCGGACGAGGCGCGCTGCGCCATCCGAAAGGACAGCGGTGACGACCCCGACGTGACGCGCGGTACGCTCATTTTTGCCGCGGTGAGAAAATCGGCCACGCCCGGCGTGACCATCGACGGCGGCGAGGGCGTTGGCCGCGTGACGAAGCCGGGGCTCGACCAGCCCGTGGGCGAGGCGGCCATCAACTCTGTGCCGCGGCAGATGATCGAAGAGAACGTGCGCGAGGTCTGCGCGCTTGTCGGCTACGACGGCGGCCTTGACGTGACGATCTCCGCGCCGGAGGGCGAGGCGCTCGCGAAAAAGACTTTTAACCCGCGCCTCGGCATTGAGGGCGGCATCTCCATTCTGGGCACGACCGGCATCGTCGAGCCGATGAGCGAGCAGGCATTGCTTGACACCATCCGCGTGGAACTGCGGCAGCGGCGCGAGAACGGCGCGGACTACATCCTCCTTGCGCCCGGCAACTACGGCGCGGACTACATCCGCGATTTTATCGGGCTTGACCCGAAGACGGCGGTGCTGACGTCGAACTTCATCGGCGACAGCCTGGAATTCTGCAAGGAATTCGGTTTTCACGGCGCGCTGCTCATCGGGCACATTGGTAAGTTCGTCAAGCTCGCGGGCGGCATGTGGAACACGCACTCGAAATTCGGCGACTGCCGCATGGAGATCATCGCCTCGCACAGCGCGGCGCTGGGCCTGCGCGCAGAACGCACGGAGGAAATTCTGCACTGCGCCACCTGCGACGACGCGCTGCGCATCCTGGACGAAGAGGGGCTGAAGGATGCCTTCCTCGTGCGTCTGGGACAGCGCATCGGCACGATGCTCGGCTATAAGAGCGGCGAACTCCGGAGCGGCGCGATCTTATTTTCGAAAGAATACGGTTTCCTCTGCGAAACGGAAGGCGCGGAGGAACTGCTCGAACAGATCAGGGAGGGCTGAACGTGGTACATTTTGTTGGCGCCGGAAGCGGCGCGCCGGATCTCATCACGCTGCGGGGCGCAAGGCTCCTTGGCGAAGCAGATGTGGTGATCTACGCGGGTTCGCTCGTGAATCCCGAGCTCTTGACGCTCGCGAAACCGGACTGCGAGGTTCACGACAGCGCGAAGCTGACGCTTGAAGAGGTCATCGCCCTCATCGAGCGGGCGGAGCGCGAGGGAAAGACCACCGTGCGATTGCACACGGGCGACCCGAGCATTTACGGCGCGGTGCGCGAGCAGTTCGACGCGCTCACAGAGCGCGGCATCGACTTTGATGTCTGCCCCGGCGTCAGCTCGTTCTGCGGCGCGGCGGCGGCGCTGCGGGCGGAGTATACGCTGCCGAACGTGAGCCAGACGGTCATCATCACGCGCACGGCGGGCCGCACGCCGGTACCCGAGCGTGAGTCCATCCGCAGCTTGGCCGCGCATCAGGCGACGATGGTGCTGTTTTTGAGCACGGCGCTCACGGAAACGCTGCAAGGAGAACTACTTGCCGGCGGCTATGCCGCGGAAACGCCCGCGGCCGTCGTTTACAAGGCGACATGGCCGGAGGAGAAGATCTTCCGCTGCACGGTGGGCACGCTGCATAAGACGGTGACGGAAAACGGCATGAAAAAGACGGCGTTGATCGTGGTGGGCGGCTGCCTTGGCGACGAATATCTGCGCTCGCTGCTCTACCACCCCGACTTTACGACGGAATACCGCAAGGGGAAGGCATGAAGATCGCAATTTTTGCCTACAGCCACGGCGGCAGCGCGGCAGCGCGGCGCGTTCGCGCGGTGCTGGCGGAGGCGGAAACCGTCTGCTACGCGGTACCGCGATTGGAAGAAGCGGGCTTCCTGCCGCTTGCGAAGGACATCTACCGCGAGCGCTTTTCGTCGATGGATGCGCTCATCTTCATCGGCGCGTGCGGTATCGCCGTGCGTGAGATCGCGCCGTATCTTGTGAGCAAAAAGACCGATCCCGCGGTGCTCTGCATCGACGAGAAGATGCAGTTTGTCATTCCGCTGCTCTCCGGCCATATCGGCGGCGCGAATGATTTGGCGCGCCGACTGGCAGGCGCGCTCGGCGCATCGGCGGTCATCACGACGGCAACGGACGTGAACGGTAAATTTGCCGTCGATGCCTGGGCAGCAAAAAATGAATGCGCCATTTCGAGTATGCTGCTTGCAAAAAAGGTCGCAGCGGAAATTCTGGAGCGCGATGTACCGCTTGTGAGCGATTTTCCGATCAAGGGTGCATTGCCCGGCGGAATTGTGGAAAAAACGCAGGGCGCGCTGGGAATTGTGATCGGATACTGCACGAAAGAACCGTTTGCCGAAACGCTGCGCCTCACGCCGAGAGTATTGCGTGTCGGCATCGGCTGCCGCAGGGGAACTGCACAGGAAACCGTTGAAGCCGCCGTTGCGGCGGTGCTTTCTGCGCATCAGCTGGATCCAAGCGCGGTCAAGGGCGTCTATTCCATTGACTTAAAGCAGCAGGAGGCGGGGCTGCTTGCCGCCTGCGCGAAGCACAACTGGCCGACGGTATTTTACACGGCAGAGGAATTGCGCAGCGTACCGGGCGAATTTACGGATTCCCCCTTCGTGCAGGAGATGACGGGTGTCGGCAACGTCTGCGAGCGCGCAGCGATGCGCGGCGCGGAGAAATTATTGGTGAAAAAGACTGCGGTGGACGGCGTGACCGTCGCCGTGGCGGCGGAGCATTGGGAGGTTTCCTTTGGGTAAAGTGATCGTGGTGGGCATCGGCCCCGGCAGCTATGAGGATATGACGATCCGCGCTGACCGCGCGCTGCAATCGTGCGACGCCATCGTCGGCTACGGAGTTTATGTTGACCTTGTGAAGGAGCGCTATCCGGACAAGGCGTTTTATGAAACGCCCATGACGCAGGAGGCAAAGCGCTGCGCGCTCGCGCTTGATCTGGCGCGCGCGGACAAGACCGCGGCGATGGTCTGCTCGGGCGACAGTGGTATTTACGGCATGGCGGCGCTCGTGTACGAGCTGCGCGGCGAGAGCAGAGAACCGGAGATCGAGGTCGTCCCAGGCCTGACGGCGGCGTGCAGCGCCGCGGCGCTTTTGGGCGCGCCGCTGACGCACGACTTTGCCGTCATCAGCCTGAGCGACCGCCTGACGCCGTGGGAGACCATCGAAAAGCGCCTGACGCACGCGGCAAAGGCCGACCTGACCATCGCCCTTTACAATCCCGCGAGCCGTTCGCGGCCCGCACATTTGAAGCGTGCGTGTGATATCCTGTTGCGCGACCTGCCGGACAGCCGCCTCTGCGGCATCGCGCGCAACATCGGCCGCGCGGGGGAAAGCTGGCGCACCCTGACGCTCGGGGAGCTCAGAGAGGCAGAGGTCGATATGTTCTGCACGGTGATCGTCGGCAACGTATCAACGAAGGAAATTGCGGGGCGGCTCATCACGCCGCGAGGGTACAAAAATGTGTAAGATCTGCATTTTCGCAGGTACGACGGAGGCGCGCCGACTCGTGGAGCTTTTGAGCACCCAGCCGGTCTCCGTCACGGCCTGCGTAGCAACGGAATACGGTGAAACGCTCCTGCCCGAAGGGGGCAACGTGACGGTGCGCTCGGGGCGTATCCCGGTGGACGGGATCATTCAAATGCTCTCCGACACGAAATTTGATTTGGTGATCGACGCGACGCACCCCTATGCGGCATCGATCACCGAGAGCGTTGCGCGCGCCTGCGCGGAGACAGGGACAGAATATCTGCGCCTTCTGCGCGAGGAGTCTGACAAGGTATCTGACTTTACTTACGTGTTGAATGCGGAAGCAGCAGCGCTGTTCCTGTCGAAGACGGACGGAAATATCCTGCTGACGACCGGCAGCAAGGATCTGAAAACGTATAGCAAGGTAAAAGACTTTACAGATAGAGCCTATGCGCGCGTGCTGCCGCTGGACGCGTCGCTCGCGCTCTGTCGCGAGGCGGGCGTGCAGCCGTCGCACATTTTAGCGATGCAGGGGCCGTTTTCCGAGGAGATGGACACGGCCATGCTGCGCGCCGTGTCGGCTAAGTGGCTCGTGACGAAGGACGGCGGCGAGGCGGGCGGCTTTGCCGCCAAGGTCGCCGCGGCGCGAAAGGCCGGGGCAAATGTGCTCGTGATCGGACGGCCAAAGCAGCGGGAGGGGAAGTCCTTTTCGCAGGTGTTGGACAGCTTGGAGTGCCGCTTTGGTTTCCGATTCGCGCAGAGTGTGAAGATCGTCGGTATCGGGCCGGGCAGCAGGGATGCGATGACGCAGGAGGCGCGCCGCGCGATCGAAGAGGCGGACTGCCTCATCGGCGCGAGACGCATGCTGGATGCCGCCGCGCGCGGCGGGCAGAAGACTTATGCCGCCATCGCACCACAGGAGATCGCGGATTTCATTCACGCGCACTGCGAATACCGGCAAAGTGCGGTCGTGATGTCGGGCGACACGGGCTTTTTCAGCGGCACGAGGAAGCTGCTGCCGCTGCTTTCTGACTGCGAGGTCAGCGTGCTGCCGGGCCTGAGCTCGCTTTCCTACCTCTGTGCAAAGCTGCAAACGTCCTATGAGGACGTTCATGTCGTCAGCCTGCATGGCCGCGCGCACGACATCTCGGCAGACGTGCGCGCGCACGCGCGCGTTTTCGCGCTCGTCGGCGGCGAGAATGGCGTGAACGGCCTGTGCCGAACGCTGGCGGAAAACGGCCTCGGCACCGTGACGGTGAGCGTCGGCGAACGTTTAAGCTACGAGGACGAGACCGTCACCACCGGTACGGCGGAGGAACTGCAAAGTAAGGCCTTTGCGCCCTTGAGCGCCGTGCTGATCGAAAACGTCCATCCCGATGCCATCGTGACGCACGGACTGCCGGACGAGGCGTTTTTGCGCGGCGCGGGCGAGGGCGGCGTTGTGCCGATGACCAAGAGCGAGGTGCGCGCCGTCGCGCTCTCGAAGCTCCGCCTGACCGAGCGCGCCGTCTGCTATGATATCGGCGCGGGAACGGGTTCGGTCGCCATCGAGATGGCGCTTCAGGCGAAGCACGGTCATGTCTACGCCGTTGAGCGCAGAGACGACGCGGTCGAGCTGTTGAAAAAGAATCAAGCGGCGTTCCATGTGGAGAACCTGACGGTCGTTTCCGGCACTGCGCCGGAGGCGTGCCGCAATCTGCCTGCACCGACGCACGTCTTTATTGGCGGCAGCGCGGGCAACCTGCGTGATATTCTGTCGATGCTGCTTGCCAAAAATCCGCACGTCCGCATCGTGGCGACGGCCGTCTCGCTTGAGAGCATCGCCGAGCTGACGGCGTGCATGAAGGATTTTGCCTTTACCGAGGCGGAGGCCGTCTCCGTCCAGATCGCCCGCGGCAAAAAGGCGGGGCCGTATCACCTGATGACGGGGCAGAACCCCGTGTATATCTTCACGATGCAGTCGGAGGAGAAACCATGATTTGCCTCGTTTTGCCGCTTCTCATCGGCTTTGGCATCGACTGCGTTCTGGGCGATCCGCACAGTCTGCCGCATCCGGTCGTGCTGATCGGGAAGACGATCAGCGCGCTGGAGTGCGTCCTGCGGAGAATATTCGCCAAAACGCCGCGCGGTGAGCGCGCGGCGGGCGCAGTGCTGTGGTTGATCGTCGCATTTTTTGCGACGGCGGTGCCCGCGCTGCTTCTGTGTTTGTGCGGCAGGGTGAGTCCGTGGCTGCGCCTCGCGGTCGAGAGCGTCATGTGCTGGCAGATCTTGGCGGCAAAGTCGCTGCGGGATGAGAGCATGAAGGTGTATCACGAACTCGAGCACGGCAGCATCGAATCCGCGCGCCGCGCCGTTTCGATGATCGTGGGACGCGACACGGCGGCGCTTGACGATGCGGGCGTGACGCGCGCCGCGGTCGAGACCGTGGCGGAGAACACGTCAGACGGTGTGGTCGCGCCGCTTTTGTACCTTGCCATCGGCGGCGCGCCGCTGGGCTTTTTCTACAAGGCTGTGAATACGATGGACTCGATGCTCGGCTACGTCGAGCCGCCGTATAAGGACATCGGCCTTGTGCCTGCGAAGGCGGATGATATTGCGAACTATCTGCCTGCGCGCCTCTCTGCATTGCTGATGCTCGCGGCGGGCGGACTTCTGCGCATGGACGTGAAAAACGGCTGGAAGATATCCGCCGCGACCGCTACAAGCACGCGAGCCCGAACTCCGCGCAGACGGAGTCGGTCTGCGCGGGCCTTTTGGATGTGCGCCTCGCGGGCGACGCGTGGTATCACGGCGTGCTGCACAAAAAGGAGTACATCGGCGACGCACTGCGGCAGATCGAGCATGAGGATATCCCGCGCGCCTGCCGGCTGATGTACGGCACGACGCTTCTGGCGCTGCTGCTCGGCTGTGCGGTCCGGCTGCTGATTTTTTCGCTGTGAGGGAAGAGAATGCTTTACCAAACGGAAAATCGCCACGGCGGAGATATCTACGACGGCGGTATTGCGCTCGACTTTTCGGCGAATGTGAGCCCGCTCGGCACGCCGAGAAGCGTGACCGACGCGATCGAACGCGCGCTGCCCGAGCTCTACCGCTACCCAGACCCCTACTGCCGGACACTCGTACAGACGATCTCGGAATATGAGGGGGTGCCGAAGAACTTTGTCCTCTGCGGCAATGGCGCGTCCGAGCTGATCTATGCCTATTGCGGGGCCGTGCGGCCCAAGCGCGCGATGGAGCTCGCACCGACGTTTTCGGAGTATTCGCTCGCCTTGCGGCGGACAGGCTGCGAGGTCATGCGCTTTGCGCTCAAGCAAGAGGAAAACTTTGACTTGCGGGAGAACTTTTTGCCGATCCTTGCGCGCGAAAAGATCGATGCGCTGTTCCTCTGCAACCCGAACAACCCGACGGGACGGCTCATTGCGGACGATTTGCTGGAAGAAATTCTGCGCATCTGCCGCGAGAAAAATATCGCGCTTTTTGTCGATGAGTGCTTTTTGAGCCTGTCGGACGGCGGCGTTGATCTGACGCCGTCCCTATCTGACTTCCCGCAGCTTTTTATCCTCAAGGCCTTTACGAAGAGCTTTGGCATGGCGGGGCTGCGGCTGGGGTACGGCCTGAGCGCGGACGAGGCATTGCTGCGGAAGATGTCGGCGGCGGTGCCGCCGTGGAATGTCTCGACGCTTGCACAGGCGGCGGGCGTCGCCGCGCTGGGCGATGCGGAGTTTCTGGAGAAAAACCGAACCATCATCCGAGCGGAGCGCCCGTGGCTCGAGGAAAAACTGAGGAAATTCGGCTTTTGGGTGTGCCCATCGCAGGTGAATTACATCTTATTCCGTGGCGATGTGGGCTTGACGGAACAGCTGCGAGCGCGCGGCGTCGCGATCCGCGACTGCGCAAATTTCGAGGGCCTGACATCCGGCTGGTATCGCGTCGCGGTCCGGCAGTACGAGGAAAACGAACAGCTTATCGCGGCAATCAGAAGCGTGGGAAAGGAGTGAGCGCATGGCAAAAACTATCATGATCCAGGGGACGATGTCCAACGCGGGCAAGAGTCTGCTGGCCGCGGGGCTCTGCCGCGTTTTGAAGCAGGACGGCTATCGCGTTGCCCCGTTCAAGAGCCAGAATATGGCGCTCAACTCGTTCATCACGAAAGATGGCGGCGAGATGGGGCGCGCGCAGGTGGTGCAGGCTGAGGCCGCGGGCATCGAGCCGGATGTGCGCATGAATCCGATTTTACTGAAGCCGACGACGGACGTCGGCAGTCAGGTCATCGTGAACGGACGCGTACAGGGCAATATGCCCGCGATGGAATACTATCGCAGAAAGCGCGACTTTATCCCTGCGGTGATGGAGGCCTATGAGAGCTTGGCACGCGAGTACGACATCATCGTCATCGAGGGCGCGGGCAGCCCCGCGGAAATCAATTTGCAGGAAAACGACATCGTCAACATGGGTCTTGCCCGCATGGTAGATGCGCCGGTGCTGCTGGTGGGCGACATCGACCGCGGCGGCGTGTTCGCCCAGCTCTACGGCACGGTCGCGCTGCAAAGTGAAGAGGACAGAAGGCGCATCAAGGGCGTTGTTGTCAACAAATTCCGCGGTGACCGCGCCATTCTGGAACCGGGGCTCAAAACGCTTGAGGAGCTTTGCGGCGTACCCGTGGCGGGCGTTGTGCCATACCTCCATGTCGACATCGACGACGAGGATAGCTTGAGCGAACGCTTCGGGCGGGATAAGGAGCCGCGGCTCATCGACATTGCGGTCATCCACCTGCCGCGCATTTCGAACTTTACGGATTTTTCGCCGTTTGAGCGCTACGAGAATGTCTCGCTCCGCTATGTGGAGCGGGCGCGGGATCTGCGCGCGCCGGATATGATCGTGATTCCCGGTACGAAGAGTACGATCGCCGACCTCCAATGGCTCCGCCAGAGCGGACTGGAGGCGTCGATCCAAAAGGCTGCGAGCGGCGGCACGCTGGTTTTCGGCGTCTGCGGCGGCTATCAGATGCTCGGACGGCACATTTCCGACCCCGAACAGGTCGAGGCCGCGGGCGTGACGGAGATCGACGGAATGGGCCTTCTGCCGCTCGAAACAGTATTTCAGGGCGAAAAGGTGCAGACGCAGACGCGAGGCGTTTTCTCCGGCGTCGCGGGACTGCTCTCTGAGCTGAACGGCAAGCGCTACGCGGGCTACGAGATCCACATGGGCCGCAGCGAAGAAGCGCGCGGCGCGCTCATCAGCTTGGGCAATGTCTACGGCAGCTATGTCCACGGTATTTTCGATGAGCAGGAGGTCGCCGACACGATCTTAAAAGCGCTGTGCGCGAAAAAGGGTGTTTCCTTTGAAGCGCTCGGCAGCTTTGACGCGAAAGCCTACAAAGAGCGGCAGTATGATCTGCTGGCAGACGCGGTGCGCGCGGGGCTCGATATGCCGCTCATCTACCGCATTTTGAATCGGGAGGTGTGAGCATGCAGGGAATGATTCACCTGTACTGCGGCGATGGCAAAGGCAAGACGACCGCGGCGGTCGGACTGAGCGTCCGCGCGGCGGGCGCTGGAAAGCGCGTGCTGTTTGCGCAGTTTTTGAAGGACGGCAGCTCGTCGGAACTGAACGTCCTGCGCGCGCTGCAAAATGTTGAGGTCGCGTGCTGCACGCAGAACTTCGGCTTTTTCAAGGCGATGGACGGGCAGACGAAAGCGGCGGCGCAAAAGGCCTATTCCGCGCTGCTGGAAGACGTGATGCGAAAGAGCGCGGACGGCGTCGATCTGTTCGTGCTCGACGAGGCGGTCGCCGCCTGCAACCACGGCTTGATCGAAGAGACAACGCTGATCGACTTTCTGCGCGGCAGACCAAAAGCGCTTGAAGTCGTGCTGACGGGGCGAGATCCGTCGCAGCATTTGCTGGACGCCGCCGACTATGTGACGGAGATGCGAAAGCGCAAGCACCCGTTTGACCGAGAAATCGCCGCGCGGCGCGGCGTCGAATTTTAAGGAGGGGAGAGCCATGCAGAAGGAATTGGACGCGCTTGTGCGCGCAGTCGCGCCGCTCAATCGCGGCGCGATGACGGCGGCGGAAGCGCATCAGGCGCGGCTTGCCAAGCCCCCCGGTAGCCTCGGACGGCTCGAAGAGCTCTCCATCCAGCTTGCGGGGATCACAGGGCGGGTGCACAATGCGCTCAATAAAAAACAGCTGCTTGTCTTCGCTGCGGACAACGGCGTGGTGGCCGAGGGCGTTTCCAGCGCGCCGCAGTCCGTGACGAAGCAGCAGACCATCAACCTGATGCGGGGCAAGACGGGAGCTGCGGTGCTGGCAAAGCACTTTGGCTGCGGCTTGACCGTGTGCGATGTCGGCGTGAATGCCGATATTTACGAGAGCGCCGTTTTGAACCGCAAGATCGCCTACGGCACGCAAAATATCTGCACCGGCCCCGCGATGACGCGGGAGCAAACCTTACAGGCCATCCTGACCGGCGCGGAGATCGCGAGGACGGTCGACGCGGACGTGATCGGTGTCGGCGAAATGGGCATCGGCAACACGACGACCTCTTCGGCGGTGCTGGCCGTGCTGCTGGGAGCGGACGTCGAGGCCGTGACGGGCCGCGGCGGCGGTATCACGGAGGAGAGCTTTCACAAAAAGAAAGCGGTCATCCGCACCGCCATTGAAGTAAACCGGCCGAACAGGGACGATGTTGTCGATGTGCTCTCCAAGGTCGGCGGCTTTGACCTCGCGGCGATGTGCGGCGCATTTTTGGGCGCGGCGGCGGCACGCCGACCGGCGGTCATCGACGGCCTCATTTCCGCCGCGGCGGCGCTGTGCGCCGTCAGGCTGTGCCCGAATGTGCGCGGCTACCTGGTGCCGAGCCACGCCTCGTTTGAGATCGGCTACCGCCTCGCGATGGAGGCGATGGACCTGCGCCCGCTGTTTGACCTCGGCATGCGATTGGGCGAGGGAAGCGGCTGTCCGCTCGCCTTTCAGGTGCTCGACGCTGCGTGCGCTGTCATCAACGACATGGCGACCTTTGACGAGGCGGGCATCAACGACGACTATCTGGACGAAATTCGCCGGGGCGACCAGTTCACGCCCTGAGAGAAGGGAACACGCATGGGAACGCTGATCATGATCTCCGGTGCAAACGGCAGCGGCAAGAGCCGTTATGCCGAGTGCATCGTCGCGCGCACGACAGGCGAGCGCTATTACATCGCCACGATGCGCCCCTGCTCGGAGGAAAATTTGCAGCGCATCGAAAAGCACCGCGAGCAGCGAAAGGACCTGCAATTTACGACGCTCGAATGCCCATATCAGGTCGGCGCGGCGGCGGTCGAAAGGGACGGCGTCGTGCTGCTTGAGGATGTGTCGAATCTGCTGGCAAACGCGATGTTCGAGCGCGGCGGGGATGAAGCAAGCGTGTACGCGGACATCGAAGCGCTGTGCTCGCGCTGCCGTCTGCTCGTCGCCGTGACGATCACAGGCCTGTGCGCCGACGGCTACGACGGCGAGACGGCGGCTTACATCCGCGCGCTGAACGGCCTGAATCAAAGACTGTACGACCGCGCCGCGGCGGCGGTCGCAATGAAAGACGGCGCGCCGTTTGCCGAAAAGGGAGACCTTGATGAGATTATTTGAATCGCTTTTGATCGCGCTGTCGACGTACAGCGCGGTGCCCGTTCCACAGTTTGAGTGGAACGAAAAAAATATGCGCTACGCGATCTGCTTTTTCCCCGCGGTGGGCGTCCTCTGCGGCGCGGCGCTCTGGCTGTGGACCGTACTTGCGCAGGCGACCGGTGTGAGCGGCGTGCTGTTTGCGGCAATCGCGGCGTGCCTGCCGATTTTAGTGACAGGCGGCATCCACATGGACGGTTATCTCGACACGGTGGACGCACTTTCGTCGCACCAGACGCGCGAGAAAAAGCTCGCGATCATGAAGGATGCCAACTGCGGCGCGTTCGCGGTCATTTACGGCGGCGTGTACCTGCTCGCCTACGCGGGCTTTGCCTACGAGGTGTTCGCCGCGGGGCGTATTTTGCTGATTTGCCCGCTGTTCGTGCTCTCTCGCGCGCTGTCGGGCCTGTGCGCGGTGAATCTGCCGAATGCGCGAAAGTCCGG
>ERZ860445.1330-NODE-1330-length-14117-cov-15.386289_pt1 | contig 14117 bp, 12 predicted proteins | sample MGYA00509977_ERZ860445 | MGnify/ENA primary metagenome ERZ860445 (study PRJEB30046, sample SAMN00715233) | human gut metagenome | study: EMG produced TPA metagenomics assembly of the A metagenome-wide association study of gut microbiota in type 2... | reverse complement strand
TACATTTGTTAATTTTTAATTTTTGAATCAGAAAGCCAACTGCTGATTCGCATTATTTATAAAAATCTGTTTTTATAAATAATGACATTACACAATCAATCCTCCAAAATCGCCGGCAATAATCAGCACAAGCCATCCCGCCTGTTTTGTACACACAGGCATACAGTATTCCCTGTCAGAAATACACACAGCAGCACAAAGACCAGAAATTTCCGGTCACACCTACCTGATAAAATTAATTGTATAAATTCAGTCTTAACTGCCTATCCCACGAGTGCAGTTAAATTTGTACGATGGCAGGTCTTCTGACTTACCCCCTCTCCGGAGCCTTCCCGATATTGTTCAGTTATCAGTGGCATAAGCTATTTCCGAAGAGTTGAAGGAGCTTACAGCAGCGGGACTGTTCAGGAATTTCACCTGATTCCCTTTTAATCCGCTTGTCCGAACAGACACACGGAACCATTTCCGGCAACAAAGATATAATATTTTGGATATACACAAAAGCTTAATCGGACAAATAAAGCCCCATTGGCATTTTTCTTTTTCCAATTTTTCCGTAAAATGACAAAATGAAAGTGTCTCACTTCAGCGGAATATACATTTATCAAAATGTCAATTCAAGTCCCCTAAAACAGGCCTTTTTAGACTCAAAGGCAAGTCCGGTTGTAAATTTCCACTTTTTTGGGGTATACCCAAACACAAAAAGACAGAAAATTCACTACCTATCCGTACAGGTCACACAATACACATGCATTACACAACAAATATCTTCTCACACAACAAGAATCACATCTTTTTATCACCCGGATATACATCTTGTAAAAGAGAAGAAAAAACACTCCACTCTGCTAAAAACAGGAATAAAAATCTCTTTTAATCCCCTTTTTTTACACTATTAATACCGTTGGCATGTGTTACTAATAGCGTAAGCTCACGATACAAGTATCGTCACCCACCGATACAAGTATCAAAACCCTCTTTTACGAGTCCTTTTTTCCTTTGTTTCATCCCCTAAATACATGTTATAAAGCATGTATACAGTCCTTTTTTTGATTTATTTCCTCTTTTTTGCCTGTTAAAATTCATTAAATTGCAAAAGTATCAGTTAGCGGAAAAACGAAAAATCAGACTTTATGAAAGAAAAAACCGGATTTTCAAAACATTTTATTTTTCAAGAAAAAGCAGATACGTAATCGAAAAACGACAAATCGACCGATGGATGGATAAATCCGTAATCGCATACAGACACAGGGACGAACTGAACATCTTTTTGCTGGACGTGAATGAGTTTACAAACTCAAGCTAAAACCGGATAAATATTGGTCAAATATACCGTTAAAAAGAGATAAAGAAAACTGATTGTCAATTCTTTTCTTATCTTTTAAATTAGTTCTAAATCATCAGACTTATGAAACAGACATCACTCTTTTTACTGTTTTTCCCTTTGCTGTTATGGTCGTGCAAAGACGAGGAACAATGTCCGGCCAAGGACTATGTGGAAGCAACCTTCCAACTGACCGGAGAATGGGCAGAAGATTACCCTCAATTTGAAGAATTTATGGATTACATTGGTATCGAAGTACTGCATGCAGACGGAACGCCTTATGCATATGGTCTGTTTGATGATATTGATAGCCCTAAAATCAAACTATGCCCAAACGGGCAGTATATCATTAGAGCTATGCTTGTACCAGATGGAAGAGAGAGAATACCCGTTTCATTAAATGGCTGTCTCGGAATTACAGATATCTTCTGGCTCAACAAAATAAATTCTGAAGGAAAACGCCAATGTAGTAATGTAGAAGAAAATTTCATCTACGACAACGAAGTACATTTCTGGCAACTGGAATGCCCACTATATACCTATCCTTATAAAATATATGCAGGACATATCCCTCTATACACCCCTTCATCAGAACATATAATTACGCTTGATATGAAAAGAATGTTCAGCACAATACTACTATCATATGATGAAGAAGCTATTGCTGAAGTTGATGCAATCTTTTACTACCTCAATCATTTCGAAGAAAATGAAATATTTTATATAAATCGTAAAGAAGAACAAAAAATTGATTGCTCCCTTATTTGGGAAACAAAAAACAATTGGTTACCCGACAATTGTTTTTTAAATGATGAGTTACGTATCTCCATGACTAATAAACCTTATGATATTGTTTATTCGCTTAAATTGGAACGTGGGAAAATACAAAAGATAGATGTAGAACTTTAATCACATGAAAGTCGCTTAGTCGAAACGGAGCTTGTGCGCGAGGAAATGCTGAAAAACGGGATACGTGTTTAAGAAAGTTCAATATACATTGTATATATTATATATATATTATATATTTGCAGAAAAGACGGAATTATGGAAGCAACAGTAACATACAAGAAAAAGATAATCGACCTGAAGGAGGACACTTTCAAGGCTCTTTCGGTCATGGCAGCACGCCAGGGCACAAACCTGAAGAAGCTGATCGAAAGTCTGCTCGACAAGACAGCGGAAGAATACGACGACAGCGAAGCATACCGCTATATGTCCGAAAAATATCCGGAAGGAAAGGTGAAGCTGGAGAAGAACGAGCGCAAGGAATTTATGGACTGGCTGGGAGTGGTTGAGAAATGAGGGTTGAATTTTCAAAGGAGTTTGAAAAGGCAGTCCGCAAGCTCTCAGGGAAGATGCTGGATTCAGTGCGTAATTCGGTACAAGAAGTTATCAATTCCGGGAGCATTGAAGAACTGACGGACTGCAAGAAGCTGGTGGATTTTGAGTTTATCTACCGTCTGAGGATAGGCAGTTACCGTGCCTTCTTCAGCTATCATGTACAGATAGTGGATGACTGCGTAATGTTTCTCTATCTGGTACCCAGAGGTCAGGCATACGACAAGAAGATGGAAAAGAATCTGAAAAGAAACGATAAAAAAGCCATCTCAAAGTGAAGTGATCTCAAAAATTGGACAGTTTAAATATCCTTTAATAGAAAGAGTTCGGTATAACGCCGAACCCTTTCCATTTAACCGACTTTTGATTCTTTCACAAAGTTACCATTTTTCTTTTAGTATCTGTCTTCTAATCACTTATTATCTATAAAAACAGGCTCAAAGGTTCTAGTAGTAACAATAGGGGTTGTGTTGTATGGCTCTTTAGGATAAAGAGTAACAGTTACTTTTACATAAACTTTATCTGAATCTGTCCACCAAATATCATTCCTTTTAACCCCTGTCGTGATATAAGGGCGAGCCTCCGCATGAGTTTTCTCAACTATACCATAATCCAAATTCTGTATAATAATCCGGCTAAAAACAGAATTAGAAGAAAGGACATACAAACTGTCTTGCTTTGAATAAAATTCATATTCAGGAACCATCCTGTAATATGTTTCTCCTACTTGTGAGTTAGGAACATTAATTATTTGATTAGGTCTATTTCCTACACCTTCTTTTATATATAGTAATTTTGTTGACACTTCATATTTATCAATATAATCCTGTATCGCAGGATTTATTTGCACAGGGCAATCTGTTAATTCGTAAACAGTTCTTATCCCCATATTCCCTGTCATTTTATTTGGTACAGTATTTCTACTTGAAGGAGATAATATAGGGTACATCCAATCATAACTTGTAGCTGTAACTTTAGGAGCACTGCTTACATTCCATACACCCAACAAATTGTTATAAGAAGGTAAAAATACATCCTGAGGAGTTGGTGTAGTTCCTGGTAACATCAATTGTGAAATAGGTGATATATTCGATTGCTGTTGGCTTGTTATTGCCCCTTTTAAATTGATTTTAGATGTAGTTTGTATCTTAATATCACTTGTGTTTGTCGTAGTAGATGTTGATTGGCGACCAAAGAACTTTTTTACTAAAAAATTTCCTCCAGCCTTTATTATTGAACCAACTGTTGAAGACAATAATCCACGTGAATTTGTGTTTTCATCAAAAATCTTTTCAAACTTCTTCTGCGCTTTATCAGCTAAATAATTTACACCTTTGTTCAAAGCATCTGGGGTTTTTAAAGTAGTAACGTTCGTGGTTGTAATCATTGTTCCTACAGACTGTGAATAAGATTCTCCGTTAATTACCAAATTTTCATATTTTATATCAAATGCACTTAAGCTAAAAGCTATGTTTTTGCTTGCAGAAGAAGGATCATAAACTAATAAATCAGCTTCAAAGGAATTCCAACCCCGTGACAATGCCTTTGTTGGCGTATTAGTTATATTAAACACTAACATTTCACGATTATCGGTGATTTCGTTTGCCGGTAACGTAAGGTCGCTGATATCATTCAACAGAGCCGTACCTTCATTGAAAGTAAACTGCCAATAAGTATCACTACCTGACGTAACATTATTTTTATTATATACGAATCCTCTCAATTTTCCGCTGAAAATATTATAGAATAGCAAATAGTATTTATCATCCTGTGCATTAGCTGATGGTGAGCATGTGTTGTATACCATTTTCCATCCATCTGCAACCGTATAATCCTTTAATATATATGAAGGAATATTCGCTATAGCACCAGAATACCACGGTAATATTACATTTTCATTTACATTTACCAGTGAAATACTTGACGAACTTTCCCAATCAAAAGTCGGTGATGTTGTCACAGTTGAAACTCTTGATCGAGAAGAACTCATAGATGGCTCCAATTCATCCAATACATCTAAATCGGAACAAGACATTAATAATGCTGCCGAACAAATGATATATAATAACTTATTCATAATATTATTTAAAACCAAATTGTTACACTATTATCAAAATTGTCGTATTGAAAAGCTACAACATTGTTCATATCTATACTATAAACATAATCATAGATTGATGTAACGATCAAATAAGGAGATTCTATGTGATAATCTTTCACTTCAATAGCTTCTTTAGAAAAGCCTATTTTTTCATATATTATATATACTTTATCAGCATGATAACCTTGTAATTTTTCAATATTCAATTCTGCCATAGAAGGAGGAAAATCTTCATTATCACATGCGGATAAAATAAACGATAAACTACATATTACCGTCGTAAAAAGTAAATTCTTAAGTTTCATAGAAATGATTTATTTTTATTAATTTAAAGCAAAAATAGTAAAAAAAATAAATTTTCAATCATTGCTCTTATTTTTTAATAATTTATCATATTTCTTTTCACAAGAACAATTAATGCTCTTTACTAAAAGTTTTAATAATAAAAATAGAAATCTTTTTTTGATAAGATCTTTATAGATAAATTGAAAAACTTTCGCGTTAAACCAAGCATCCGATTTTTCTATCTCAAAACCTTTATCTACCTTGCAATTAGATTAAAAACCACAAATCTATGAAACTGAAAGCACTTATATTATTATTCGTACCTTTCATGCTATGGGCATGTAAAGAAGAGGACAACCCGTGTAATGAGCCAAACTATATGGAAACTTCTCTCACCCAAATTCAAGGAGAGCTTACTATTGATTATGGTGAAAACATCCTGCAAGATGAAAATACACTATACGGAATTACTGTACGATTGGAGAACAGGAAAACCTATGCCTATGGACTATTTGATGACCTAAGTAAAGCAATTGTACGACGCGATGCCAACCGACAGTACTGGGCAAATACAACCGTTGTACCCTATGGTAAACAACGATGCTCACACGATGAAAATGGGAATTATGGAGACTTATTCACCATACACGGTAACGGGAAAATAGAAAACTGCCCCGTTACCAATGAATTTATCTATTGTGATACTACAATGGAAGTAAATGGATTTCGGGAAAGTCTACTACCTATATCAAGCTATTCCTACGACATTTATGTAAGTCATGATGCACTTGCATACAAAGAGAAGGAGCATACTTTTACCACATTTAAATACAATGGATACATCCGCTTCTTTGCCTATAACCTTTCACGAGGTAGGTTTGAAATACAAATGAACGAGATGGACAAACAGTTTTCCCTTACCCCGGAGGAACAAGAGTCTATTCTTCCTTTTACCATAATATTAAAAGTGATTCCATTTCCCACATGGCTGTGCGAGGATTATTCCAGTGAAGCCACATTCCAAGTGAGGTACATAGATGAAGAACGACAAATCGACCAATGGATGGATAAATCCGTAATTGTACACAGAGACGAACTGAACATCTGCCTACTGGACGTGAATGAGTTTACAAACTAATAATTGTATTTATAAAGCCACACAAAGCTATAAATCGTTGTTGTATTTTCCTCCATCCGTTAAAAAAACGTATCACCGCTGATTCAGAAAACAAAATAAATGCTGTATGACAACTATTTCGTATCTTTGCGACTATTGAATACAAACAAGCATACAAAATAGTTTACATGAAACAGCAGTACAACAAAATCAACAATCTGGTGGGATGGCTTGCCTTTGCCATTGCAGCGTTTACCTACTGCATGACCATTGAGCCGACTGCCAGCTTTTGGGACTGTCCCGAATTTATCACAAGTGGATATAAACTGGAAGTAGGACACCCGCCTGGTGCTCCTTTCTTTATGCTGACAGCCAACCTGTTCAGCCAGTTTGCAAGCGACCCGTCGCAAGTGGCTATGATGGTGAACATCATGAGTGCACTGATGAGTGCCGCCTGTATTCTTTTCCTCTTCTGGAGCATCACGCATCTGGCCAAGAAACTGATTTGCCCCAAAGACGAGGAAATGACAACCGGAAAGATGATTACCATCATGGGTTCCGGTCTGGTAGGTGCACTGGCTTACACATGGAGCGATACGTTCTGGTTCAGTGCTGTAGAAGGAGAAGTGTATGCATACTCCAGCCTGTTTACCGCACTGGTATTCTGGCTGATACTGAAATGGGAAAACCGGGCACACGAGGCACACAGCGACCGCTGGCTGGTGCTGATTGCCTATCTGACAGGTCTTTCCATCGGTGTGCATCTGCTCAACCTGCTTTGTATCCCTGCCATCGTACTGGTATATTACTATAAAAAGAATCCTAATGCCAATCTGAAAGGAAGCCTCCTGGCTCTCTTCGGCTCTATGATACTGATTGTAGCAGTGCTGTACGGTATCGTACCGGGTATCGTGAAGATAGGAGGATGGTTCGAACTGTTCTTTGTCAACAGCCTGGGATTCTCGTTTAATACCGGACTGATTGTCTACATCATTATTCTTGCAGCCAGCATTATCTGGGGTGTATACGAAAGCTATGTGGCAGTAAGCCGCAAGCGGATGAACATCTCTTTCCTGACTACCATCGCCTTGCTGGGTATTCCGTTCTACGGACATGGATGGAGCAGCATACTGATTGGTGTGGTTGCATTAGTTCTTATCGGACTGTATCTTTTTGCCGATTTGAGCGAGAAGTTCCGTGTCAGCGCCCGCACGCTGAATACTGCACTCTTGTGTATGATGATGATGGTTGTAGGTTATTCTTCGTATGCACTGATTGTCATCCGTTCTACTGCCAATACACCGATGGACCAGAACTCACCGGAGGATATCTTTACACTGGGTGAATACTTGGGTCGCGAGCAGTATGGTACACGTCCGTTGTTCTACGGTCAGACTTATGCTTCGAAACCGGCCATCAAGGAAGAAAACGGCAGTTATATGTACGATGTGGTAGAAGGAGCTCCGGTTTATCAGCGTAAAGAAAAAGAGCGTCCCGACGAAAAAGACAGCTACGAAATAGTCCGCCACAAAACAGAATATAAGTATGCACAGAATATGCTGTTCCCACGTATGTGGAGTTCGGATCATGCAGCGGCCTACGAAAGCTGGCTGGGCGGTGTAGAAGGCCGTCAGGTGCCTTACGACCAGGCAGGAGAAGTAGTAATGCTGAAGATTCCTACCCAGTGGGAGAATATCAAGTTCTTCTTTGTTTATCAGCTGAACTTTATGTACTGGCGCTACTTTATGTGGAACTTTGCCGGACGGCAGAATGATATACAGGGACAGGGCGAGATAGAACATGGCAACTGGATTACCGGTATTCCGTTTATCGATAATTATCTGGTAGGCGACCAAAGTCTGCTGCCCGGTGAACTGAAAAACAACAAGGGACACAATGTGTTCTACTGTCTGCCGCTTATTCTGGGACTGATTGGTCTGTTCTGGCAGGCGTATAAGGGAGAAAGAGGTATCCAGCAGTTCTGGATTGTATTCTTCCTGTTCTTCATGACCGGACTGGCTATCGTTCTTTATCTGAACCAGTCGCCGCAACAGGTGCGCGAACGCGACTATGCTTATGCGGGTTCGTTCTATGCCTTTGCCATCTGGATTGGTCTGGGTGTGGCAGCCATCTCAGAATATCTGTGGAAGAAGATGAAAGAGACACCGGCATCGGTATTGGCAAGTGTAGTCTGTCTGCTGGTTCCGGTACAGATGGTGAGCCAGACATGGGACGACCACGACAGAAGCGGACGATATACTTGCCGCGACTTCGGACAGAATTATCTGAACTCTGTGCAGGCAGAAGGTAACCCGATTCTCTTCACCAACGGAGATAATGATACATTCCCGCTCTGGTACAACCAGGAAACAGAAGGTTTCCGTACCGATGTGCGTGTCTGCAACCTGAGTTACCTGCAGACTGACTGGTACATCGACCAGATGCGCCGTCCGGCTTACGATTCTCCGTCTGTACCTATCAACTGGGATCGTATCGACTATGTATCGGGACATAATGAAATAGTATATGTACGTCCGGAAGCCATGAAGGCTATCGAAGGATTCTACAAGCAGAATCCTGAAGAAGCAAAGAAGGAATTCGGTGAAAATCCGTACGAACTGAAGAATATCATGAAGTACTGGGTACGTGCTCCGAAAGACGGTTTGCAGATGATTCCTACAGACAGTATCGTGATGACACTGGACAAGGAGGCTATCAAACGCTCGAATATGCTGATTCCGGATTCTATTCCAGACTATATGACTATCTCACTGAAGGGTAAACGCATGCTGACAAAAACAGAGCTGATGATGCTGGAAATGCTTGCCAATACCAACTGGGAACGCCCGATGTATATGGCAATTACGGTGGGTTCGGACAATCATCTGAATCTGACCAACAACTTCCTGCAGGAAGGCTTGGCTTACCGCATCACTCCGTTCAACAATGCCAAACTGGGCAGACACATTGATACTGAAAAGATGTACGACAACCTGATGCATAAGTTTAAGTTTGGAGGTATCGATGCTCCGGGTATCTATCTGGACGAAACGGTATTGCGCATGTGTGATACACATCGCCGCCTGTTTGTGACATTGGCTTCGCAGCTGATAAAAGAAGGCAAGAACGACAAGGCGCTTGAGGTGCTGGATTACTGCGAGAAGATGATACCAAGCAGCAACGTACGCCACGACTATCTGTACAGCAGTTCGAAGGAAATGGCTGACTGCTATGCCAAACTGGGACATCCGGAAAAGGCTGAAGCGATTTATGATGAACTGGCTAACAACGCGACTGAATATGCCATGTGGTACCTGAGTCTTGACGACGACCGCTTTGCTTCGTCGAGCGAAAACTGCATGCGTAATTTCTATATATTGGATGATGTATGCAAGAGTCTTTCTGAGTTGAAAACCAAAGATGGTAAAGAAGTGAAATCGGCTTTGCACTATGCACAGAAGTTTGAACAGCTGTACTCTGTACTGGAAAAACGAATAGGAAGTAACACACCAGCCCAATAAGCGTATGTTTATAGAACAACCTCCTGAACTGATACGTCTCCTTTATCCACGCGCCTTATGGCGTATGGATAAAAAGGAGAAAGCAGTGTATCTGACTTTCGATGACGGACCGATTCCGGAAATAACCGAATGGGTGCTCGACTTGCTGGATAAGTATCACATCAAGGCTACCTTTTTCATGGTGGGCGACAATGTGCGCAAACATCCTGCTGAATATCGGAAAGTGGTAGAACGCGGACATCGGATAGGAAATCATACGTTCAACCATATCCGCGGATTTGAATATAAGAGCCAAAGTTATCTGGCAAATACCGATAAGGCCGACGAGTATCTGCATACGGACCTGTTCCGACCGCCACACGGACACATGGGATGGGGGCAGTATCGGACACTCAGAAGCAAATACCGGATTGTGATGTGGGATTTGGTTACCCGCGACTACAGCAAAAGACTGAACGGACCGCAGGTGTTCGAAAAGGTCAAGAAATATGCAAGGAACGGTTCTATCATTACCTTCCACGATTCATTGAAGTCGGAACAGAACTTGAAGTATGCATTGCCCCGCTCCATCGAGTGGTTGCTGGAACAGGGATATCAGTTTAAAGTATTCGACTGAAAAAATAGTTTATAAAGGAATATGCGGAATCTTAGCGAGACTCAACGGGCTAAGATTTCGCATATTTTGTCTTGAAACGAACGGGCTTCACGGGATTTCAACACATTCTGGTTGATAATGACGAAGGCCAGCATGTGACCGTTGGAAGCATGTACATAGCCTGCCAGCGAACTTACTCCAGTCACAGAGCCTGTCTTGGCACGTACATTGCGAAAGGCTTTTCCTTTTTTCATACGCCCCTGAAGGGTTCCGTCGATTCCGGCTATCGGCAGAGCTTCGTAAAAAGGCTGGAATACCGGTGCATGGTAATAGGCGTATTTCAGATAAGCGAGCAGCAAAGCCGGCGAAACATAATTGTACAGGGAAACTCCGCTTCCGTCTACAATCCGGTAGCGCTCCGGTAAATGGCCGATTTCTTCTTTCATAAACCGGCAGATGGCTTCCTGGCTTTCCTCGAACCCAACATAGAGTGTATCGGCTTCCTGAATTCCGACATGATGAAACAGGGCTTCGGCCGACAAGTTATCGCTCTTTTTCAATGCGCGCTTCAGCACTTCGTCTATCGGACGACTGCATACCGCAAGGGAAATGGTGTCTGAAGGACAAAGGCCTTTTGATACTGCACGCAAGGTAATTCCTTTTTCACGCAGACGGCAACGGAAAGTTTGCAGAAAGAAATTCTCGGAAGAGTACAGATTCAGTACACGGGTTGTCTGTCTGGTGACATTGCCCGAAATACGGATGGTGTTCCCGTTATGAAGCCAGTCGCGGGTAATACGCAGTTTTCCACTGGTCGCATCGTAACTTTTTGCCTGATTGTCTACTGTATAATAATCGGATACAGGGGTAACCTCTACTTGGGGAGACTCTCCTTTCGACTGAGGGGTAACGGTTATTTTTACACATCCCCGGTTGAGCATCAAAGCGGAAAGATAAGGTTGGAAAGACTCCGGAGTATCATCCCACGACCATCCCGGTCCCCAGTATACGGAATCGGTCAGTGATACATCGCCTATCAGGTCTCCTTCTATCGTACGAATACCGGCATCGTATACGGCTTGTGCAAAACGGTCCAGGTCTTCTTCCGTAAATTCCGGATCGAAGCCTCCTGCCACGTAAAGATTGCCTTTCAATGTGTCTTGACAAAGGGTTCCGGTATAGGACAAGTGGGTACGAAAACAATGATTTTCTCCTAAACGGGCCAGGGCAGTGACGGCTGTAATGACTTTCTCGGTAGAAGCCGGACGGTATAGTTTGTCGGCCTGATACTGATAAAGGGAGGTTCCTTCGGTCAAGTCGAATACGGTAATACCGACTTCCGACCTTTGCAGCACAGGAGCCGACTCTACCAATGCGTCCAAACGTTCACGAAGAGTCTGTGCGCTTAACACACACAGACTACACAACCAGATGAATATTGTCCACTGTACCCGTTTCATATTGCTATTATACAATTAGTCTATTTCTCTGAATATTTCTCCTACTGTTGGATGAGGGAACACGTACTTTTTCCAGTCGGAATACCGTCTTCTGTCTTCTATCATCATACCGGCCAGCACAATCAGTTCCGACGAAGGATTTCCCAGAAGATGTACACCTAAAAGCACATCGTTCTCGTCGACCAGTACTTTACAGAAGCCGTTCATGCCTTCATTTTCGGCTACAAAACGACCGGAATAGGTCATCGGGAGCCGAATGACACGATAGGTGGTGCCAGATGTCTGAAGAGCTTCTTCAGTTGCTCCTACAGAAGCTATTTCGGGATTGGTGTATACAACTCCCGGAATGGCACGATAGCTCATCGGGTCTTGTTTTCCTAAAATATGGTGTATGGCGACTTCTGCCTCTCGTACGGCTGTATGAGCCAGAAGGGAAGTACCGTTCAAGTCGCCACACACATAAACTCCCGGTACGGAAGTCTGCATGTATTCGTCTACACGGATGTTTCCTCGTTCGGTGATAGCAAGTTGCAGGTTCTCCAGTCCGAATCCTTGCGTAACCGGACGGCGTCCTACACTCATCAGGACTTTCTCAGTGGTTACATCACCTGTACCTTCTGCATTTTCGTAGGATACGATGATACCGGTTTCGTCTTTTCTGAATGCGGTGACTTTTGTATTCAACAGGAATTTTACACCGCGTTTGGTGTATTCGGTGCGTAACAAGGCTGCGAGTTCACGGTCTATTCCGCCCAGAATTTCTTCCATCATTTCAATAACGGTAACCTGTACACCCAAACTGTTGAAGAAAGAAGCAAACTCCATACCGATGACTCCTCCTCCCACAATGACAAGCGAATGGATGGGTTCTTTATTGTCAAGGGCATCACGATGTGTCCAGTATCCGGTTTCTTCCAGACCGGCAATAGGAGGTATGAATGTTTGGCTACCGGTACAAAGAAGCAAATGCTCGCATTCGTATTCGGCTTCACCACAACGTACTGTGTGGGGATTGACAACCTGTGCTTCTCCGGTTACCAATGTCACATTGCAGGCAGCAAGCCGGGCTTTGATTCCTAATACCAGTTTGCGTACCACTTTCGACTTACGGGAAATAATCTTTGCCAGGTCGTATGAAGCCTCCGGTACTTTTACAGCGTATTTGGAAGCATGACGGGCATAATCGAATACCTTGGCAGAATAAAGCAAGGTTTTAGTGGGGATACATCCTTCGTTCAGACAAACTCCACCTACATTGTTTTTCTCGAATAAAACTACACTGAGACCAGCCTTTCCGGCTGCTTCGGCTGCTGTATAGCCTGCAGGCCCTCCACCGATAATCGCTACTTGGTATTTCATCTTAGTTTATTTTAAGGTTAATCTATTTTTCAATGTATTCCATCATCGGATTGACTTTTTGCATGTATGCAATGAAAGCTTTCCGGTCCATTGGATCAACAGTACAGTATCCTTTTGTGTGATGCAGCAGGATTTGCTGGCTCTTCCATTTTTTCGAATCGTATTTCAACTGTAGAATACCGTGTAGTTTCGTGGTTCCGGTAAATCCGCGACGAATCCATACATCTCCGTTTTCGTATACCTCAATCCGTGTCAAAAAACGGTCTGTCCATAAGATTACCGGAGTCAATAGCGCCAAACAGCTCCAGCTGTGTGCAGCATCCAGCAATGGAACAAGTATACACACTACAACCACCAGCACAAAGACTGTTATCTGAAATATAGTTGTACGGCTTTTAAATACTTGTACCATTGTATACCTCCATTCTTATTGTTCTGTTTTTTTCTGTATCCAGCGGATAAATTCACTGCTGTTTTTAGGAGAAATCTGTACTGTATGATTCTTTTCACCCTGACGGTATACAATCTCGACACGGGATACAGACAAGGCTGGGGCTACAGAATATCCTTTTGTTTCGTGTATGGCCACGATGGAATTCAGTTCGATGGTGGAATTCGGAATAAAACGTCCGGTTTCAATCTTCAGCTTACCGTCTCCCGTTACGATATAGCAGGTATGAATCAGCATCTCTATTTCAAAAATCATGACTACCGACAATAGAAGGGTAAGAAGCGTATAATGAAACCAAAAGAAATCAAATAATAGAAAGGCTGTCACAATTATCAGTAACCAGTACCACCAATCGACTTTAGAATGAAATGTTCTGTTCATTGTTTCTACATTGAGATTTATTGGGTGAAGATAACAAATTATCATCGAAAACTATACAATTCGGAATACTTTTAGAAAAAACAAAGGAAGCACATACAGCAGTATCAGTTTTTTTGTAGTTTTGCAACAATGAAGTTACGAAAAGAGTGTAATTTATTGGAAATGAGCATTGGGTAATCGCTCAT
>ERZ860445.1323-NODE-1323-length-14253-cov-3.744048_pt1 | contig 14253 bp, 10 predicted proteins | sample MGYA00509977_ERZ860445 | MGnify/ENA primary metagenome ERZ860445 (study PRJEB30046, sample SAMN00715233) | human gut metagenome | study: EMG produced TPA metagenomics assembly of the A metagenome-wide association study of gut microbiota in type 2... | reverse complement strand
AGCCGCATCAGGCACATGACGTAGGTGAGGTGAACGGAGACGCTCTTTCCGCTCAAGAGTATCAGAATTTGGTAGAAGAATATACCGAAGTAGTGAAACTCATGCGTGGGGTGACCGCCTTGAATGACGAACAAACCAATCAGGTGCGCGATGAAGTATGGCGTTCCTACGTAAACAATAAACTGATCGAAAAAGAAGCAAAAGCACTGGGACTGACTGTTTCTGCTGCTGAAATCCAGGACATCCTGAAAGCAGGCGTTCATCCTTTGTTGAGACAAACTCCTTTCCAGAATCCGCAAACAGGAAACTTCGACAAGGATATGTTGAACAAGTTCCTCGTGGAATATGCCAAGATGAGCGAATCACAAATGCCGGCACAGTATGCTGAACAATACAATAACATGTATAAATACTGGTCTTTCATTCAGAAAACTCTGATCGAGAGCCGTCTGGCAGAAAAGTATCAGGCATTGGTGTCTAAAGCTCTTCTTTCCAATCCGGTGGAAGCACAGGACGCTTTCGACGCAAGAGTGAACCAGTACAACGTGTTGATGGCTGGTATTCCTTACTCTTCTGTAGTGGACTCTACAATCGTAGTGAAAGAATCGGAACTGAAAGACTTGTATAACAAGAAGAAAGAACAATTCAAGCAATATCAGGAAACTCGTGACATCAAGTACATCGATGTACAAGTGACTGCAAGTGCTGAAGATAGAGCTGCTATCCAGAAAGAAGTGGACGAAGCTACTGAACAGTTGGCTACTACTACGGAAGATTATACTTCTTTCATCCGCTCGACTGGCTCGGAAGCTCCTTATGTAGACTTGTTCTATAACAAAACAGCTTTCCCGTCAGATGTAGTTGCCCGTTTGGACTCTGCTTCGGTAGGTACTATTTATGGTCCTTACTATAACGGTGCCGACAATACAATCAACTCTTTCAAAATTGTAGCTAAAGCTGCTGCTGCCGACTCTGTCGAATTCCGTCAGATTCAGGTATACGCAGAAGATGCTGTGAAGACAAAGACATTGGCTGACAGTATCTACAACGCGATCAAAGGTGGCGCTAACTTTGCTGATCTGGCAAAGAAATATGGTCAGACTGGTGATGCAAACTGGCTAACTTCTGCACAGTACGAAGGTGCACAGATAGACGGAGATAACCTGAAATTCATCTCTGCTATCAACAATACAGGTGTGAACGAATTGGTGAACTTGCCGATGGGACAAGCAAACGTAATTCTTCAGGTAACGAACAAGAAATCTGTAAAAGACAAATATAAAGTAGCTGTTATCAAACGTGAAGTAGAGTTCAGCAAAGAAACTTACAACCGTGCTTATAATGATTTCAGCCAGTTTATCGCAGCTAATCCGAGTGTAGAAAAGATGGTAGCTAACGCTGAAGAGGCCGGTTACAGACTGCTCGACAGAATGGATTTGAGCAGCTCTGAACATAATATCGGTGGTGTAAGAGGTACAAAAGAAGCGTTGAGATGGGCGTTTGATAAAGCAAAACCGGGTGATGTTTCCGGCTTGTACGAATGTGGCGAAAGCGATCACATGATGGTAGTAGGTCTGGTAGGCATTAAGCCGGAAGGATATCGTCCGTTGAAAGCAGTACAGGATCAGTTGAGAGCTGAAATCGTAAAAGATAAGAAAGCTGAAAAGATTATGGCTGACATGAAAGCTGCCAATGCAACTTCATTCAACCAGTACAAAGAGATGACTAATGCAGTCAGCGACTCTTTGAAGATGGTTACTTTTGCAGCTCCTGCATACGTATCAGCATTGCGCAGCAGCGAACCGCTGGTAGGTGCTTATGCTTCTGCAGCTGAAGTAAATCAGTTGAGCGCTCCTATCAAAGGTAATGCCGGAGTATTTGTATTGCAGGTATACGGTAAGGACAAATTGAACGAAACATTCGACGCAAAAGCAGAAGAAGCTACGCTGACTAACATGCACGCACGTTTTGCCAGCCGTCTGATGAATGATTTGTATCTGAAAGCAAACGTAAAAGATACACGCTTCTTGTTCTTCTAAACAAGTAGCAAGTAATAGATATTAGGCACGGATTACACGGATTTACGCGGTTTAAACTTATGAGGGAACCGCGAAACCCGTGTAATCCGTGCCTTTTTTGTGGTCGTTTTTTTTGTTTATGGTCTTTGTTATCTGATTAAATTTCCATATCTTGCCAATCTTTATCAATTGGCTTTGCGAAATACTTCATTAACTAATACGAATCTATATTATGACTAAACAACTAGCCCAGTATTCAGTTCCCGCTGAAAATTCACGTGTTATCCGTGTTTTCCTTTCGTCAACGTTCAGAGACATGGAGATGGAACGTTCTGCATTAGTCAAACTCTTTAAGGGTTTGCAAGTGAAGGCTGCCAGCCGTGGTGCCACCATTTCATTGGTTGATTTACGTTGGGGAATCACAGAAGAAGATGCGAAAAGCGGCAAGGTTGTTGAAATATGCCTGAAAGAGATCGTTAACTCCCGGCCTTTCTTCATAGGTATGGTAGGCGACCGCTATGGATGGTGTCCCAGTTATGAAGATTTATCTCAAACTCTCAATGACAGCTTGGAATATCGTTGGATAGAAGATGACTTGAATCACCATTTGAGTGTGACGGAAATTGAAATGCAGTTTGGTGTACTGCGCAATCCCAATCCGTTACATGCCTATTTTTATATAAAACAGTCGGCAGATGATGAACTGTCTTGCCCTGAAGAGGAGTCTCTTAAATTGAAACGCCTGAAAAAGAGTATTTTGCAGCAAGATCGTTATCCTGTGCAGGAGTATGATTCGCCCGATCAGTTGTGTAACCTTGTGGAAGCTGCTTTCACGGAATTGCTTGAACGGGAGTTTCCGGATGTACTGACCGTTGAAGATAATCAAGCATTGCAAGAACAACTGACGCGCAATGAGCTCTTATTCAATTATCACCCAATACCTGAAGCAGATCAGGCGTTTGCTGATTTTTTTGCAGCGGATGAACAGCGGTGTCTGGTGGTAACGGGTGATTGCGGTCTTGGCAAGAGTGCTTTGTTGGCTCATTGGAGCGATTTGGTGAACAATGATATGCCGATGATTCCTATCTATCATCGCTTGGATAGTACTACATTGTCTTCTTATCCGGAAACGTTGGCGAGAATGTTAGCTTCCAAATGCCAGAACGCACTCAAGCATCAATCTTTGGGTGAAGAAAATTTGTTCGCGGCGGAAGTTTCAAAAGAACTGGACTCGACCCAAAGCACTGCCAAATCTATCATGGATGCCGTGAAAAACTCGGTTTTGATGGGAGATGCTGGCTTGAACACTTTTTCAGGGAACACACTTCGAAACCTCAAGGAGATTGAAGAAGATTTGAATTCTATCCAAAAGTTCAGTCAGTTGTGGAGTGCGTTGGGTGCATCAAGATACCCTATCATTCTGCTGATTGATGACATCAGTTATCTGAATCCGACTGAAGCATCCCTGTTTTCTTTATTTGCATCTATTCCCCCGAACGTGAAAGTCGTGTTGAGCTTTTCGGCGTCATCCACTGCCTACCTGCCCTTTGTTCAGAATGGCTACGCCCATTTCCAGTTGAATGGTTTTTCACAGGCGGATGCCAAGTCGTTCTCAAAGCAATATTTGTCTACTTACTCCAAGGCTTTGTCTGCACAGCAGGAAGATATTCTTGCTTCGTGGGTGCTGGCTAAACAACCGCGCTGTTTAAGTGTATTGCTCAACGAGCTGGTTTCGTTCGGTCAGTACGATGCTCTCAATGAATATATGCGTGGATATTGCCGGCTCAATGAGGTTGGGCAATTCTATGACAGTGTGTTACGGCGTTTGTCGGCTGATTATGGTTTCGAAGAGATTGGAAGAACGCTTCTGATGCTTTCACTTACTTTAGAAGGATTTACCGAAGATGAAGTGAAGAGCATGGCAGACATTAATCAGATACTTTGGTCGCAGTTGAGAGTGGAAATGAGTAGCTGGCTCACCAACAAAGGAGGACGATATTGCATTGGTGACACACAAATGGTAGAGGCGATCGAACGCTATTTCGCTCAAGATGACGAATGTATAGATGATAGTCGCCATGAAATTATTTCCGCTCTGCTGGATGAGGAAGAGATCCTTTCCCATCCGTTGACTTTTGCCGATTATAACTATCGCATGAAACAGTTCTGCTACCATGATTCGTATCGCTATAAAGTGGAGATTACCTATCAATGCTATAAGATGCAAGAATGGGATATATTGAAGGATTGGATTTGTGATGTGGAGATTTTCGAGATTCTGTATCGCACGAATCGTTCTCTGTTGGAAGATAGCTGGAAGGCGATCATGAACGACAATCCTGAAGTTACGCCTGAAGTCTATGCCGAATTGGACTTTGATGAGATCGATTCTTTTTTAATTCCTGTCATTGCTAATGATATGGCTACTTTCTTGAGCAGTTCTTTCCATCTGACGAAGGCGGCAGCTGCTGTGAGTGAGAAGAGTATGGAAGGTGCTGCCATGCCACTCATTGCCAAGTCGGTATTGAAGATGAATGAGGGATGCCGGTATGCCCGTAATGAAGAATACGAAACGGCATGCGACTGTTTCCTGAAAGCATTGGTGATGCAGGAAAACATTGTACCGACTCCGGAACTGGAGATTGCCAACACCTGCCGAAATCTAGCTCTGGCATATTACTACAATGAGCAATACAATGAAGCAGTGACCTATTTGAATAGGGCGCTTGATTATCATGCGGCTTCTGCTGACGAGAAGAGTCAGGCAGAAGTCATTGAACTTTCCGAATATCTGGCTTATTGTGATTACTATAAGGATGAGGAAGAGAGTGCTGCCGAGAAATTCCGGAAAGTAGCTGAAATGCACGAGTCGTTGAATGGCAGACTGTCCGGTGGAGTGGCTAAATGTTTGCGTATGCAGGGTAAATGTCTTTATTATATCAAACGATACGATGAAGCATGGATGCTGATGAATCAGGCGTTGGACATTGCTATACAGATAGACAGCAAAAAACAGATCGTCGCTTGTCATAAACAGTTGTATTATCTATGCAGGGAATTCAAGCGGATGATGAATGAACGTGGCGATGAGCAGGCGTCTACTTTATTCTTCCGTGAGTCTCTTCTGCATGAAATGTATTTCAGCGAAAAACCGCGTCTGGCGGAACTGACTGTCCGCTACGAGGCATTGAGATGTGATATTATGCAGCAGTATTACATGAATAAAGACTATGATAACGTGATTCGTATTGCAACGTCTTTGGATTTTCACGATGATACTGACCTTAATGCTTCCTGTCTGGTATATTATTACAAAGCACAGGCTTATGTGAAGTTGGAGAATTATCCAATGGCGAAAGAGGCTTTCTTCAGAGAGTTTGAACTGCGAAAGAAATATCTGGGATGGGAGGATGAAGATACGATTCTGGCTTGTCAGAACCTAGGGGTTTTGCACAGCTTTTGTAATGAACGGGAAGAGGCGCTGGCTTGTTTCCGTGAGGCGTACGGTCATGAAGTGAAAAAGAATGGCGAGGATTCTGAAATGGCGCAAAAGCTACTTCAATATATCAGCGTGGTTGAATCATAACGGAGGCATACTTCCCTTTTTTGTTAACTTTTACATTCCTGCTATACGGAAATCGACTTTATTTCCTTACATTTGCAGATATAAACTATCAATAGAAAGAAGAATGTCTAAATATCCCCTTTTAGGAATGACTCTTGTAGAGCTTCAATCATTGACAAAAAGACTGGGTATGCCCGGCTTTGCTGCCAAGCAGATTGCATCCTGGCTTTACGAAAAGAAGGTAGCCTCGATTGATGATATGACTAATTTGTCATTGAAACACCGGGAGTTGCTCAAGCAGAACTATGAGGTGGGAGCAGAAGCTCCGGTAGATGAAATGCGCTCTGTAGATGGTACGGTGAAGTATCTTTATAAAGTGGGTGAGAACCATTTTGTAGAGTCGGTTTATATACCGGATGATGACCGGGCAACGTTGTGCGTGTCGTCACAAGTGGGCTGCAAGATGAACTGTAAGTTCTGTATGACCGGCAAACAGGGGTATACAGCTAACCTGACCGCCAGCCAGATCATGAACCAGATTCATTCGCTGCCGGAACGGGACAAACTGACTAATGTCGTAATGATGGGAATGGGCGAGCCGCTCGATAACCTGGATGAGGTATTGAAAGCATTGGAACTACTGACCGCTACCTACGGTTACGCATGGAGTCCGAAGCGTATCACGCTTTCTACTGTCGGGCTACGGAAAGGATTGCAGCGTTTTATCGAAGAAAATGACTGCCACCTTGCCATCAGCCTTCACTCTCCGCTGACCGTTCAGCGTGCTGAATTAATGCCGGCGGAAAAGGCGTTTTCAATCACCGAAATGGTGGAACTGTTAAAAAACTATGATTTTAGTAAACAACGTCGACTTTCATTTGAATATATTGTTTTTAAAGGGCTCAATGATTCGCAGGTCTATGCCAAAGAGTTGCTGAAACTTCTTCGCGGGCTGGATTGCAGGGTGAATTTGATTCGTTTTCATGCCATACCGGGGGTAGACCTCGAGGGGGCGGACATGGATACGATGACCCGTTTTCGTGATTATCTGACATCACACGGACTTTTCACCACTATCCGTTCATCCAGGGGCGAAGATATTTTTGCCGCTTGCGGTATGCTGTCGACAGCGAAACAGGAGAAAAATAATGAAAGTTAATATATAAAACCGAACATCATGAAAAAGTACTCTTTTATTTTATGCATCGCTTTGGTAGCCTTTGTCGTTGCATCTTGTGGTCTGAAAGGAAATCACACCTCTAGTGGTCGTGCTTACGAGCTTTTGGTTGTAGTAGATCACGGTGTTTGGGATCGTGCTGCCGGAAGGGCTTTACATGATGCGCTCGATGCTGATATGCCCGGTTTGCCGCAGTCGGAACCTTCTTTCCGGATTATGTATACTTCACCGAAAGATTATGATTCTACGCTGAAGTTGATACGTAACATTATTATTGTAGATATACAGGATATATATACGAAAGCCTCGTTCAAATATGCGAAGGACGTGTATGCCAATCCGCAGATGATATTGACTATCCAGGCTCCGAACGAAGAAGAGTTTGAGAAGTTTGTGGAAGAGAACAAAAAGACGATTGTCGACTTCTTTACCCGTGCGGAAATGAACCGTCAGATTACGTTTCTGGAAGGGAAGCACAGTAATTTCATTTCGCAGAAAGTGGACAGTTTGTTCGGATGCGACATCTGGGTGGATGCCGAACTGGCTAATTCAAAGACCGGGGATGATTTCTTCTGGGCTTCTACCAACACAGGTACTGCCGACCGTAACTTTGTGATGTACTCTTATCCGTACACTGACAAGGATACGTTTACCAAAGAATATTTTGTGCACAAACGTGACTCCGTGATGAAAGCCAATATTCCCGGATTCAAGGAGGGCGTTTATATGTCGACCGATAGTTTGCTGACCGATGTCCGTCCGATCAATGTACAGAACAGCTACACAATGGAAGCACGTGGCCTGTGGCGTATGAAGGGCGACTTTATGGGTGGTCCGTATGTATCTCATACTCGTCTGGACGAGAAAAACCAACGAATTATTACAGCAGAAATATTTGTTTATTCACCTGATAAAATGAAACGCAACCTGGTACGCCAGATGGAAGCATCTCTGTATACACTGAAACTTCCGAATGAAGTTCAGCAGAATCAGATTCCATTGGGAGAAGCATCTAAGGAAGCGGAACAAACTAATAAATAAAAACATGGAAGATAACAAGATAAGGATAGGTATCACCCAAGGAGATATTAACGGGGTGGGCTATGAGGTGATTCTTAAGACATTTTCCGACCCTACAATGTTGGAACTATGTACTCCGATCATTTATGGCTCACCGAAAGTAGCGGCTTATCATCGCAAAGCGCTGGATATACAGGCCAATTTTAGCATTGTCAACTCTGCTACCGAAGCGGGGTACAACCGTTTGAGCGTGGTGAACTGTACGGATGATGAGGTGAAAGTGGAATTTTCCAAACCCGACCCCGAAGCCGGTAAAGCTGCGCTGGGGGCTTTGGAACGTGCCATCGAAGAATATCGCGAAGGGTTGATAGACGTTATCGTAACAGCTCCGATCAACAAACATACGATTCAGTCGGAAGAGTTCTCCTTCCCCGGACATACGGAATATATCGAAGAACGTCTGGGCAATGGTGATAAGTCATTGATGATTTTGATGAAGAATGACTTCCGGGTGGCTTTGGTGACGACACATATCCCTGTCAGAGAGATCGCGACTACGATTACCAAAGAACTGATTCAGGAGAAACTGATGATATTCCATCGTTGCCTGAAACAGGATTTCGGTATCGGCGCTCCGCGTATTGCGGTGCTCTCTCTCAATCCTCATGCCGGAGACGGTGGTTTGTTGGGAATGGAAGAGCAGGAAGTGATTATCCCTGCCATGAAAGAAATGGAAGAAAAAGGAATCCTTTGCTACGGTCCTTATGCGGCCGACGGCTTTATGGGTTCGGGCAATTATACTCATTTTGACGGTATCCTGGCGATGTATCACGATCAAGGGCTGGCTCCGTTTAAGGCCTTGGCTATGGAAGACGGGGTGAACTATACGGCAGGATTGCCGATCGTACGGACTTCTCCGGCACATGGAACAGCTTATGACATAGCCGGGCAGAACGTGGCCTCAGAAGAGTCGTTCCGCCAAGCCTTATATGCGGCGTTGGATATCTTCCGGAACCGGTTACGTTATCAGGAGGCTACCGCCAACCCGTTGCGTAAGCAATATTTCGATAGGGGGGGAGATAATGAGAAATTGGATTTGACGAAAGACGACGATACGGACGGATTATAGTAGATCTTTCCTGACAAGTTTCAATAAATACATAAAATGTCATGTTAATAACGAATGGATGTTATTGACATGACATTTTTGTATGGGACGTGGGACGCTTTTTGGTTTTAAACTTTTAAGATAGGAAAAGTTTGCGTAAGTTTGCGGTTTAAAACGAAAATTACGATTATGTTTAAAGACAAAACGATAGTATATACATCCGGAACGTTTGATATGTTCCATTATAATCATCTTAGGATGATCAATTACGCCCGTAGTTTGGCGGATATATTGATCGTCGGGGTTAGTACAGATGAGTTGGTCTCTTCTTATAAAGCGAAGCCGATCATTCCGTTCCATGAACGTTTGCAGATCATCGAGGCGTTGAAGACTCCCGATATCGTTATTCCACAACATTCCTTGGATCACACGGAAATCGTGAAGAAGCTGAACATCGACGCTTTCGTGGTAGGTGATGACTGGTTCGGAAAGTACGACTATCTGAAAGATTTAGGCGTTCAGGTATTTTATTTCCCTTACGGAACGGGGGTTTCCTCCTCGAATCTGAAAAAAACGATACATGATTCTTATGAGGCGAATCTGACAACCCAACGTCAGGCGAAGCCGGAAACAGTGAAAGGAGCTGCCGCTAAATAACGATCAGTTTCATGGATAAATTTATTTTAATTACCGGTGGGACAAAAGGGATAGGAAAGGAGGTAGCGTCCTGTTTAGGAAAGGCCGGATATAACCTTATACTGACTTATGCTTCCGACCAAGCGACCGCCGAGGAGGTACGTAGCGAGTTGGTGGGGCGTTTCGATATACAGGTTTCTATTCTGCGGGCCGATATCTCGGATCGGAATACGATCGGGGTTATCGATTCTTTCTTGGAGGAGAATAGGCTACGTTTGGACGGCCTTGTGTTCAATGCGGGAATGACCTGTCGGGATCCTTTTGAGGAACTTTCATTCGAGGATTGGGACCGGGTTTTCTTTGCTAATATCCATTTCCCGATCTTCCTTTTACAGAAGATTGTTGGACGGATTAATAAGGGGGGAAGTATCGTGTTTACGGGTTCCTTGATGGGAATACAGCCTCATTCGGTATCCTTGGCATATGGAGTGACGAAAAGTGCTGTTCATGCGCTGGTCAAAAACATGGTGAAGTTCTTAGTTCCCTATGAACTGCGTGTGAATGCCGTGGCTCCCGGTTTTGTCGATACGGAATGGCAGAAAACAAAGCCTGCCGAGATCCGTCGGAATATAGAGAACAAGGTCTCTTTGGGACGGTTCTGCGACCCGGATGAATTGGCGGAAGTTTATAAAATGTTGATAGAGAATAGTTATTTTAATGGCGAGGTAGTCGTTGTGGATGGCGGTTACTCGTATAAATAAGAAACAAATGAGCGAGTTGGATAAGGAATACGAAGCATCGTTAAAGTCGATAGAAACAGAAAATAAGATAGACCGAATTTTTTATCGTCCGATAGGATTTCGTATTGCTCGTATGTTGCGAGGCACGGGGATTACCCCGAATATGATTACGGTTATCTCGATCTTCGTGGGTGCGGCGGTCGGATTTATGTTTTATCACGATAATTTGACATATAATATCTGTGGTATATTATTGTTGGTATTTGCCAATATCCTCGACTGCGTGGATGGGCAGCTGGCACGTCTTACAGGGATCAAGTCCGCTATCGGGCGTATCTTGGACGGATTCGCCGGGGATATCTGGTTCGCTTCGATCTATATCGGATTCGCTCTTCGTTTGTCTCATGATTACGGTACGGATTGGTTCTTTGCCTTGGCGGTCTTATCCGGTCTGTCTCATTTAGTCCAAGCGAATATCACGGATTATTATAAGACGCTTCACCTTTATTTTATCAGTAAGGATAAAGGCTCGGAGTTTCAGTCTTTGGAGCAGGTGGAGGCGAAACATAAGGAGATGAAGTATGGCATTAACAAGTTTTTCTACTTCTTATATCGTTGGTATACGATGTTGCAAGTGAAGGCTACGCCTACCTTACAGAGTATGTTACAAAATTTGCACGCGAAGTATGGGGATAATATTCCGGAGAATATCCGTGTGGACTTTCGTAAACAGAGTCGTCATTTAATGCGTTACATAGACTTGTTGACCTTTAATGGCCGGACGATGGTTATGTTTGTGATCGTACTAACGGGACAGGTCTGGGCTTATTACCTATACGAGATCATCGTGTTGAACATCGTACTAGCGATAGTGATGAGGAAACATGAGAAGATGTGTGCCTCGTTTTTAGGATAAAGTATGAAGAAGAGTGTTGTTGACATTTACGATTTGCAAGAGATGGCCCCGTTCTTCAAGGGGCGAGTGGGGACATGGTTAGGTAAGTTGCTGATAAAGTGCTTACGTGTGGATCTGGTTAATAAGGTACATGCCCGGAATTGTCATTTACGGGGCGCTGAGTTTACTTCCGCTTTATTGCATGACCCCATTATCGATCTCAGCTATGAGGTTCATAATAAGGAGATTTTAGATCATCTGCCGGAAGGGGCTTTTGTTACCGTTTCCAACCATCCGATCGGGTCGTTGGATGGAATCATGCTGATTGATATTTTCGCTTCCCGCCGTCCGGACTTTAAGGTGATGGTGAACGGCATCTTGACCAAGATCGGGGCGATGGAGGATAATTTCATATCCGTGGTGCCCGATTCCCACAAGCGAGGGGCGAATCCGGCGAATGTCAATGGCGTTCGACTATCCCTGCAACGCTTGAAAGAAGGTCATCCGATGGGTTTCTTCCCTGCTGGAGCGATCTCATTTTATAATAAAAAAGAGAAACAGGTACGGGATTTATCGTGGGCGCATAGCGTGATCCGCTTAGTTCGTAAGGCGAAAGCACCGGTATACCCTGTTTATTTTGATTTCCAAAATACCCATTTTTTCTATTGGCTAGGGAATATCAGCTGGCAAATACGTACCTTGCGTATTCCTACAGAGGCTTTCAATAAGCGTGGAAAGAAAGCGGATGTATATATCGGTGAGCCTATCTCGCCGGAAGAGATCGCCGCCATCCCGGAAGACAAGGATCTTGCCGAGTTCTTGTATAAACGTACATATGGTGCTAAAAAATAAGAAACGACCGATAGAATCTGTTATCAATAGTGGTAGTTTGAATTAAGATTTGTAATTTTGGCAGAGTAACTGAAATAATTACAGATTTTAAAAGTGAAAGAGTGAAGGTTGATGTACAACAGATAAAACAGCGTTTTGGGATTATTGGTAATAACCCCGGATTAAATCGTGCGATCGATGTTGCGCTCCAGGTAGCGCCAACCGACTTATCTGTTCTTATTACAGGAGAGAGTGGTGTCGGAAAGGAGACTTTCCCTCAAATTATTCATCAGAACAGTCAGCGTAAGCATGGACAATATATAGCCGTAAACTGTGGCGCCATTCCGGAAGACTCGGAGCTTTTCGGGCACGAGAAAGGTTCTTTTACCGGGGCGTTAGCCGACCGTAAAGGGTATTTCGAGGTAGCGGACGGTGGAACGATCTTCTTGGATGAGGTAGGAGAGCTGCCAACTCCTACGCAAGCACGCTTGCTTCGTGTGTTGGAGACGGGTGAGTTTATCAAGGTCGGTTCCTCCAAGGTACAGAAGACGAACGTGCGTATCGTTGCCGCTACGAACGTGAATTTAGTGCAGGCGGTTTCGGAAGGTAAATTCCGTGAGGATTTGTACTATCGTTTGAATACGGTGCCTATCCAAGTGCCTCCCTTGCGGGAGCGTCCGGAAGATATCGTCTTATTATTTCGTAAGTTCGCCAGTGATTGCGCCGAGAAATACCGGATGCCGCCGATCCGCTTGGATGATGAGGCCCGTCAATTATTGGTTTCTTACCGTTGGCCGGGTAACGTGCGTGAGTTGAAAAATATCACGGAACGTATCTCCGTAATCGAGGAGACACGGGATATAACGGCGGATGTCCTGCGCCTTTATCTGCCGAACGTGAACGTAGAGAAATATCCGGTATTGGTGAAGCAAGATCCGGATCAAAAGATATTTAACAGCGAGCGGGAGATCCTTTATCAAGTCTTGTTCGATATGAAAAAGGACGTGAACGAGCTAAAGAAATTAGTGCATGATATCATGGGAGGGAATATCCCGATGCCAACGGTGGCAGACGATACCCCTTATGCGCATCCGATCCATCCGGCGGCGGTTCATGCCATGCACCCGACGATCCAAGATGCCGAGGATGTGGAAGAGGAGACTTTATCCTTGGAAGAGGTGGAGAAGGAGATGATCCGTAAGGCTTTGGAGAAGCATAACGGGCGACGGAAGAACGCGGCAGCCGACTTGAAGATATCGGAGCGTACGTTATATCGAAAAATCAAGGAATACAATTTGGAATAAAAATATGCTAAAGAAGATTGTCAACATACGTTTGTCGGCAGCCAATTGGCTTATACTCTCATTTTTGACGGTATTGGCTACGGCTTGCTCTATTTCCTATAAGTTTAATGGAGCCTCTATCGATTATACGAAGGTGAAGACCATTACGATTCGTGACTTCACGAACCAAGCTCCCTACGTGAATCCGACCCTTGCGCCGCAGTTTACGGAGGATTTGAAGGATATTTACATCCGTCAGACTCGTCTGCAACTGGTTCCGAGCAATGGCGACCTTGAGTTGGAGGGTGAGATCACTGGTTACGATTTCGCTCCAATGGCCGTGAAGGAGGATGCTATCGCCTCGCAGACGAGGTTGACGATCACGGTGCGGGTTCGTTACTCCAACCGGGTTAACCCGGATGAGGATTTTGAGCAGTCGTTCTCCGCTTACCGCGAGTTCGACAGTAACTTGATGCCGCAGCAGGGAGAGGGAACATTATGCGAGGAAATCATAGAGGAAATAGTAGACCAAATCTATAACGCTACGGTTGCCAATTGGTAGAATGAGGGCGGAGGATTTATATCGTTTGATGGAGGAGCCTTCGGAATTGACCGAGGGGACTCTTCTTGAGTTGCGACGAATCGTGGAGGATTACCCGTATTTTCAAGTGGCACGGATGTTGTATCTAAAGAATCTGGCCGTATTAAATGATATGAGTTTTACCTCGGAGCTGGAGAAGATGGCGATATTCTTGCCGGACCGGAAAATGCTGTTCCAACTGATAGAGGGAGATAAATATGGCTTGAACTCCCGTGTGGAGCATGAGCCGGATATGCGAAAAGAGGATACTTTCTCCTTGATAGACGCATTCCTCTCTAACCGTAACGAGGAACCGGAGCCTAAGAAAGAAGCCCCGTTCCTGTTCCAGCCATCGGTATCGTCAGATTATATGTTTTGGTCATTATCGCAAGAGGAAGAA
>ERZ860445.1322-NODE-1322-length-14257-cov-5.798409_pt1 | contig 14257 bp, 12 predicted proteins | sample MGYA00509977_ERZ860445 | MGnify/ENA primary metagenome ERZ860445 (study PRJEB30046, sample SAMN00715233) | human gut metagenome | study: EMG produced TPA metagenomics assembly of the A metagenome-wide association study of gut microbiota in type 2... | reverse complement strand
GGCGTGCCTCGCCCGCTCCCGGGTGCTCCCTACGCCGAGCAACCAGAGGATGAACGCCTACATGAAGGAAATCGCGGCCGTGTGCGGCATCGACAAGGTGCTGACCACCCACTGTGCCCGCCACACCTTCGCCTGCATGGCCGTCGAATACGGCATGCCCATCGACGTGCTGGCCAAGATTCTCGGGCACTCGAACACCAACATGACGCGACACTACGCCAAGTTCTCCGAGACGGTCATCGGCCGCGGCTTTCGGCGAGCGGCTGGCTTCGGCAGCTTCGGCCGAGTAGCGGGATGACGGTCTATGGAAGCAAGTTTATGTTTCGGGCGACCCGAAACCCCGTCGAACGCATCCCCGCGGTCTGTATGAAAGAGAAAAACAAAGGCGGACGTCCGCCCAAATCCGCAGGAGAAAAGCTCAAGGAGCGGCTGACCGTGAAGATGGCCGCAGCAGACTACTACGCCCTGCGCGGCAAGGCACGGGCGGCGGGTCTCACCTGGGCCGAATACGCCCGGACGGCGCTCTCAAGGAGCGTCGTCCGCCAGCGCCTCACGGCAGAACAGATGACCCTGCTGCGGCAAATAGCCGGTATGGCCAACAACCTCAATCAGCTCGCCCGAAAAGCCAACTCTACCGGATATGTTCAGGCAGCGGCGGAGTGCACGGCACTGATCGAAAAGATAGATACGCTAATAGATCAAATCAATGAATAACCATGATAGCCAAAATATCGAAAGGCGGTTCGTTCGGCGGAGCCGTCGATTACGTCCTCGATAAAGGGAAAGACGCCGAATTGCTCGCCGGACTGGGCGTCCGGATGAAAGACCGGGATTCCATCGTCCGCAGCTTCCGAATGCAGGCGGCACTGAATCCGCATCTTTCGAAGCCCGTCGGCCACATCGTCCTCGCCTTTTCGACGCAGGACGCGGCACAGCTCGATAACCAGCGGATGGTCAAGATCGCCGCGGAGTATTTCTTCGGCATGGGCATCCGCAACACGCAGTTCATCATCGCCCGCCACCACGACCGGGAACATCCCCACCTGCATATCCTTTTCAACCGGGTGGACAACGACGGCCGTACCGTCTCCGACCGCAACGACCGCTACCGTTCGGAGCGGCTCTGCAAGGAGCTGACCGTCCGGCACGGGCTCTACTTCGCATCGGGCAAAGAGAATGTCAAGGAGCATCGCCTGCGCGAACCGGACAAAACGAAATATGAAATTTTCCACGCGCTGCGCGACGCCGTACCCCGCTGCCACGACTGGCCGGAGTTGACGGCAGCGCTGCGGCGCGAAGGGATCGCCACCGAGTTTCGGATGCGCAGCGGAACCTCCTACCCGCAAGGCGTCGTTTTCGCCAAGAACGGCTACCCGTTCAACGGCTCGAAAATCGACCGGCAGTTCAGTTTCTCCAAAATCGACCATGCGCTGAGCCTGAACCGCCGACAAGCACTCTCCTCAAACGAACGCGGTTCTGCAAGCAATCCGGCCGCATCGTTCAGTCACCTGCTCGAAGATCTTCTGCAACCGGTCTACGATGCGGACGAAGAACGCCACCATCAGGAGCAACAGCGCAAAAAGAGAAAACAATACCGACTTTAATCGACAATACCTATTATTTATGGACACGAACACGATTATCGAACTTTTCGAAGAACTGAGAAAACAACTCACCTCCCTCAGCCGCAGAATAGACGACCGCAACATATCCGCCCCAGCTCCAGTAACAACGGATGATAAAATCGCCCGACTGCTCGAAACGGCCCAATTCACCCGCACGAATGTCGAACGGGTACGCATGGAACTTGCAGACCGCATTACAACTATCGGAAAAGAGACTGAAAACCATACCGAGAAAATTATTGCGGCCGTCGCTCATCCTGCGCAACCCGCCGCCCAACGGCATATCCACGTCATCGACTTCAACACCTCGTGGGCACTACTCTATATGGCGATCTCTTTCATCGTGATTCTCTGCGGCGGCATCCATATTACTAAATTATACGACCGTATTGCCAACCTGCGCGATACCGAATTGAAATACCGTTACGTTCAGATGATGGGCGGCATCGACGAGCAAAAATTGCGCGACCTGAACATCCTCTTCTACGATTCCGAACGCCGCGCAGACCGTCGCTCGCTCCGGCAACAAGTTGAACGTTACGAAACAGCCGTCCGGGAAGCAATCGAGAATCAACAACGCAGCGTTATCCGAAAGCAGGAAGCAGAAGATATCCGGCAAAAAGCAAAGCAGCTCCAAAAAGAATTAGACATTACAAAATAATCATACGCGCCTGTTAACTCTGACTAGATAACAGGCGCGTATTACTTATCTTGCAAAATCATTATGCGACTCTTCTATACGACTCTTCCAACTTACCCATAGCTATCCCATTCAATTATTTTCGTTCCACTTCTTACACTGCTCCATAATCGTATTCAAAGCATCTTCCTGCCCTGCAGGCGGATAATCATACTTTTTCAACAACCTTTTGACAATACGCCGCATTCCGGCACGAGCACTCTCCTTCATATTCCAGTCGATCGTTTTGTTACGCCGGAGTGCATCCGTCAGCTCACGTGTAATAGCGATCAACTGATCGTTGGAATAGAAATCTTTTACAGCCTCAGGCTTGGTCAACGCATCATAAAAGGCAAGTTCTTCGCTGTTCAGATTAAACGACTCGCCGGCCTTTTCGCCGTGAACGATCTCACGGGCTATTTTCAGCAGTTCTTCGATAACCTCTTCGTTCGTCAGCATCCCTTTCAAATAGCGACTCATGGCATCGGACAGAATTTCCGAAAACTTCTCGGCTCGTACCGTATTCGTTCGCTGATATAGTTGTACCTGCTCTGCAATCAACCTACGCAATAAGTCTACGGCGAAGTTCCGTTCCTTCATCCGGGCAACCTCTTCCAGGAATTTCGGATCGAACAAAGAGAACTCCTCCTTGATATCGGAGAAAAGATTAATTACCCCTTCGCTCTTGATACTCTGCTTGAGCAATTCATTAATACGCCCGTTGATCTCACGGAACGAAATTTTGCCCTTGCCCTCCACGCGCGTCAGTAATGTGCGCACCGCCTCAAAATAGGCAGCTTCGATACGTTGCTCGTAATTCAGCAAACTCTGACAAAGCGACAATGCCTGCCGCAGCAGCAGCGCCTCTTTGATATAGAGTTTTTTCGTTTCCATCCGCTCGGGGGACTGCATGAAATCGACACCTCCGCTGATGGCTTTCGCCCGCTCCAAATCAGACTTACCGAAAAAAGCGCCATAATCAAATCCATACATCAGATCACGGCAAACGTCCAGTTTCTTCTGAAACTCCGGATAGGCGGTTTTCGCCACATCCGTATCGCCATAATTTTTGCGGTCACGGTACGTATAATCGTTCATCGCCGTCTTCAACGCCGAAGCGATACCCACATAATCCACAACTAAACCGCCTTGTTTATCCCCGAACACACGATTCACACGAGCAATAGCCTGCATTAGATTGTGTCCGGACATCGGTTTATAGACATACATCGTCGAAAGCGAAGGTACGTCGAAACCCGTAAGCCACATATCAACTACGATGACGATTTTCAACGAGCTGTCGTTGTCTTTGAAACGCTTCTCCAACTCTCTCTTGTGGGAATCATTTCCGATAATCGCCCGCCAGTCTTCCGGATCTTTATTACCGGAAGTCATCACAACAGCCAGCTTGTCACTCCACACCGGACGCATTTCGAGAATCCGACGGTAAATCTTGATCGCTATCGACCGCGAATAGGCTACTATCATCGCCTTACCCGTCTGCTCGTATTGCCGGAATTCCTCATAGTGTTTTACGATGTCCTCGCACAATGATGCCACCGTCGCATCAGCTCCAAGGATCGAATCGAGCCGTCCCAATTCACGCTTGCTTTTCTCAATGACATACTCTTCCGCTTCCTCGGCCATCGCATCATACTCCGCATCAATACGTCGCAAGGTCTGCTCGTCGAGCTTCAGATTGATTACACGGCTCTCGTAAAATACCGGCCGTGTCGCACCGTCCTCCACCGACTGCGTCATATCGTACACGTCGATGTAATCTCCAAATACTTCGCGTGTCGACCGATCTTTTTGCGAAATAGGCGTTCCGGTAAACCCGATATAGGTAGCATTCGGCAACGCATTACGCACCAGACGCGCCGCGCCGATTACAACTTTGGCTTGCGTTACCCCGTCAGCATCCGTAACCATTCTGACCCTCTCCTCCAATCCGTATTGACTGCGATGCGCCTCGTCGGCCATAACAACTATATTTCGTCGCGTCGAAAGAGGTTCTTCGCTCTCTTCGAATTTCTGCATCGTCGAGAAAAAGATACCATTCGCTTCGCGTCCCGCCAATAATTCCCGAAGATGAGCCCGACTTTCGGCCTGCACGGGTGTCTGACGCAAAAAATCCCTGCAACAAGCGAACTGCCGGTACAACTGACCGTCCAAATCGTTACGGTCTGTCAGCACGACAATAGTCGGCGACGACATCGCCTGCTGCAACTGCTTGGCGAAAAAGACCATCGACAATGACTTTCCGCTGCCCTGCGTATGCCAAAACACGCCACCCCGACCATCTGTCTCAGCTGCTTTAACCGTCGAAAGCACAGCCCTGTGTACGGCATAAAACTGATGATAGGCACTTAATATCTTAATGTCCTGTTTACCGTCTTTCGAATAACAAACAAAATTCCGCAACAATTCAACAAACCGCGTTTTTTCGAACATTCCCGCGAAAAGCACATCGAAATTCGCGCTATGGGTATCTTCATAACTCCCATCTACCGTTTTCCACTGCATAAAACGGTCTTCACCCGCTGTGATCGTCCCCGCCTTAGTCATCGCCTGATCGCTCATCACACAAAAAGCGTTATAAATAAAGAGTGACGGAATCTCCTGCATATAGTTACGCAATTGTGCATAAGCTTCCGACACGTCTGTATTCTCACGCGAGGGCGATTTGAGCTCGACCACCACCAGCGGCAATCCATTGACAAATACGATCATATCTGCACGCCTTACCGAGTGCCCATCGACCGTCCATTGATTAGCGATCGTAAACCGATTATGTAACGGTGAATCGTAATCGACAAGCCGGACATTTGCGGAACATTGCTCGCGGCCATCGAAATAATTGACAGCTACGCCATTTTGCAAGTAATCCGTGAACAATTCATTCTTCTGTACCAACGTTCCACCCTCATAAGTTCGAATCTTCATCATGGCTTCGTCAATAGCGGCCTGTGGCAGTCCACGATTGATCTGCGGCAACACAGTCTCCAGCACCTCCACGTAAAGCGGTTCTGCATAGTCGCGCATTACATTGGGACCATACACATAATCATAGCCTAATTGCTCTCGAAACAACTCGAGAATAGCGTTTTCAAAATCATCTTCGGTGAAGTGCATATAATTGTTATTTTTTCACATACAAGTTAACAAGCTGTGATACCATATTACGCGCAGATTGCGTTGCGACATCAGAACTAATAGATTGTAAAGACAGGCTTCGTTTGATTTTACGTCTTAAATCACTAATGGTTGCTTCCTTATTGGCCCAATCTATATATTCGGTTTGCCGTGTAATAATTCGAAGAACATTCTGTTTTATAGCATCATCTGAAATATATTGTGATACGATATCATAAATAGCCTTATCAACTAACTCTTCCTTCACTACGGATTCAGCTATCTCAACTCTTTCCTTAGATTCTTCAGCTTTTATTGCATCAAAATCTATCTTTTCAAAAGATGAAGCGCTTCTGACATTAGATTTACACATACTATATTTGATATATGCCATCTGATGCTCCAACTCCGGAAATAAAGCCCCCTGGTTTATATTGTAGAAATTCAATTCTTCTAAAAGGCTTTCTTTGCTTCCGGCCGGTATGATTATCCTTTCGCTCGCAAACTGGCTATTTAAAGAACAACTGCTCTTCTCGATCCGACTGGCGCCGTAATCAGATTTATTGAGTTGAATATTAATGCTACCCGAAAGCAAAAAAGCTCCGCTCTGCCGAATCAAACGTTCATTGTTGAATGTCGATATAACAAAGTAAGCATTTTGCATCACCTTTGCCAGTTCCTCAAAATCCTCGGCTTGTTTTATTTGACTGCGTAGTCCTAATTTCTCGACCAATTGATGCAATACAATATCTCCGTTGAAATCCATTTCCGCGATTCGAGCCAACAGATCAATATCATCTGAATTATGCTTATGTCCATAAGCCCGTCTATAATAAACAGCTCCATCGACATCATATTCATTATCAAATGGATGATCGGAATCGACATCAATAGTATCAGATTCTTTATAATTCTTGTCGTAGTTTTCTTTATCTTCACATTTTGCACACGCAAAATACAACGCGACTAAAGGATTTAGCGTTACATCCAACATTCTGGTTGGAAGTCCATAATGTTGTAATTTTGTCAGTCGTTCAAATGCGCTTCGGCCGCCAAATTCAAAAGGAGCACGAGCACAAGCCTCGGATATAATATCGGATTCAATCGTCAGGTTATTCTCTCTAAATAAACATGGGCGCACATCCCAATTTTTATTGGATTGGCCCCTGAAAAAGAATCGCTCATTGCTACCTTCATTGGTAGCTTGCAACTGAGAAATATATGCAACATATTCCGACAATGTATTGACGATTACATTGCCATTTGAATCAATATTAAAATCTAATTCCATTAGAAATCCCAGTTTAATACAAATATAGCAAAAATAGAAATTACAATAGTAACTTTGATAAATGATAATTTAGCAAGCTAATCGAGAGAAACCTCCTCGACGGAGAGCTCGCCGGACATGAGTTTGGGCAGAAGGGTATCGCGGAGAGTGGATAATTTTATGTTTTCTTTTTTATTAGATTCAATTTGGCTAAATAAAGGATCAGCAATTGAGTTAAATTGCTTCAATTTAGTGTCAGAGGGTATTGATATTGGAGTTTTTCTGAAAATCGGAACAGTCAATTGTTGCTGAGTCGTCCCCGTTCCTGTAATATTCTGAGTTAATGCCCACAAGTATAAATATTTTGCAGACAACTCTTTTTTATTAGGGATTATTGAAATTAGCCGGACAATAGGAACATATGGTTCTAATCTCAAACAGACATAACCTATAGTTCCTCTTGCAGAAATAGTTATACTTTCCTCATGAATTTTTGCAACATCTGTATAACCATATAATCCTTCATTATCTATTCCATTAGAATATATAGGAACATAACACTCAATAGTCTTCTTATTAGTATATTTTGAAGGCCTATCACCCCCAGCAGTAATAAGAGTGATATCTCCTAATTCATAGTGAACCCATTCGTTTCGATCAGAATCCACAAACCACGACTTAAACAGCGCTTTAGCCTGCTCCTCTAAATTATCATTTATCGGTTATCTTTGTGTGTATTTCAATGGACTGCGTAACTTTATCAATTTCAATAATACAAACGCAGCCATGAAAGAAAAACTAATTGACGAAATTAAAACCGCGATGCGTACCGTCATTACGACAGATCAAATGAGTATCTTATGTAACGTGCTGAATCGCACATTGCAAAATATTGTCATCGCAGAAAAGCTTCCGGATAGCGAAGCGCGAATCAAGGCTAATTCTCAACTGCAAACGCTATTTATATCAGCCAAGCGAGTCGAGGGATGCTCCGAGAAAACACTAAAATATTATGCTTCGACAATCGAATATATGTTACGGCAGATCGACAAGAATATCGTCGATATAACAACGACCGATCTACGATGTTATCTTGCATCATACCAATCGAATAACCAATCGTCAAAAGTTACCATAGACAATATCCGCAGAATCTTCTCAAGCTTTTTCGCATGGCTCGAAGACGAAGATTATATTCTTAAAAGCCCGGTGAGACGCATCCATAAAGTTAAAACCGGCTCCTTAATTAAAGAGGTGCTATCCGATGAAAATCTTGAAATTTTGCGTGACAATTGCACCCATATACGAGATCTGGCAATCGTAGATATGCTATCGTCTACCGGCATCCGCGTCGGCGAACTGGTAAAAATTAATCGAGAAGATATAAACTTTCACGAACGCGAGTGCGTCGTTTTCGGTAAAGGCAACAAAGAACGGGAAGTCTATTTCAACGCCCGCACAAAAATTCATCTGAAACAATACCTCGAAAGCCGGACTGATGACAATCCGGCACTCTTCGTATCCATCGCCAAGCCGCATAATCGGCTTAAAATTAGCGGAGTGGAGTTACGGCTCCGCCAGCTCGGCCGCAAAGTTTCGATTCACAAAGTTCATCCGCACAAGTTCCGCCGAACTCTTGCCACAATGGCCATCGACAAAGGAATGCCGATCGAACAGGTGCAGAAACTATTGGGACACGTCAAAATAGACACAACAATGCACTATGCGATGGTCAATCAGAACAATGTCAAAATTTCACACAGAAAATATATAAATTAGATATGAATAGCGATTGGACTACTTGTAAAATTGGAGATATTTGCAAGAAAATATGTAGTGGAGGCACACCAAAAAGTAATGAACCGTCATACTATGGTGGAAATATTCCGTGGCTAAATACGAAAGAAATCAACTTCAATCGTATTTACAACACAGAAAAATACATTACATCTTCGGGATTCGATAATTCATCTGCGAAATGGATAGATGCTAATTCTGTTATCGTTGCATTGTATGGTGCAACAGCAGCCAAGGTCTCAATTAACACGATTCCATTAACGACAAATCAAGCTTGTTGCAATTTGACTATTGATGAAACCGTAGCAGATTATCGCTATGTATACTATTACTTACGTAGAAATTATCAACATCTTGCTTTATTGGCAAATGGAGGTGCTCAACAAAATCTAAACGCTCAACAAATCAAAGACTTTAATATTATATTGCCCCAATTACCAATACAACACAAAATCGCGAATATTCTATGGACAATAGATGACAAAATTGAACTCAATCGACGGATAAATGATAATTTAGAGGAGCAGGCCAAAGCGCTATTTAAATCGTGGTTTGTGGATAATCAAGAACCTACATGGGAAAAGAAAACATTGGCAGACATTGTCAATATTTGGGATTCTATGCGGAAACCATTGTCTGCAACAGAACGAGATAAAATGCAAAAGATATATCCTTATTATGGAGCAACATCCTTGATGGATTATGTAGATAACTACTTATTCGATGGAATATATCTTTTGATGGGTGAAGATGGGACAGTTGTAGATGATAAGGGATTCCCTATTCTGCAATATGTATATGGAAAATTTTGGGTAAATAATCATGCACATGTATTAACTGGTGCAAATGGTTTTAGTACAGAATGTATATATATTCTATTAAGTACTACCAATGTAAAATCTATTGTAACCGGAGCTGTCCAACCTAAAATAAACCAAGCAAATTTAAAGAATATACCTATCGTTATCCCGCCAGAAGATGTTTTAAGTGATTATAAAGCTATTATACATCCTCTGTTTGCTAAAATCAGAAATAATAGCATGGAAATTCATCGGTTAACAATTATACACGATACCCTTCTACCCAAACTCATGTCCGGTGAGCTCTCCGTCGAGGAGGTTTCCTTCGATTAGCTTGCTAAATTATCATTTATGCATCGATTGAGTTCGATTTTATCATCCAATGCTCCTAATATTCCGGCAATCTGCTTTTGCTCGGCAAGCGGTGGAAGATTTACTACCAAATTTTCCAACATAGCCTGCTGTACCCGCTGACGACCGGAAGACCCAACCATTGATTTAACAGCAATGTCTCGAAACCACGGACTCGTGACAAAATAATAGACGAATTTATTATCCGTAATGCCTTCTATATTTCGAAAAACAATATATTCGGTCGAGCCAAACCCCACCTCGTCTTCATCAAGCATAGAAACATATGCAGTTTTTCCATTCTCAAGACAAGGCGTAATACGAGCCATTAATGTATCACCATTGCGAAACTTACTTCCTCCGGTATATGAAGCCATTTCAAAACCAGAAATGCCCCTTGTATAAGGTTGCAACAAATCCATCGGCACTTTTTTGGCGATCTCCCCTTTTAACAAACGCTCAGAAGGATTAAACCGAACAACATCGGATAACTTATATGAATGCCATTTCTTCATATTTCTATCCATTGTATATCAGCACTTTTTTTATTGAGAACGATAGAGCAGCCAAATTTATATCCATATCTTAACTGAGGATTCATCATCCATTTAATTTTATCGATATCAGCATTATTCTCTGAATTCCACCATGTTTTAAATTCAATTATGAGAATATTATTGTCATTGCGACCTCTTTTATGTAGGATGAAATCCGGATACACATAATTCCCATTTACTTGTTTTATTCCATATCCATCTCTATTATACTCACAATCTATATTATATTCAGCAACGATAGTTCCTGCTATATTATTCTCAAAATAATGAGCAAACCGATGGGTAATATCTCGTTCTGCAACTTTGCGTTCTAATAAATCTTTATCATTGGCATATAAACAATCCAGCGACTGCTCTATAAGATACTTCAATACATTCTTCATTGTGCTATTCCATTTTATATCCTATACTTCCCAGCTGTTTCCCAATCTCCGCTTCTAACTCGTGCGACCTTTCGAATAATCTCGACAACTCGCCTGTCAGACGCTTCATCTTTTCGTCGAACGGCTCCGTGTCCTCTTCTTGCGCCGCAATACCTACATAACGGCCAGGCGTGAGGATAAAATCCTGACGAGCGATTTCTTCTGTCGAAACCACAGCACAAAAACCCTTTTCATCTTTCAACATTCCGTTGGCATAGGCATTGTAGGTATCGGCAATACGCTGAATATCGCCGCGCTTTATCGGATCGACCGCGTCACTATCAGTCAATTCGCGTAGCTTGCGCGTTACCATTGTACCCAAGTTGCGAGCATCGATAAAGAGCGTTTTGCCCTTTTGTTGCTTGTTTTTATTGAAAAACCAAATCGACACGGGAATCTGTGTAGTATAGAACAGCTGCGGCGGCATAGCGATAACACAATCCACCAAATCAGCCTCTACCAATTTACGCCGAATCTCGCCCTCACCACCACTCTGGCTCGACAGCGAGCCGTTGGCCAGCACAACGCCCGCACGTCCCGTCGGGGCAAGGTGATGGATAATATGCTGAATCCACGCAAAATTGGCATTGCCATTGGGCGGCGTACCGTATTTCCAACGCACATCATCCGCCAGCTTATCCGCCCCCCAATCGCTCAGATTGAACGGTGGATTGGCCATCACGAAATCGGCCTTCAGAGTCGGATGGCAATCATTGAAAAAGGTATCCGCATTATATCGACCGAGATCGGCTTCGATACCGCGAATCGCCAAGTTCATCTGCGCCATTTTCCATGTCGTAGGATTGGAATCCTGACCATAAACCGATATATTATTGATATTTCCAGAGTGACTCTCGATGAATTGTGCAGACTGTACAAACATACCACCCGAACCGCAGCAAGGATCGTAAACACGGCCTTTATAAGGTTGCAATACGTTCACCAACGTCTTAACGATACAAGCCGGAGTATAAAATTCACCTGCCAATTTTCCTTCGGCCTCAGCAAACTTCGAAAGACAATATTCGTAAGCACGACCCAAAATATCCTTCGAATCGCCGTGCTCATGCATCCGAATATTTGTAAACAAATCGACAACTTCACCTAAGCGGCGTTTGTCGAGCTCGGGACGCGCGAAGTTTTTCGGAAGAATATCTTTCAACCGCTTATTCTCCTTCTCAATCGCCCGCATCGCATTATCGATGATCGTTCCAATTTCGGGAGAGTGTGCATGGATGGCAATAGCTTCCCAACGGGCTTCCGCAGGGACATAGAAAACCGGATCATAACTACCCTTCTCATTTTTATTACTCAAATACTCATCCTTGTCTTCCTCAAAGCCCTCCCCTTCGGCAACAAGCTGCTGATATTTAGCTTCGAATTTGTCCGAGATGTATTTCAGGAAAATAAGTCCCAATACAACGGATTTATATTCCGATGCATCAATATTTCCGCGCATCTTATCCGCCGCCTTCCATATTTCCTTTTCAAAGCCGATGTCGGCTGTATTCATCGCTGCCATTGTATAGAATATTTTAGGTAAAGGTACAAAATCTTCCCATTTTTTCGCTTTCCCGCAAAGGAATAAACCTTAGAAACAATATCCGCAAGGCTCGCATAGCGATTTGCAGGACCTTGCGGATATTGTTTCCTCAACTAAATTTTAGGAGAAATGATACGACTTAGTTGTTCTTATTCAATAAAAACGCATTTTTCTTGTCAAATCCCCACTCATAAATGTATTCGGCACCTTCAATCCGGATAATGAACACGGCACGCTCTCCTTGAATCCATGCTACATGAACAAATCCGGATACGGATTCTCCGGGATATATCGTGTTTTTCTTCAAATATCCCAGCTTTTTGACTTGTTGTTCGTCCTGCAAGGCCTGACCGAAATCAGCGATCCGCTGCTGTGAGGCCATGTTGGCCTGATAGGCCGCAGAGGGATTATAAGTCGTAGTCGTATAAGACGAATAACCGCCGTAGCTGCTGTAACCAGTCGTCGTGGAGGTCGAATACCCTGCGCCGGCAGCAGCCATTCCTTCGCTGACGCCCATCAAAACAGCGGCCCAGGTCTGCGACCGGTTCACTTTCTTCAGATAGCTATCGCAAGACCAGACCTGCAGATCGGTGGCGACATCGTGTTCGTCTACGGAATAGGCCGTCATATCGGTCTCCGGATTGAATTCGACCGGCGTCAACGAATTGTTGGAGATAATCACATCGACCCGATGCCACTTGCCGTAATCCCGGACGATGGCATCCGTCAACGCGATCGTCAATCCGTTTTTGAAATAGACTTCCCAGGGCACACCGTCCCGATAATCGGCCGAGCGCTCCGCTATGGCTGGTGATTCCCATACCGGCATGTCGTCCGCAATGCGGAATTTAAGCGTGTTCCCGCTGCCGTCCGCCAGCAAATAATAATCATGAACCGGCAGCCCTGCACGATATTCCACCATTCGGCAGGAGCCGTCCTCGTTGTATGTCTTGTACGTTCCGGACAATTCGCCGCCGGCATACAACGCACGCGTTTTCAACGTTCCATTCTCGTCGTATTGCCGATATTCGCCTTCCAACAATCCTCCCGAATAATATGATTTTTCCGACATGTGACCATTCTTGAAATAGGAAACAACGTCTCCGTCAAACACTGTCCGGCAATCATCGAGCGTATCGATTGTCTGAAAATGCCCTTCTCTCCGCAATTCTCCCGAAATATAAAAATCCTTGAACATTTTGAGCCCCGCCGAATCCGCAGGATAAAGCGCCAGCCGATAATAATCGGCAAAAACCGGATTCCGCACCGTCACCCCCGAACGGCTATAGTAGAGTGTATCTATCCGCTCTTGCGACAAGGCACCGTTGCCTACCACAAGCAACAATACGAACAATAAAACTCGGTTCATAAAATAACTGGGTTTCATAGGTTTCATCGCTTTTCCGATATCCGACACGCCGTTATCGTGTCAATTGTTCTTATTAATCAAGTTCACCACAACCTTCGTCATTACATCTTTCTCTTCTGTGCGACTCTCAGCAATCATGAGCGTCAGAGCGACCAGCGTATTGTTATCCAAAAGGCGCGAACCATCAGCACGGTAAAGAATCCGATTGTTTTCCAAAAACCAAAGGAACAGAAACGCTGCGATGCGTTTGTTGCCGTCACTGAACGAGTGGTTCTTGACCGTCAAGTAAAGCAGATTGGCTGCCTTTTCCTCGACACTCGGGTAGAGATCACGCCCGCCGAAGGTTTGGTAAATTGCCCCCATTGTGCTTTTGAACGATTCGTCTTTTTCGTGAGCGAACAATTCGCTGCCTCCGAATTTTTCACGCAACACCTGCAACGCCGCCATCGCATTTTCATACGTCGCATGAAACGGTTCCTCCGCCGTGGTTGCCGCAACCTCCAACTGCTGATAGTCATAACGATCGAGCGTGTCGAGGCCATAAGTATAGTCCGTAATCACGCGCAGTAGCCCGACCGCCTCGGATTTCGTAACATCCTTTGCAGCCAAAACATTGGAGAGCAAGCGGACGGTCTTTTTCAGCTCCTCCAATTGCTCGGCTTTCGCCTGGTTATTGACGGCATACCCCTTTATAAGGTACTCTTTCAGC
>ERZ860445.1321-NODE-1321-length-14279-cov-4.125773_pt1 | contig 14279 bp, 10 predicted proteins | sample MGYA00509977_ERZ860445 | MGnify/ENA primary metagenome ERZ860445 (study PRJEB30046, sample SAMN00715233) | human gut metagenome | study: EMG produced TPA metagenomics assembly of the A metagenome-wide association study of gut microbiota in type 2... | reverse complement strand
CAGTAGGTAGAAAACCATGTTCTTTTTTAATTTATCCATCATATCATCATCCTTTTAAATTCCGATTTGTATATCAAATCTATTTCTACACATTATATCATCTTCATCTTCTAAATTCCATTTTTTTCTCACCTCGTCCATCTCTACTTTTTTCTCTCGCTGATACCTTTTCTTGTACATTTCCCATATACTCCCTAACGTTCTCATCCAACATTTCTTTAGCATTCTCCGCCCTGTCAACGGAATCTTTATACGCATCCATTTCCATTCTCTTTCGATTAAATTTTCTTATAACTTCGTCAACATTTGTACCATTTAATTTTTTCAACAACCTTTTTTCTAAGTCCTTGGCTGTTTTCTCCTGCTTTTCCAACTGCACAATTTCATCTTTTAACTTTTTCTTTCCTCCAAACATCCTGTATTCTTTTCGGTCCATTTGGTCTTTTGCCTCTCTTATTGCCATATGCACTCCGTTTAATGCTCTATGATTTTCCAATAATTCATCAACCATTTTTGCATACTGCTTATACTCCTTAACCGGTTGCGGTGGCTTTGGTGCAATTGTTCCTCTAAATATCCTAATTAATCCCTTTAAACAATCACATGCCATTTCAACGGCTTTTTCAAAAACTCCGGCAAATATTCCTACGCCTGCACTTTCCCTTGATGACTTGTTTTTCCTTAATCCACCAACTGTCTTTGTTTCCGTCTTTCCAAATTTATTTACATTCTTAAGTATCTTTTCCTCTTTAATGGTTCTGATGTATTTTCTTGGAACCTGATAAAACAGTCCTTCATCAACTGTACTGTTCCATTTAATTCTCACCTGATTGTTTTTTCTTATCTGCTCTGCTTTTGGATTATTTTTTCCAATCTTTTTTGTTGGCAGATAAACATCTTTATTGTTAAACACCTTTAGTTTGTCCTTATCATTTAAGAAGGAATTGATGTGCTCAGTGTACAGTGTTTTCATCCCCTTTAGAAATGACCTTGCCTTAAACTCCGCTTTCTTTTTTGAAAATCTGTTGTACTCATAAACCTGACCTTTTCTGATGATATTACATCCTTTTCTTGCATTCCCATTGTCATCCAGTATCTCCTTTTTGGTCCTTACATGCTTTCCTGTTTCATCATAAAACATGTTTCGTGTGGCAATTTTCTTTATGCCGTTTTTCAATTCCTCTCTTTCCGAAAATATCAAATGAATGTGTAAGTTTGTTTTTGTCTTGTTGTGATGCATTGCTGCAATGCAGTTTACTCCGTAAGTTTTTCTAAACAGCTCAGTAAAATCTTCCAATACCTTCTGTTTGTCCATGTTACAGAATGGTTCGGGTAATGCAATAATAAGTTCTCTTGATTCGATACACTTTCCGGCACTTCCGCTTTTCTTAAATTCCAGTCTGTTACACCTTGCAAGATCATGCCAAAATGTATCGTCTGTTGTATTGTAAACTGCATACAGATTTTCCTGCCTTTTGGGATTTGTAATGTAATCTATGCGCCCTTTTAAATTACCTAACTTGCTTATCTGAATAAATGAATTTCTAGCCATATATTTGTTCCTCCTATTCTTTAATTTTTTATATTTAAGTAAAATAAAAGCCCCCTGCAAGGGCGAAATGCAAACCCTTAAGAGCATAAAATCGTAAGATTTTGTGCGATGGGTGTATTTCGCTCTCAATCGCCGAGGGCTAATCTGCTTTCCTTTTACCTTTAGTTTTTCCGTTGCTACCGCATATATTATTGCCGACTTGTCTGCTCTACCACCTGCAAGTGCCACTTGCAGGTCATTAACATTAAGCAGAAATTTACCAACGGAAATCCTCCGGGATTTCCTTTCTGTCAAGATAATCTTTTCTTGCATTTTCTCTCTCCTCTACCGATTCGGCAATCTTGCTTTCTGTATAAATGTTTCTCAAAATCATCTTATCCATCTTATCTTTAAGACCTGCTTTAATCAGTTCCGTTTCGTCCTCACGACCATATATAAAATACTGATATATCATTCTAAATAAGTCTTCATCTATTTTTATCTGTTTAACCTTTTCATACATGCAAATCTCCTTCCGTAAATTGAAAATGTCAATCGACTTTAAAAAACTTTATTTTTTTAGTTTTATTTAGCCAATTTACAATCTACGATTTACAAATTTCGAAACATCCCATAAATAAAGGGATTGAAGCCATTCTGATGTAAATTGGCTCTTTTTTTTTACGTCATTTCCAATTTACAAATCCATTATTCTGATTTACAAACCAGCCAATTTACATAACAAATTTACATTCTTAAAAGTAACTGACATCATGTCACTTACTTTTTCTCTGCCATTTCATCAGATTCAGTTTTAAGATTTTCCAACGTTTCCTGCTTAAAAGGAATGTCCTCATTCTTCTCTATTTTCTCAAAACCCTTTGACTTTTTTCTCTTCCATGCAAGCTGGGTTCCGTACCCTTCCTTAATGAATCTGTGACTTTTTACCTCTTCCCACTGTTCTGCAAATTTAAGCCTCATGATACTCGTAATCTCTCTTGATTCATACTGTTTCGGCTTGCAGTTTTCGTGGTGCAGTGCTCTCTCGTAAATCATCTGAACGCATACAAACTCCTCATCCGTCATTTCAAGAAACATCTCAATGATTCCCACAAGAGTATCCTGAGGCATGCATTCCTTCTGAAATTCAATGAGTTCTTTTTCCAACTTCTTATTAAATACAAGTTTAGTGTTAATGCCCTTTTTATACATATTCATTATTTCAGCCCAGCACTGTTCTATGTAAGCCCTTGTTTCTTCCTCATCCTCCAACGGATGATGCAATGCCTTTTCCTTATTTACCATTACCGGTACAAATCTTCTGTTACCTGTTCGGTCAAATGGCAGGAAGTCGGCATTATTGGAAGAACCCACAAATATGCACTGTCTTGGTCTGTCCTCAGGATGGGTTTCATATGGTACCTTGTAAGTTTCACTTTGACGGCTTAAAAATGACTTAATGTCCTCAACACTTCTTGCATTACAGGTTGCAAGCATTTCCGCCATTTCAATAATCCAGTGTCCCTGAATCTTACGAAACACGTTGTCATCATCAAGTTTTCTTAAGTCATCCGAAAACCACTCATTTTCCATTGCAAGAAGTCTTAGAAAACTTGACTTTCCTGCACCCTGCCCACCTACAAGACAAACCATATATTCAAATTTACATCCGGGATGGTAAACCCTGTACACCGCTCCCATCATCATTATTCTTGTTGCTTCAAATATGTAATCACTTTCATCTGTTCCAAGATATCTTGGCAACAGATATCTAAGCCTTGATTTTCCGTCCCACTCCAGACTTTCCAGTTTGTCTATAATGGGATGATAATGGTTGTTATTTCCTACAATGTCAATTGCACGCTTAATATTTTTATCTCTTGTAATGCCGTAAAACTTTTCCATTCTAAGCATTATGTTATTAAAATCCGTATCGGTAAAAGTTTTTGAGCGTCTTCTCCAGTCCATTTTCTTAACAATGTCCGTCTTACATGAAAGTTCATTACGTCTTATTGCATCCTTTAACATTGGGTCCTTATTTAAAACCTCAATGACATTTTCAATGGTTTGTCTCGGACTTCCATCAGGACGTTTTTTAAGGCTATCCCTTATAGCCTCGATTTCTTTATTATCTGTGTCCTCCACATTGGAGGATTTATTCATTACTGTGTTATTCATTTTTCCTCCGTAATTTTAAAATTTTGTTGTTATTGGAGGTAACCCCTGCTATAATTTAATTGGTGATAAAAGTAGCGGGGATAACCTCCTTGTTACCTTGTAAGTCTTAAGCTTATTGCTTAGGGCTTTTTTCTTTCTTCAAATCCATCTAATATATCCAACATTGTTCTAATTGGGACAAATACCTCTTCATCAATTTCTCCACCAGCCTCAATCCTCTTTAACTGTGCTATTATTTCTTGGAGATATTTTCTGAAACTAAGCATCATTAGCGGATTTCCCACAGCTCTTATTTTGGTATAAAGTAATGATTGAACAATAAATTCCTGCTTTGTCTGAAATCCACTTAGTTTTGCCCTCATATTTATTTCTTCATTTTCTTCTGGTGACACCCTAAAGGCAACTGTTACATTTCTCCATCTACCTTTTGCATCATTGTTCTTCGCACTCATCTAATAAAGCCTCTCTTTCTGCATCCATAGTTTTTGCCATATCTGTTTGTACAGTTGGAAATAGATGTGCATATTTATAAGTGATGTCTACAGCCTCGTGGCCTAGTCTGTCAGCTATGGCAAGTGCTGTATAGCCTTTGTTAATCAAATATGAAACGTGTGAATGTCTTAAATCATGTATTCTTATTCTTTTAACTCCTGCAGCTTTTGAACCTCTTATCATTTCATGACGAAAATAGCTTTTTGAATTTTGAAATATTCTGTCATTTTCTTTGATGCCATATATACTTGCCAAATATTCCTTAATTTCTTCTGCTAAAAATTCAGGAATTACTATATCCCTTATGCTTTTAGGTGTCTTTGGATCCGTTACAATGTCTTTACCTTTAACCTTTTTATATGACTTTGTTATTTTCAAAACATTATTTTCGAAATCAAAATCTTTCGGTGTTAAGGCAAGAAGTTCGCCAATTCTAAGCCCACACCAATAAAGTATTTCAAATCCATAAAATGATTGTGGTTTATCTGCCACCTGTTCAATAAATTTCTGGTATTCCTTCTGCGTCCAGAAATCAACATTTCTATCTCTTGCACTGCCCATATTCCCAGCCTTGCTTGCGACATTCCATTTAAGCCCATAATATCTGACTGCATGGTTAAACATTGCACTTAGCTGATTATGAATTGTTCCAAGATATGATTTTGAAAAGCTCTTACCATTTTGAGTTGTTAAGCTCTGAATTTCTCTTTGCCACTCAAAAATGTCCGTTACCTTTAATTCATTTATTTTTCTCTTGCCAAGATAAGGAAGAATTTTTGTTAAAATTATGTATTCCTTTTCTTCCCAAGTGTTTGGTCTTACCTTATGACTTACATCTCTTTTATATAATTCAAAGAAATCTTCAATGGTCATATCCAGGTCCTGGTGGTCTTGCAGTTTAAAATGTCTTTCCCAATCAAGAGCTTCAGATTTTGTTCTGAAGCCTCTTTTGGTTTTCTGTTTTCGCTCACCTTTATAATTTTTGTAATAACATCTAACTTCCCATTTATCTGTTTTTGGATTCTTAAAAACCATTTATTTCACCTCCTATTTAGTCTTAATTCCATAGATTCGTTCTTCAAAATACTGTCTGCTAAGTCTCCCCTGAACAGTTACAAACCCCTGCTCCTTAAGTTCATTATTAAGTTTTCTAATAATCTTATAAGCCATAGCTTCTGAAACTCCCATTTCCTTTGCTACATCGCTTGCTCTAACAAAAAGTGTATCTGCCATAATATCACCTCCTACCCATTTAAATTTCATTACTTTGCACAGTACATTTATGAACTGTGTTGTACTCATTTTATCAGTTCACTTTTGTACTGTCAAGTGAAATATTTCACTTCTGAACTGTTTTGTATTCTTTATATTTCACAAATGAACTGTTTATGATATAATAAAATCAGTTATAAAATGATATGGAAGGATATGTTTTATGGGAAAAAATAAAAGAGAATTTTCTTTAAATGCTAAAAATCTTGCCTCAGCAAATTTAGGACAAAAGATTAGATTTTACAGACAAATTGCCGGCATGACACAAAAAGAATTGGGAGCTGCCTGTGGTGTAAATGAATCAACTATAAGAAATTATGAACTTGGAAATCGTTATCCAGATTCAGACACTATATTTGAGATTTCGAATGCTTTGGAGATTTCTCCATACGTGCTTGCAACTCCTGATCCTATTTCAGCTGCAAGTTCTCTACAATACTTATTCAGTATGGAAAAAACTTTGGATTTGACTCCAACAACTATAGATGGAAAAGTTTATTTAGAGGTATCTTCCGAAATAGACGTAAACGATGCCACTGTTGCTCCTCTTTCAAATCTTAAAAGAATGTTTAGCCATTGGGCAACAATGTATGAGAAATTTATCAATGAAGAAATTGACGAGGAAACCTACCTATTATGGCAGGCAAAGTATTTAAGCTTTGGGACCGATTCAGCTGACTTCTTATTGGATGCGGAAAATGAAAAAGCTATCGAAGTAGACAAGAATATCTCTGATGCAAAGAAGAGATTTAGGAAAGCTAATTTGAAGGATTAAATTTATATGTTTATTTAAGAGAGATGATAAAATGGGAAAAAATATCAACGAATATATCAATAAATTTATTGATAGTTACCATAACGATAAAAACGGAAGATATAGATCATATGATCACTGTAGAGAAAGTTTCTTAAAATATAAAAATGATGAAACCATGTACAATTATATAACATTAAATTTATATGCCTACCTAGCTAGTTGGGGTATGCTACGAAATTCTTTTTTAATGCAAAAAGATTATTTATTTAGTAAGCCTGTTGTCGAAATACTTTGTAAGGATAAATATTCAAATTTAATAAGTTTTAATCCTTTTAAAGAGAATATTATCACAGATCTTGAAACTATAATGAGTTTAAGAGATGAAATAAAAGAGTACTATATGGGTCAAACTTATATAGAAGATGGTACTAACAAAACAAAAACAATTTCCAATGTAACAGATACATTAATTACTAAAATCATATTAGGAACTCTTGGATGCGTTCCAGCATATGACCAATATTTTGTAAAAGCGCTACGTCGGAACAAAATAAATGGGGTTTTCAATTTAAATAGTATGAAGCAAATAATTCAATACGCCAAAGACAACAAAGAAGAAATCGAAAAAGCTTGTAATAAACTTGGTGATTTGTACACCCCTATGAAAATTATAGATATGTATTTCTGGGAAGTTGGAATTGAAAAATAGAATATTGGTATTTCAGTCATAACCACCCCTGCGGTGTCACTGCAGGGTCCTTTTATTTTATAAAGGAAAAATATGTAATTTTATCAGTTCATAAATGTACGCTTTTGAACGTTTTTTATAAAAAATAGCAAAAAATATTGTCATTTTATTGTCACTCTAAAAAAGAAAAAACCTACAAACCCTTTATTTATGGGGTTTGTAGGCATATAGAATTTATTTTTGCATTATTCAAACTCAATAGTTCCAGGTGGCTTACTTGTCAAATCGTACATTACTCTATTGACCCCGCGCACCTCGTTTATGATTCTGCTCATTACCTTTGACAATACTTCGTAAGGTATTTCTGCAGCTTCTGCTGTCATGAAATCTACAGTATTTACTGCACGAAGTGCAATGGCGTAATCGTATGTTCTTTCGTCGCCCATTACACCTACGCTACGCATATTTGTAAGTGCTGCAAAATACTGTCCTATTGTTTTATCCAATCCGGCATTTGCAATTTCTTCACGATAGATTGCATCTGCATCCTGTACCATTTTAACTTTTTCGGCTGTTACTTCACCGATGATACGGATTCCAAGTCCCGGACCTGGGAAAGGCTGACGGTATACTAAATATTCAGGTATACCCATTTCTAAGCCGGCTTTTCTTACTTCGTCCTTAAATAAATCACGAAGTGGTTCGATTATTTCCTTAAAATCTACACAGTCAGGTAATCCACCTACGTTGTGATGTGACTTAATTACTGCTGATTCGCCACCTAAACCACTTTCAACAACGTCAGGATAAATTGTTCCCTGTACAAGGAAGTCAACTGCTCCGATTTTCTTTGCTTCTTCTTCAAAAACTCTAATAAATTCTTCACCAATTATTTTACGCTTCTGTTCAGGTTCTTTTACTCCTGCTAACTTGCTGTAGTAACGTTCCTGTGCGTTTACACGGATAAAGTTTAAGTCATATGGACCGTCAGGACCGAATACTGCTTCTACTTCGTCACCTTCGTTTTTACGAAGTAAGCCATGGTCTACGAATACACATGTAAGCTGTTTTCCAATGGCTTTTGAAAGCATTACTGCTGCAACTGATGAATCTACACCACCTGACAATGCACATAAAACCTTACCATCGCCAACTTTTTCACGGATTGCCTTAATTGATTCCTCTACAAATGAATCCATTCTCCAGTCTCCTGAACACTGGCAAATTCCACGAACGAAGTTGTATAACATCTTTGTTCCTTCCTGTGTGTGAAGTACTTCCGGATGGAACTGTATTGCATAAAGTTTCTTTTCTTCGTTTTCTGCTGATGCACAAGGGCAATCCTTTGTGTGTGATGAGATTTCAAATCCCGGTGCCACCTGTGATATATAATCAAAATGACTCATCCAGCAAACTGTTTTTGGTGAAACATCTGCAAAAATCTTTGACTGAGTCTTGTCTATTAATACTTCTGTCTTACCATATTCACGTACATCTGCACGTTCTACTTTTCCGCCTAACACATGCATCATAAGCTGTGCTCCGTAGCAAAGTCCTAACACTGGAACGCCTAATTCAAATAATTCTTTTGAATATGTTGGAGAATCGGCTTCATAACAACTATTTGGTCCACCTGTTAAGATGATACCCTTTGGGTTCATTGCTTTGATTTTTTCAATGTCTGTTTTGTAAGAATATATTTCACAATATACATTACATTCACGAACACGTCTTGCAACCAACTGGTTATACTGACCACCAAAGTCAAGAACGATTACTAATTCTTTCTTCAATGTATTTCCTCCTAAAATGGTGCCTGCACCATACTACTGTAAAAGGTAATTGCTATATAAAATCTAATTACCTGCTAATTTTTAATTCTACCCTATTTTTCTATTTAAAACAAGTACACTGTACTAACTTTTATAATTCCCATAACTTATAACCTGACTGCTCTCTATATACAAAATATTTTTAAACTTATACATCTTTCAGACTCATAATATACTTTCACACGTTCCTAAATTGTAATACCATTTCAAGTACTTATAACGAAGTAAGAGCACCTGCCCTACTTCCTCGTATGACAGATGCTCCCTATTTCAATACCCTAACTTTACAATTTTGTTAACAACCGCAGGTACTTTTTATTAAATGAATCTTCTCGGGAATTTCTTCTGTACACTATTCGTTTCGATCGCATTCCGAATATCTGCATACCTAGTCTATTCCTTACTATTTGTCCTGCTTCGACTTCACTATCTACCTTAACCATAAGATGTTATTCTTCATTGAATTTTCGTTTTGAATAATTCCTATCCTATCCAATTCTTTGTAACACCTCATCCAATAATCACTACTTAAACAATCTTCCGTTGATTGCCATGTTAGCAGATATCACTGGGTAAAACTCCTTTCACCACTAAACTTAGATACTGTTGTTATTAGGTTGACATCTAATAACAAGTGGGTCGTTAACTTCTTTGTAGAAGTCTTTTTAGGTATTTAATACGTTTTTGTTTGTATGTTCAATATAGCACAATTTTCCCTTATTTTAAAGGGGGTTCAAGCACTTTTTTCATCTTTATAAACATTGCATAAATGCCCTTTTATTTAAACATTTTTATGAATCGTTTTTTTATAAAAAATGACTATTGTCTCTCTAACATCTGCTTAACATACTTGCCGGTATAACTTGTTGGATGTTCTGCAACCTGCTCAGGTGTTCCTGCTACTACAACTGTTCCACCACGGTCACCACCGTCAGGTCCCATATCAATTATATAATCTGCCACTTTTATTACGTCCAGATTATGCTCAATAACCACTACTGTATTACCTTCATCTGTTAATCTGTGAAGAATCTCTACTAATTTATGCACATCAGCAAAATGAAGACCTGTTGTTGGTTCATCCAATACATATATTGTTTTTCCTGTGCTTCTCTTACTTAATTCTGTTGCAAGCTTAATTCTCTGTGCTTCACCACCCGACAATGTTGTTGACGGCTGTCCTAATTTTAAATAACCAAGACCTACATCATACAATGTCTGTACCTTGTTAAGAATTCTAGGCACATTCTTAAAGAAATCCAATGCTTCTTCCACTGTCATTTCAAGAACATCATAAATAGTCTTACCTTTGTAGTGTACTTCCAGTGTTTCCCTGTTGTAACGCTTTCCGCCACAAACCTCACATGGAACATATACATCAGGAAGGAAATGCATTTCAACTTTTAAAATTCCGTCACCTGAACACGCTTCACAACGACCGCCTTTTACATTAAAACTAAATCTGCCTTTTTTATATCCTCTTTCCTTTGCATCAGTTGTTGCAGCAAAAAGATCTCTTATCATATCAAACATTCCGGTATATGTTGCCGGGTTTGAACGTGGAGTTCTGCCTATTGGTGACTGATCAATATTTATTACCTTATCAAGCTGCTCCATTCCCTCTATCTTCTTGCATTTTCCGGGAATGGTTCTTGCCCTGTTCAATTTTCTTGCAAGACTCTTATATAATATTTCATTAACAAGTGAGCTTTTACCTGAGCCTGAAACACCTGTTACACATGTAAGTACCCCAATTGGCACCTTTACATCAATGTTCTTTAGGTTATTTTCCTTGGCTCCAACTACTTTTAAGAAACCTTTTGGTTTTCTACGTGTTTTTGGAACAGGTATTTTAATCTCTCCACTTAAATATTTTCCTGTAATTGAATTAGGATTTTTCATTATATCCTCTGCAGTTCCTGTAGCAATAACATATCCACCGTGTTCTCCTGCTCCCGGACCTATGTCAACCACATAATCTGCTGCACGCATTGTATCCTCATCATGTTCAACTACAATCAAAGTATTTCCCAAATCTCTTAAATGCTTCAACGTTGCAAGAAGCTTATCATTATCATTCTGATGCAATCCAATACTTGGCTCATCCATTATATAAGCTACACCAACCAAGCCTGAACCTATCTGAGTTGCCAAACGTATACGCTGAGCCTCTCCACCTGACAAAGTTCCCGTAGCTCTTGAAAGACTAAGATAATCAAGTCCAACGTCAACTAAAAATTGAAGACGTCCTTTAATTTCTTTCAAAATCTCTTTTCCTATCTTTAGCTGAGTTTCAGTCAATTGCAATTCATCCAAATACTGGCGCAAATCTCTTACAGACATTTCTGTCATTTCATAAATATTCTTATCTCCAATAGTTACAGCCAACGATTCCTTTTTAAGTCTCTGTCCGTGGCATGTTGCACATGGCGTAAATCTCATAAATGTTTCATATTCTGCCTTTGTTGACTCTGCGCTTGTTTCACGATACCTTCTTTCTACGTTTTTTATCAATCCTTCAAAAGCAATATCATAAACACCAACGCCTCTTTGCCCTTTATATCTGACCGCTACCTTTTCGCCGTCAGTTCCATAAATCAAAATGTCATGTATTTCTTTAGGATAATCCTCAAAAGGCGTATCAAGAGAAAAATTATATTTTAATGCCAGTGCATTTAATATAGCATTAGAAAAACTTTTTCCATCATTTGCACTCTGCCACCCCAATACTACAATTGCTCCCTGATTAATGCTTAAACTCTTATCAGGAATAATAAGGTCTTCGTCAAATTCCATCTTGTATCCCAAACCATAACAGTCAGGACAAGCCCCAAAAGGATTATTAAAAGAAAAACTTCTAGGCTGTACTTCGTCAATACTTATTCCACAGTCAGGGCAGGCAAAATTCTGACTAAAAGTCATCTCTTCCCCACCAATAACATCTACTATCATTAGTCCGTTGCCAAGCTTTAAAGCATTTTCAACAGAATCTGTAAGACGCTTTTTAATTCCTTCACGAATGCTAAGTCGATCTATAATAATTTCGATACTATGCTTAATATTTTTGTCTAACTTAATTTCTTCAGTTAGCTCATACATATTTCCATCTACTCTTGCCCTTAAATATCCACTCTTTCTGGCACTTTCAAATACCTTCTCATGGCGGCCTTTCTTACCTCTGACAATTGGAGCCAATATCTGAAACTTAGTTCTTTCCTCCAGCATAAGTATACGGTCAACCATTTCATCTACAGTCTGTTTCTTTATTTCTCTGCCACATTTAGGACAATGAGGAATACCTGCTCTTGCATAAAGCAATCTCATGTAATCGTAAATTTCAGTTACTGTTCCAACTGTTGAACGTGGATTTTTATTTGTAGATTTCTGATCAATTGAAATAGCCGGTGGTAATCCCTCAATACTTTCAACCTGTGGTTTTTCCATCTGACCAAGAAACTGTCTTGCATAGGAAGACAGGGATTCCATATATCTTCTCTGCCCTTCTGCATAAATAGTATCAAACGCAAGTGATGACTTACCCGAGCCACTTAAACCTGTAACTACAGTAAATTCATCCCTTGGTATATCAATATCGATATTTTTTAAGTTATGTTCATTTGCACCTTTAATGCGAATATACTTCTTATTCTCTTTCATTTTATTTTCCTATCTTATATTAAAATATCTTCATCCTGTTATTTACTATTAATAACTATTCAAAAAATTTGTTATACTTAGCTTTTATTTTTGAAAAAAGTTAATTGTCTTCCTGCAACTTTCTTAATTCTGCCAGTTTATCTCTCATTTCAATAGCAGTTTCAAAGTCAAGCTCTGCTGCTGCTCTTTCCATTTTCTTCTTAACCTTTTCAATAAGTTTTTTAAGTTCCTTATAATCCATAGATTCAGGATCTTTCTCAACATCGCTAATCTTTCTGTCAACTTCCTTAGAAATGCTAATAAGATCCCTTACCGCCTTTTTAATGGTAGTAGGTGTAATTCCATGTTCCTTATTATACTTCTGCTGAATCTCTCTACGTCTGTTAGTTTCAGTCAAGGCCTTATCCATTGAATCAGTTATATTGTCTGCATACATTATTACATGACCTTCTGCATTTCTCGCTGCTCGTCCTATAGTCTGTATAAGTGATGTTTCTGAACGTAAGAAACCTTCCTTATCTGCATCCAATATAGCTACTAAAGCTATTTCCGGAATATCCAGACCCTCTCTTAAAAGATTAATACCAACCAAAACATCAAAAACATCCAATCGCATATCTCTGATAATCTGAGTTCTCTCTAACGTATCTATATCTGAATGAAGGTATTTAACCCTAATTCCCACATCGCGCATATAATCTGTTAAATCCTCAGCCATACGCTTCGTCAAAGTTGTAACCAGAACCTTATTCTTCTTTTCGACTTCCTTATTTATCTCTGTAATCAAATCATCTATTTGTCCCTCAACAGGTCTTACTTCAACTTCCGGATCAAGCAATCCTGTAGGTCTTATAATCTGCTCTGCACGACCTAATTCATGTTCCTGTTCATAAACATTAGGTGTTGCTGACACGAACATCATCTGATCAATCATGCTTTCAAACTCTTCAAAATTAAGTGGTCTGTTGTCTTTAGCCGAAGGCAATCTAAATCCATAGTCAACCAATGTGGACTTTCGTGACTGATCACCGGCATACATTCCTCTAATTTGCGGAATTGTAATATGGGATTCATCTACTATTATTAAGAAATCGTCCCCAAAATATTCCATTAATGTATGTGGTGTTGCTCCAGGCTCCAATCCTGCCATATGTCTTGAGTAGTTTTCTATTCCTGAACAGAATCCTGTTTCTCTAAGCATTTCCATATCAAAATTAGTACGTTCTGCTATTCGCTGCGCCTCGATTAATTTGTCCTCTGACTTGAAATATGCTACCTGCTCCTCCAGTTCCTTCTCAATATCCTTAATTGCACGTTCCATCTTCTCAGGTGGTACAACATAATGTGAATTAGGAAATATAGCTACATGTTCAAGCACATTCTTAATCTGACCCGTTAAAGCATCAATCTCTGAAATTCTCTCGATTTCATCATCAAAAAATTCAACTCTAATTGCACTATCCGTATACGAAGCAGGAAATATTTCCAGATTCTCTCCACGAACCCTGAAAGTTCCACGTTTAAAGTCCATATCATTTCTGTCATACTGTATTTCAATAAGCTTATGAATAATCTCATCTCTATCTCTAATGGTATTCGGTCTTAAAGACACAACCATATTCTTGTAATCTATTGGGTCTCCCAAACCATATATACATGAAACTGAAGAAATAATAATTACATCTTTACGCTCCATTAAAGCCATTGTTGCCGAATGACGTAACTTATCTATTTCATCATTAATTGATGAATCCTTCTCAATATATGTGTCTGTGCTTGGAACATAAGCCTCCGGCTGATAATAATCGTAGTAGGAGACAAAATATTCCACAGCATTATTAGGGAAAAATTCCTTAAACTCACCATAAAGCT
>ERZ860445.1317-NODE-1317-length-14321-cov-4.000140_pt1 | contig 14321 bp, 10 predicted proteins | sample MGYA00509977_ERZ860445 | MGnify/ENA primary metagenome ERZ860445 (study PRJEB30046, sample SAMN00715233) | human gut metagenome | study: EMG produced TPA metagenomics assembly of the A metagenome-wide association study of gut microbiota in type 2... | reverse complement strand
TCTGGAGGCGTTGGCCACGCTAATTAACAAATAAATTCATGCGTAGCCCCTGAGAAAGTGGTGAGTAAAGAGGCTGCGATAGCAGATGTAAGCAGACTTCTACGAAGCATCGTAATTCTCCTTGTTTTGTGGTTATTAAGTGGTGTACCGCTTGGTGTTTCTAGGAGTATCTTAAGCGTGCCTTATGGAGATATACTTTGCGCAAGTTGCACTCCTATCTTTGCATTGTTGACAAAGGGTTATCGCTGTGGCGGACATTACCAAACTTTCTATTGACGATACGAGGTTTCTTGCGGAGCTAGAAAAGACGGGCGTTTTGCTTCGCGCGGGGTTGTTGTTAAATTTGTCTCCGTCTTCCTCAAGCAGGAACTTTTCTCGGATACGTTCGTACTTTCCGCAGGAAATTTTTAGACAAATGGAAGGAATCTGGGTGCCGACAAACTACTACCTGCAGATCAAGCCGCAGATTCATCAGATTTTGGAAGCTTCTGAAGCGATGATGGATATGCAGTTTGATCCGAGTCAATCCACAAGGACTTTTGTCTTGAGCTCAGTGATGACCGAAATCTCTGTCGTGATTTCCGGTGTACTGCCGAAAATGATTGAAAGAGCGCCGAAAGTACGATTAGACCTGAGCAAGCACGACAATGAGATCGCCGCTGTAAGTGAAGGCAAAGCGGATTTTGCGGTAATCACGGACGTTGATCTGGCGCCGGATCTCCACCGAATGAAGCTTTACCCGCTGGATCGTGTGTTGCTTGTCAGGAAGGGGCATCCACTTACGCAACTCAAAGGTCCTTTGTTAACTCGATACCTTCAAGTTTATGACCGTGTATCTATTCGGACAGGTCGGTCCGCATCCTGGGTCGGCCCTGAGCAAGGCTTATTCCAATACGAAAGGTTTATGGAACACACGAGGTTTTCTACGTCGCGTTTCTATTCTGCATGGGGCGCTATTGAGAAGACGAATTTGATTTCGGTTTGCGGCTGGCGTGCTGCAGAGCTGGCAATGAAGGCCTATAAGTTAACGGCGCTTCCCTTGCCAATTGATTTTGAAGAGACCGAAAAATGGAATGTTCTGATTTGGTCGAACAGCAAGCACCGAGATCCGGCGCATAAATGGATGAGAGGGCTCTTTAAAGAATGGGCGATTGAAGATGCCGAGCGAATGAAGAAACTCAAAGAAAAAGACCTCGGTGTTCCGAAATATAAATAAGCGGCCGTGAAGGCCGCCCATTGAGAACTAGAGAGCTAATGATTAGGCGTTTTCAGATGCTGTCTGATCGACGCAGCAGGCAAGAGCGTTAAAGCCGCCGTCGATATAGATGGTTTCCGCAGTGATTCCAAGAGAATTGTCGGAAAGAAGGAAGGCTGCGGTGTTGCCGACTTCATCAATTGAAACCAAAGAACGAGTCGGAGAAACGGCTTTGCACTGAGCCAGCATTGAGCTAAAGCCTTTAATGCCGCTTGCGGCAAGAGTCTTAATCGGGCCGCAGGAGAGTGTGTTGGCGCGAATGCCCTGCGGGCCGACGTCAGCAGCAATATAGCGGGTAGCAGATTCAAGCGCTGCTTTGCAAAGTCCCATCGTGTTGTAATTGGGAACGACTTTTTCTCCGCCGAGGTAAGACAATGTCAGCAAAGAAGCTTTGTGGCCGGCCATTAACGGGACCATTCTCTTAGCCATCGCAATGTAGGAGTAAACGGAGACGTTCATTGCGGAGAGGAAGCCTTCGCGGGAAGCGCCTTCGAGGAAGCTGCCGCTGATGGATTCGCGGGGCGCCCAGCCGATCGAGTGGACAAAGCCGTCAAAACCGTCGGTCCAGCGATTGGCGAGTTCAAGGGCTGCTAAATCAATTGATTCATCGGAAGATGCATCCAACTTAATGACTTGTCCGGCGCCGAATTCATCGGCAAAGCCCTGCACGCGTTCTTTAAAGCGTTCGTTGTTATAGGAAAGAGCTAGTTCAGCGCCTTCTCTGGCACAAGCCTTTGCAATTCCATAAGCAATAGAGCGATTAGAAGAGATTCCAGTGATCAGGAATTTTTTACCGGTTAAGAAACCCATGACGTGTTCCAATGATTAAAAAACGCCATTTTATCAGCCAGAACGAAGTGGCTAGGTACGATTAGAGGTTGCGGAGGATCCAAAAGAAAGCGGATGTTACTTTTAGAAGATGATTAGAAGGAAAATTGCAGTGCAGTCTAGTCGACAGAGCTGTCCGAAACTTTGAGAATTTTTGCGTCTTTCTGAAGGTCGTTCAAGAACTCTGTTGTCTGAAGTCTTTCAAGTTCTGAAAGCACTTTTGGCTTAACTTCTTCATAAGAAGGAAAGGGGACCTCACGTTTTTCTTCGAGAAGCACCACGTGATATCCGAGCTTGCTTTTGAAAGGAACCGGCAGAAGGTCGCCCGGCTGAAGAGCGAGGATGGCTTCGGCGAGGCCCGGAACCAAGACATTACGAATATTCGTAAAAGGAATCTGTCCGCCGTTTTGAGAGGTACTTTGGTCCAAAGATCTCTCTTTAGCGAGAGAACCAAAATCGGAACCTACCTTGAGAGATTGAATAATTTCTCTAGCTTCTTCCAGTGTCTTTACCAAGATATGTCGAAATTTGATTTCGTGTGGATCGTAGCTAGAGAGAAGTGAGTCGTAACGATTCCGAACCTGTTCTTCCGTGATCGGATGCTCAGAAGCATATCGGCGGCTCAGAATCGATCCGTAAAGCTGAGCCTGTTTTTCCGAAGTTAAAACACGAACTCGAGGATCTTCTAGAAGACCTTCATTTCTGGCAGCTTGTTCGATGATTTTTTGTTCGAGAAGAATGCTTCGGGCTGCGTTTTTAAGCTGCTTTTCATTGGTTACGCCGTTGGCTCTCAGGAAGTCCATTAACTGCTTTTGTTCTTCTACGGAAACAAATTGTCCGTTAACCGTAAAGGCAGTTTGAGCAACGGCTGCAGGAAGGACGCCGGCAAGCGCAGCGGCGAGCACAAAGGACTTAAGCACCTGCAGCCTCAAAGAAAAATATTAGTGGCGAGATTCGCTCGGCGCCAGCAATGTCATATTGATGTTGTGAATACCGTGACCGATAAAAGGTTTCAAGTATTCGTAAACGATTCGGTGTCGGTCAATTTTCGGCAGACCTTCAAAACGTCTGGAAATGACAAAGAGGTGGTAGAGGGAGCCTGCAGCAGGAGCTCTGCCGGCTTCAGGTCTTGTGTAATCAGTAAAGCGAAGCTCGATTGGGAAAATCGGCTCAAGCGCTTGGCTGATTCTTTCTAATGTGGGAGTGTGACTCATCTTTATTTTCCTTCCGAATCAGATTCAGGGATAAATCGAGAAATATAAAAGCCGACGCCTAGGGTAAAGAGGAGCGTCAGTCCCATCAGCCCGAACAGTTTGAAATTCACCCACACGTCGGTGGAGCATGTGTAGGCAACTATAAGATTAAGAACACCGGTAACGGCAAAAAAACCGATCCAACCGCGAAGGAGAATATTCCATGCAGGTTCCGGAAGAGAAACTTTATTACCGAGAAGCGACTTAAGGAAGTTCTTATGCATGAAAGAACCGCCCAAAAGGATTCCGCCAAAGATCCAGTAAAGGATCGTGGGTTTCCATTTGATGAACATTTCATCGTGAAGCAAGATTGTCAGAGAGCCGAAGACTAAGATGACGGCAACAGAAATCCACAGCATCGGATCGATCTTCTCACGGCGTACAAATTTCACGCCGATCTGAAGAAGCGACACGATTATCGCAGCAGCCGTGGCACAAATAACCGGGGCCTGGTCGGCTTGAAAGCCGCTTCCCAGCCATTGGTTGCAAAGCGCAGCCGCAGAGTCCGGATTTGTCTGAGCAACTTTAAATGTGCCGAAGAACAAAATCACCGGCAAAAGGTCGTAAAGGAACTTCACTCTCTTTTTTCCAACAACAAAATCGTTTCAGGTAATGAAACTTTCAAACTCAATGAATTCTACTTAAAAATCCGTTTTTTGTTAAATAGAGGTATATCATTACGCGACTCTTAAGAACAGCTGGTTTCATCCCTAATTTACAGGGATAATCCTATTTACTCTCCCCGCTATTAGCCGACTTTAGAGATTTTCATTTTCAATTGGCAAAAAAGGCCGCCGAAGCGACCTTTCTTAAGCATCAATGGAAATTACTTAGAAGATTTTTTCTTAGCCGGAGCGGCTTCTGCGATCTTAGCGTTTCTCATCAGATCAGCCATGTACTGCTGGGCCTGACGTTGAGCAGCCAGATTCTGAATCTGAGGTTTTAGAGCGTCAAAAGAGGGCAGAGGTACTTCTCGCTTGTCCTGAAGCTGGATAACGTGATAACCGAGTGCGCTGTGGAAAGGAACGGGAAGCAGAGAGCCTTTGTTCAGAGCCATGGCAGTTTCAGCAAATCCGGGGATTGCAATTCTGCGGATGTTGGTGAACGGGATTTCTCCGCCCTGAGCGGCTGTGCCCTGATCCAAAGATTTCTCTTTTGCGATCGCGGCAAAGTCACCGCCTGCATTTAAAGACTTAATGATGTCTTTGGCTTCCTGCTCGGTTTTAACCAGGATGTGACGAACTTTGATTTCATTCGGATCGTATTGCTTTTTGACTTCTTCGTAAGTCTTCTTGAGGTCGGCGTCTGTCAGCGGGTGAGCAGCTGCATTCTTACGAACCAGTTCAGCAGAGTAAATCTCGGTCTTGCGTTCTGCAATCAGTGCCTTAACGGCAGGGTCCTGAGCGATATTGGCTTTCTTAGCAGCTTCTTTGATGAGTTTTTCCTGAGCGAGGATGCTGCGGGCAGCCTCGAGCTGCTGTTTCTGGTCTTTGACTCCGCGGTCGGCAAGAACTTTCATAAGTTCTTTCTGTTCAGCCACAGAAACTGTCTGACCGTTAACGGTGAAGGCGGTCTGGGCGAAGACGGGAGCGGTAAGGGCTGCCAGAGCTGTTGCGAGAAGGAGTTTTTTCATAATTAAATTTAATTCATCCAAAAAATGCGAGGAAGGCCGCTTATTTAACTTCTTTAAGACGCTTTCTTCGCCTGAGTTAACCGCCACATTCTACTCAATTTTAGAGGAGCGGGTAATTCAAAATCGTACTCGGGAAACTTCTAATAACTTCTTGAATTTTTTGAATTAGACGAAAGAAAAATCACCTACAAGAGGGATGGAGGATTAAGCAGGCTAATAATGCGGTGAATCGTCATCAATTGATGAAGAAAAGTCCGAAAAGAAAAGCGAGGAACGGCCGCGTCCTACTTTTGGAGTCACATGAATGAGATTTCTTTCCTTTAAATAACTTATTGGCCACGCAGATGAATGAAGACTCAATCTAAATTAATTCTTCGCGCTTCAAGCTAAAACTATATTGAAAAGAAGAATATTTCTCATTTCTATACAAAAAGTCTTACAAATTAGACAAAGTTTTATTGGTTTCCGGGAGCTGGTTGAACGTTGTCTTAAGACAAGCGGATTATCCTTAGCAAACAATTTGTTAGAACAGACAATTATTTTCTATGAAAATTGCGAAGAAACTTGCTTTAGCGGCCTGTGTCGCTTCAGCCTTTACGATGATGAATACACAAGCAGAAGAAACAAAAGCACCGGTCAGCGTTTCGCAAGCCGGTACTGCACTTCCGGCCGGTGTGACCCAAGGGCCGAGTATTGAAGGCGTAACGGAATACCGTCTTGCCAACGGATTACGCGTGGTTCTTTTCCCGGATGCCTCTAAAGATACGGCGACCGTTAACATGACTTACTTGGTCGGCTCTCGTCAGGAAAACTACGGCGAAACCGGTATGGCTCATTTGCTCGAGCATCTGATTTTTAAAGGAAGCAAAAACTTCCCGAATCCGACCAAAGAATTTACGAACCGCGGTTTCCGCATGAACGGTTCCACTTGGCTGGATCGCACAAATTACTATGTGTCTTTTACCGCTACTGAAGACAACCTCAAGTTCGCTTTAGCTTGGAGTGCAGATGCTATGCGCAACTCCTTTATCGCTAAAAAAGACTTGGACAGCGAAATGAGCGTTGTGCGCAATGAATACGAGATGGGCGAGAACCGTCCGTCCAGCGTATTGATGAAGCGTATGCAGTCCATGATGTACGACTGGCATAACTACGGCAAGAGCACTATTGGCAACAGAAGCGATATTGAGCACGTTCGTATCGAAAACCTTCAGGCTTTCTATCATTGCTATTACCGTCCGGACAACGCTGTTTTAACCGTTAGCGGTAAGTTCGACGTGCAGAAGACGCTGGAATGGATCGTTAAGGATTTCTCTTTAATTCAGAATCCGAAAGAAGCGCTTCCTGCTGAATGGACAGTGGAACCGACTGCGGACGGTGAGCGCGTTTTTGAGATCCGCCGCAAGGGTGAAACTCAGATGGTGGCTGTCGGCTATCGCATTCCGAGCGCTCTGCATCCTGATGCTTTAGGTGTAGAAGTTGCGACTGAAGTACTGGCTGACTCTCCTAACGGTCGTTTGTATGACGCCTTAGTTAAAACCGGTTTGGCTGCCAATGTCTTCGGCTATGCCGTCGGCGCTAAGGAACCGGGCTTTGTGATTTTCGGAGCCTCGGTTAAGAAGGGCGAATCACTAGAAAAAGTTAAAGATAAGCTCATCGAGACGATTGAAGGTTCTCTGAAGCAGAAGCCTGTGACTTCTAAAGAGCTGACTAGAACCAAGGCTCAGATGGAAACGATGTACGAACGCGCCTTTGCCGATCCGGAAGGATTCGGTGTCGGTTTGTCCGAGTACATTGCACTTGGTGACTGGAGACTTTTCTTCTACGGACGCGATAAGACCAAAGACGTCACTGCTCAGCAGGCTGATAGTGCGGCTGATAAGTATTTCGTGCGAGACAACCGCGTCGTCGGACTTTTCATTCCTGATGACAATCCTCAGCGCGCAGAGATCACAAAGGCCCCGAGCGCAGAAGAACTGCTGGCGAACTACAAGCCGCAGGGAGCCGCTCAGAAGATTGAAGCTTTTGACTCTTCTTTCGATAACCTCGACAAGAGAACACAGCGTATCGATATCGGTGATCTGAATATTGCTCTGCTGCCGAAACAGACACGCGGTGAAACCGTGACTGTCTGCATGAAGTTCAAGTCCGGTGACGAGAAGAATCTTTTCGGTAAGTCCAGTCTTCAACCTGTTGCCGCAGCGATGCTGACCCGCGGAACAAAGACGATGACGCGTTCTGAGATTGAAGATCGTATGACCGAACTGAAGATGGCCGGTTCCATTACGAACTTCACGACGACGAGAAAGAATCTTCCAGCCGCTCTTGAGTTGGTGTTCGATGTTATGCACAACTCGATCATGCCTCAGGATGAATTTGATCAGTTCAAGAAGCAGATGCAGGTCATGATTGAAAGCATGCGTGATAAGCCGGATGCGCTGGCACAGAATGCGATTACGCAGCATTTCAATACTTATCCGAAAGGCGACCCTCGTCATGAATACTCTTTAGATGAGTCGCTGGAACAGTTAAATAGATTGACAGTTGATCAGGTCAGAGCTTTCTATAAAGAATTCGGCGGCACGTCCAGAGGTGAGATTTCTATCGTCGGTGACTTTGATCCGAAGGCCGTTGAAAAGATCATTCGCGATGACTACGCCAAGTACGTTTCTAAAGCTCATTACGCTCCGATCGTAACGGAATACCGTCCTGTTCAGGCCACTCGCGTCGTGATTGATACGCCTGACAAGGAAAACGCAACTATCGTTGCTCGCTCCGTGTTCCCGATCAACGACACATCGCCGGATGCTCCGGCACTGACTGTGGCCAACTGGATTCTGGGCGGCGGCACAGGACTTTCTAATCGCTTGATTGAAAGACTTCGCCAGAAAGAAGGCCTTTCATACGGCGCCGGTTCTCACGTTCGTATTCCTGCGAAGGGCGATAACGGTAGCTTTGTTTTCCGTGCGATTGTGGCTCCTCAGAACATGCTTCAGGCAGAAGCCAGTGCCCGCGACGTGATTGCTAAAGCGATTAAAGACGGCTTTACAGATCAAGAGGTAGAGGAAGCCAAGAAAGGTCTGCTGCAGGCAATGCAGGTCGCTCGTTCTCAGGACGATGTGGTTGCCCGCTCCTGGAACGACAAGATGGAAAATCAACGTACATGGGTATTCAGTAAGAAACAGGCGGAAGCCATTTCCAAGCTGACGACGGCTGATGTCAATGCTGCACTGCGTAAATACATCAAACCTGATGAAATTACTTTTGTGTTGGCCGGAGACCAGAAGAAAGCGGCACAGAAAAAACAAGACTAATTTCAGAGGTCGTCAGGGAAATTTGACTGCCGTTTATTGAGATTTTGAGAGCTGAGCCTAAAAACTCGGCTCTTTTCTTCTTTTCCTCAAGCATTGAGAATTTAACTTTTAAGTAACTTATTGATTTTGGATGGTTGAGGTACTGCCTTTCTCTTTGATGGAAAATGAAACCGTCTTCTGAGAGATTAGAAGACGGTTTACAGTGGTTTGAGGTGCCGACCTAAAAGGTCGGCTTAAAAATCGTGTTACTTCGCCAATGTCTTGACGTAGTCGGCGATCTGACGGCCGATAACGGAAGCAGATGTCAGCTGAGCGCCGCCGACGTAGTTGTCATAGAACAAACCGCCTGCTGCGTTGCCGACTGCGAAGAGACCCGGAACCGGACGTCCTTCCGTGTCAAGAACCTGACCGTTCGTATTGATGAGCGGACCGCCGAAGGTAGCTGTCATACCGCCCTGGAACGGAACGGCATAGAAGGGAGCCCTAAGGATCGGACGCGGATTCTTGTGAGTGTTGGGAGGTGTCAGTTCGCCGAGCTTGCCGGCTTTCAGAGCGGCATTGTATTCGTCGACAACTTTCTTCAGCTCAACAGGATTCAGTCCGGCTTCCTTAGCTAAACCTTCGATCGTATCGGCCTTATAGACAGGCGCCTTATGAGAAGAATAAGAGAACCAGTCATTCTTCAGCATCGGAAGATTGTGCGTATCTTCATCAACAATCATGTAGCCCCAGTTGTCACGAGTCAATGCGGCTGTGTCACGAGACATCTGGACATAGGTCTTGCCTTCATCGGTGTAGCGCTTTGTTTCCTTAGAAACGGCAATACCGGTGTTAACGATGTTTAGCGGGTTAGCGCCTGTAGGTCCGTGGATCGGTCCGCAGTGGTATTGGTCAACGTTAACAACTTTCGGGAAATATGGGCCGGTTAAAAGAATGCTTTCTCCGGTAACAGAGTGGGAACCGCGAACCGGCATGTTGGCGGCAGGAACGCCTGCCATCATTGTCAGCATCATCTTGTTGGCGGAGAAACCGCCGGTAGCCATGACGACGCCGTATTTGCCGAAGTATTCTTCGAACCCCTCTTTGCTCTTAACTTTAACTCCGATAACTTTACCGTTTTGAGGGTTGTCGAGCAGTTCGACCGCTTTGGCGTTGTAGACGATAGGAACATTAAGTTCTTTGGCTTTAGCCAGTAAATAGAGCATCAGCTGTGTACCGCCGGGCTTCTTTTCTCCGATGGTGAGGTGAGCACGATGGAGCATCGGCCAAACAAGCTTCATGCCGACGGCATATTTAACGCCGACGTAGTCATGCAGCCAGTTCAGTGTCTCGTCTGCTTTTTCAGCAACAAGGCGTGTGAGTTTGGGATCCCCTCGGCCTTGAGAAACCTTCATCATGTCTTCGTAGAATTTATCTACGGTGTCGCCGGTTTCAAGCTTCTTTTCCTGCTGCATCTTGGTGTTGACGCCAAGCATGAAGCCTGCAGAGTAAATGGTGTTACCCGAAGCAGAACTCATCTTTTCGAGAATAACCGGTTTCAAGCCGTCCTGAGCTGCGCGGATGGCGGTGACGATACCACCGATACCTAAACCGCAGATGACTAGGTCATATTCCTTCTTCGGAAGGGCAGCCTGTTTTTCTGCAGCAGAAGCGCTCATAGCAGTAGCACCCATTGTGCCGGCTAAGGAGGCGAGGATGCTGCCTTTGAGGATAGAACGACGAGATGTTTGCATAAAATTATTTCTCCTTGGAAATGAAGCGAAGATTCGTTTCAGTGCCAAGGTTAAATATCCGATAAACAGAAAGCGTCGGCTAATTGTCTCTTGACAATTTCTAAATTTCGGAAGCCTTGTTGCAGAGAGAAGGGAGGTTTGGGAGAAAAAGCGATTTCTTTTCAGTTTTCTTTAATCCATCTTGCTGCGTTTTTGCCGGCGATGCGTCCAAATGTAAACGCATCAGTAAGGCCGTTTCCGCCAAGTCTGTTTTCACCGTGAACACTGCCGGTAATTTGTCCTGCGGCATACAGGCCGGAGATAGGAATTCCGAATTTATTTAGACATTCTGCCTGCTCGTTGATAGAGATTCCACCTAAGGTGTAATGAATCCACGGATACATGCGAACCGCCCAAAAAGGCGCAACGCTCGGACGATGTCTCGGATCGACTTGTTCAAAAGAAGCCTTGACCTTCTCGAAAGGAACGTTAATGTCTTTGCATAACGTTTCTAACGTATCGTTCTTCCAAACCTGACCGGCGAAGTAAGCTCGATAGAGATTTTTCTGCTGGCTTTTGTCCAGCCTTTTAACGCTCCTGATATCAACGATTGTCCAACAGCGTTTTGCACCTTGCTTGATCAAAGCTTCGGAGATGGTTTTGCGTGTTGCGGCTTCATCGACAAAGCGTTCACCATCCTCATTAATAAAGACAGTTCCGGGTGCCATTGCATACAGTCTGGCCGAGTATTTACTGAGAATGGAGCCCTCAGGGATACATTCAACTGCATCCATGTTTTCTACCTGAACGCCGGCTTCAATTGCCCTCTGGAGAACTTCTCCTGTTCCGCGTGAATCGGAATACTTGAAATTTAGATTCGGAACGTATCGACGAATAAGCTCAGGATTGTTTGCAAAACCTCCGGCACATAGGATTAAAGCTCGTGAGGTAATCACTGAACTTACTCCCTTTGAAGAGATGGTGACGCGAAATCCCCTTTGATTTGGGAGGACTTCAAAAGATTCCAGTCGAGTGGAAGTTCGAATGGAGACTCCGTTTTTAAGACAAGCTGCTGCTAAATTCTGAACATAGGAAGAACCGAGCGCAGTGACAGGCTTATGACTACGGCGATAACCGGAGCCGTAAATTTGATAAATTTCATCTCCAAAAGTGACGCCGTTTTTTCTCAGCCAATTTAAAGTGTTAGCAGCTTCCTTTGCCAACTTCGTCTGGACTTTTGGATTGCCTCGGCCGTTAGCGGACTGTGTAATTTGCTGCAGATAAAATTCTTCGCTGTCTTTGATGCCTTTACGATTTTGGAACTCCGTGTTGGGGGCGTTGAAAAATCCGCCTGAGTAAAGTGTATCTCCGCCTATAAAAGATTCTTTTTCGATTAAGACAACGGAATCCGAATAGGCTGAAGCCTCTAACGCCGCCGCCAATCCGGCACCGCCTGCGCCGACGACCAGAATTCCGCAGTGAAAATTCTGAGCAATGGCTCTCGGGACTACTCCCAGCAAAGGAAGGGCAAGGATTTCACGTCTTCTGATCATGCTTCTTCCATCTCGTGCAAGAAATCATTAAGTTCTACTGGATTCTCTATATCGAGCTTGCCGTAGACCCTGGCTCTGTGGGTTTGAACGGTACGTTCCGAAATTCCTAAGAGTTTGGCGATTTGAGGATTGCTTAAGCCTTTAGCCAGCTGATAAGAGATGTTCTTTTCAGCTGTGGTCAAGGTGTCAAAGAGTCTCTTGAGGTTTAGGGCATGAGCTTTTTGACGGCGCTCCATGCGGTTCTTTTCAACTGCCTTAGTGACGAGAGACTGGAGTTTTTCCGGTTCAGGCGGTTTAACCAAAAAATTAAAAGCGCCGGCTTCAACGCAGCTCATCGCCATTTCGATATCACCATGGGCTGATAAAAAGATAATCGGAAGATCAGAGCCGCGTCGATTTAATTCCTGCTGAAGTTCTATACCCGTCATTCCGCCCATGCGAACGTCAAGAATGATACAGCCGGGGGCCTCTGCATCATCATCCCTTAAAAAGTCTTCGGCGCTTGAGAAAGATCGAGTTCTAAATCCTGCCAACTGAAGAAAAAACGATTGGGATTCACAAACTGAGGCGTCATCATCAACGATTCGAACGACAGGACTGAGCATTTGATTAGACATTTCTTATTCTTCCTTTTTCTTTACGAACAAGTCCACAGCGATTCCGTTTGGTTCGATCCGTCGGAACGTCAGATGACCGCCGTTATTTTCGATAATACTTAGTACGATGGAAAGGCCGACACCGAGGCCGTCTTTTTTACTTGTTGAAGTCGGCCGTCCCAATGCGGAAAAAATTTCTTCCGAAATCTTGGGACCATTATCCGTTATCGTTATTTTCCACATGTGCTTTTGAGCAGTCACAGAAACAGAGGTTTGAGGATTCAGGCTGTTTTTTGCAGCTCTTAGTGCATTTTTTAGAACATTCAGAACAGCAAGTTCGATTTCAAAAGAGTCGCCGACGGCAATTGCTTCTTGCGGTAAGTTTGCCGTGGTTTGGACGCCTTCTATTTCCTCTTTGTTAATACTGTTGATCGCGCGTCGAATGACTTCCACTAAATTAAAAACTTCCGATCGATTGGCCTTGTGTTTAGCATATGAACGAACGTGTTCCACAATGTCACTCGTTCTTTTAGCCTGGCTGTTCATCTGTTTTAAGGCGTATTCCACTCTGTCGTCTTTTACCTCAAGCTGCTGCAGAAGCAGGGAAAGCGCGCTGGCGTAGTAAATCAGGTTTGTGATCGGTTGTTTGACTTCGTGAGCAAAAATCGAGCTCATTTGGGAGATCACGCGGCTTTTTTCGAGAAGGTCTAGTTTTTGGCGGTTTTCCCGAGCCTTTCGTTCTGTCGCTCGCTGGACGGCTAAAGCAAACTTTAACTCTTCCGTACGGCGATTTACGAGCCAATTGACTCGAACTACATGGACCAATATCGCGCAAAGAAGCAATGCAGCTAAGAGAAGTTCTTTCTGATGAGAAAGGATGAAGTCCTTAACAGTTGTTTCTCGCAAATGCTCATAAGGGCCGAGTTTTAGCGATTTCATTAGATCGTAGACCTTCAAGAAGCCACTGGCCGGAACCCATTCGAAGTCAAATTCACCCTTCGGCATTGAAAGCAGAGAAAGGGATACCGCTTTTACCTCATCGATGGGAGCTGTATCAAGAGCATAAAAAACCGTATCAGGGTAGCGTTCCGTGGAACGAATACATGCTTCCGTATTATTCTTAGCCTCTAAAACTCTAAACTCACCGGGCTGGATTTGTCCGGTTGTAAGAAGCTTTTCGTATTGACAGGTTCCCAGAATTCCTACATCGGCAGCTCCGACCTTAACATATGTCGCCACGTCTGGATATTGATAATGAGAGAAGAGCGTTTTAGAGAAAAAAGTATCCGGGTCAAAGCCTCTTGTCGCGATCTCTCCCATTCCAACAAGCATGCCGTCAAAGTCATGAGGCTCGGTAGCTGAAAGCACTCGGCCCTTCAGATCAGTAATTTTTTGAAGATCTTTACGATCATTTCGAACAATAAATACCGAGGAGACAGCTTCTTTGGGGCTATAGGCATGATTGCGGCTGACTGTTGCGATCTGCTGGGCACCTAGTTTAGAAATCAGCGTGACAAAGTTGCCGGCAGAAGAGACGAGGAAGTCGGGGCGTTCCTTAACAACGTTGGCAAGGAGATTGTTTTGCTGCAGCTCTACCACAGTGATTTTGTAGTCTTTTAGTGTTTTTTGAATGTGCTCAATCGTCGGGACGAAAGTCTCGAGATAAAAATCTTGGTCGAATGTATCGATTAAGCCGATACGAATCTCACGTTCTGCCGCAGAAATGAGGAACGGGAGGAAGAGTAAGCATAGAAAGACCCATTTGCGCATAAGGAGAAGTTTGGCACAAATGGAATAAATCCTCCTGAGGACTTTTACCAACATAAAAGAAATCAGATTAATTTATACAAAAATGTGACAAAAAGTGTTTTATTCGTACACTAATAAAAATAGACATTTTTGGATTTTGTTTTAACGATAAGAAGAGGATTGAAAGAAAAGACAATCTTTAAAATAAAATATCCCCCAGTTTAATTTTTCTTTTGAGTTGTGAATTAATTTGATCTTTAGTTATAAATAAAAAAAATAAATTTATAAGGGGGTTAAGTATTTAATACATTGTTTAGACAAGATTAAATTCGGCTTATAAAAGCAAGATCCAAAAAAATACAAAAATCTTTTCGGAAGCTCTGTAAAATGCTTGATTCTTCCCAATGGCCTTTAGAGACTTAATTTTC
>ERZ860445.1316-NODE-1316-length-14340-cov-2.414421_pt1 | contig 14340 bp, 10 predicted proteins | sample MGYA00509977_ERZ860445 | MGnify/ENA primary metagenome ERZ860445 (study PRJEB30046, sample SAMN00715233) | human gut metagenome | study: EMG produced TPA metagenomics assembly of the A metagenome-wide association study of gut microbiota in type 2... | reverse complement strand
AGATAATGATAATGAGACAATCGTTTATCAATTTAATACGACCAATAGCCCGCTCCTTTCCGATAACATATACGATATAGAGATAAACGATAAGACCGGTGAGGTTTTTATCGGTACCGATAAAGGACTAAATTCCTATCAAGGAGAAGCTTCGGAAGGTAAATCTGATTACTCGGAGATCTATGCATATCCTAATCCGGTACGTCCCGAACATATGGATAAAGTAACGATTGTAGGATTAATGGATAATTCGAATGTAAAAATCACGGATTTAAACGGAAATATTATTTATCAAACTAAATCCTTGGGGGGGCAAGCTATCTGGAATTGCCGGAACGCAAGCGGATCACGTGTAGCGACAGGCGTATATCTTGTACTAGCTTCCACAGAGGAAGCCTCAGAGAGCGTTGTAACAAAAATCATTGTAGTCAAATAGAACAATGAATCAATCAGAGAAAGTTTTACTCAACTCCAGATTAATAAATCAAGTAAAAGAAGCGAATAATTTTGATTTTATTCGCTTCTTTCTTGCGTATTCTGTCATGTTCAACCATTTCAGCACACTGACAGAGACAGATCCTTTTTGGTTTGTTAGCGGAGGATTTCGAGTGAAAGGTTTCTTTATTATTAGTGGATTTCTTGTTATGTTTAGCTTCTTACGTACGCCTAATACCCGGATTTTTTTCCGTAAACGTATTCAACGTATTATGCCCGCCTACAGCTTGACTATTTTATTATGTGCCTTAATCGGATTATTCCTTACTTCCTTATCCTGCAGGGAATACCTCACCTCTTCTAGCTTATACACCTATCTTATCTGTAATTTACTTACATTTAACTTTTTATCGCCGGATTTACCCGGCGTATTCGATACCAATCCTTTACAAGCGATGAATGGGTCTTTATGGACTATCAAGGTTGAATTCATGCTATATATCACCATACCCATTATCTATTGGTTACTGAAAAGATATAACAAATTAGTATGCCTACTTCTTATTTATATCTTATCTTTCATCTACTCGACAACGTGTAATTATTTAGATGATATGACACACAACCCTATTTATGAATTCATGAAAAGACAATTCCCCGGACAAATGATGTACTTTTGTTCTGGTATTATCATACTTGCCTATTTCCCTATTTTTCGAAAATATATGAGATATTTGTTCCCTGTCAGCCTATTTCTTTTATTGGGTAGAGAGTATCTGTTGCTGAGTATTTTCGAGCCTATCGCTCTAGCCTCTATCATTATCACGGTAGCTTATGGATTCAAGTGGTTACATGTATTCAATCGGATGGGAAATTTCTCGTATGGTATCTTCTTGATTCATTTCCCGATCATCCAGATATTCATTCATTACGGACTTGATCGGTATAGCTTTATATTGACATTGGCTCTTACCACTATCCTTAGCACCGGATTGGGTATGTTATCCTGGAAATACATAGAGAAACCCTGTTTATATCATCCTAAAAAGAAAGCCTAGAAGAACGCAATGACCGGATGATCTGATCTGTTATCTTCTCCGCTCCTTTCGCAGCGATTAATGCCAAGAACCAAATTCCACCATCCGTAAAAGAGGGAAACAACTACGACTGCAGAATTTATTTGCAATCGTAGTTGTTTCCCGAAGACAAACCAATATAGTAAAGATACAATATCAATGCTTTATACCCTCAAACATCTCCGAGCGATCTTCTTTCGCTTGGGTGGATTTGGCCTTGAAACTATTAAATGTCCAACTCAACGTCAACGTGATTTGTGGATATTTGGGTTTGATACGTGTCAGGGAACGTAAATCTGCCGTTTGGATATCGCTGATATATTTGGCAGAACGGAAAATATCCCGGAAAGCTAAGGTAGCGGTTAGTTTTCGGTTACATAGTTGCTGGCGAACGGCTACGTTCGCATACCAATAAGCGTCCGTACGGCCCTGCGTCGTTACGGAAGGGCCTACAAAACTACCATCCAATTGGATACGGGTGTATTTTCCCAGATTAAACAGGTTATTCCATAGGATATCGTAATTGGTGCTTGAGGTCGTATTTCCACCGGCGGCCTGTTCGTTCTTCACCTTATAGTGATAAACGTTTCCGTTGACCGTGGTATTCCACCAGCGCACCGGATGCAGGCTGACGCTTAGCTCGATACCTGTCGAGTAATCATGTCCTACGTTCGCCATCGAATCCAAGGTTACACCAGCTGAATAGGGAACACGCAACCGCTCGATCTTATCCTTCCGATACCGATGAAAGGCGGTGGCGGATACCGTGTTTTCCCCGAAACTCTTCCGGTAGTTCAATTCAAAGGAGTTGATGTACTCCGGACGTATATCCGGATTACCGATCTCGGCCGTATAAAAGTCGCGATACGTGATATAAGGCTCCATATAGAAAAGCTGCGGACGTGTGGTACGACGGGAATAGGAAGCCAACAAACGATGTTCATTCGGGAACGTATAGCCCAAATGCACCGATGGGAAAAACTCAAAACGATTCTTCGTACGATCCGCTCCCTCCACGGAACTTCGCAAGACCGTATGCGTATGCTCTCCCCGAACGCCGGCTTGCGCCTCTAAATTCTTCCACGTATGGGAAAGAATCGTATAGATAGAATTCACCCCTTCTTGAAAATAAAACGTGTTGTAGATATCGTCACGCCAAAAGAACGTTTGTCCCTTGGGGTCCCACCATTCCATATTGTAATCGCCGTCTTCCAGATAAGAATAATATTGGTAACCCGCCTCTAGCTTACCTCCTTTCCCGAAAGGCAAGGCGTAATCCAGATTGATACGCATCGTTTCCCGGTGCTCGGCCTCATAAGCACGGTGCCCCTGTTGGCGTTGCCCTTCCAAGGACATCAAGTCGTTAAAGAAATATTCCAAGGCATGGCCGCCATATTTGTAATAAGCACTACCGGAAAGCTCGTGTCCCTTATCGTTGAACTTATGCTGTACCGCCAGACTTCCCAAACCTATATTCTCATCATTATCATAATCATCTATGCTTCGATAATCTTCCGTCACCGGAGAGCCGCCCGCTACCGAACGGGTTTCCTTATAGTTCATTTCTCCTTTACGCTTATTCCCGCCATAGCCGCCCTCCAGATCCAACGCGATGGTTGTCTTGGGAAGATTCAGGCTCCAACCGCCTTTCATCGTATAATGATAGCTGTTTCCCGTACGAGGCCCGACGGAATGCGAGGTAGTGGTCTGATCGCCCACCACCGTCATCTTCTCTTGGTCGAAATCACTCTTGCGCAACCGGTCTGTCCACTGTCCGCCGATGTACCAACGGGAACGCTGATGTTGCTGTGCCAACAAGAAATCGACATGGCGGGAAAGCCACGTACTTCCCGAGAGATTCACCATCCCGCTCAATCCCCGCTGGGAATGCTTCTTCGTGATAATATTAATGATACCCACGTCGCCTTCCGTATCATGCTTGGCGGAGGGCGTCGTGATAATCTCTATATTCTCTATATGCCCGGCCGGGACTTGCTCCAAAGCCTGTGTACCCGAGAAGACACTCGGCTTACCATCTATGTAAACCAAAAAGCCGCTGCTTCCACGAAAAGTAACATCGCCTTCCGCGTCTACCCGTATGGAAGGCGTATTCTCTAATATATCCACGGCGGAACCGCCTCCTCCCATCATATTGGAAGAGGCCTCGACCACTTTCTTATCCAACTTATAAACCAATTGACGTTTCTCGGCCACTACCTCCACTTCGGCGATACCTACCTCCAAAGGACTCATCATCAACTTACCTAAATCCACCGGAGACGAGGCATCCAAGATGATATCATTCTTTGTAAACACATCATATCCCATCAGACGGACCATGACCACATAATTACCCGGAGCCACCTTAGTAAACGAGAAACGTCCTTGATCGTCCGGAAAAGTCTGTTGCAAAGGTTTTTCACTTCCCATCGTAAACAGAAAGATATCCGCATAATTAATCACTTGATTCGTAGAGGCATCTATTAACTGCCCCTTAATACGGGCATCCGGAGAAGAAGCCCACGAGAGCGCACAAATCACCCATAATAAGGCCAACATTAGTCCTATCTTTTTCATGATATTGAGAATTACAATTAGATTTCTACGCAAAAGTAACTAAATTCAGAATGTTACGGTAATTAATAGCGATCATTCTTGATATATTCTTTCCCGGGATCGTCCGAGTTCGAGTAGCGAAGCAGATGGTTTCTTCCTAGGGAAACAAAAGTTTCTATATGGGAAAACAGAAGTTTCTTCATTACAAAACTTTAGTTTTCTTCTATGAAAACAAATGTTTTCCATGTGTAAAACTTTTGTTTTATACCATAAAAAACCACAAATACTTATATATTAATATTTTATCTATATAAAGAAAGGAAGAAAAACGGACTGATTATATACGTAGAGTGTAGAAAATTCCTTTGACGGCATGGCAAAGACACTTACTAAAAGCGGGAAATGATGGTAGATAAAGACTTACTATTGTAGATGTTTTCCTATCTACAACAATAGGATAAATATTTTAAATTCAAATGATTATAAGGATAGTTGTAGATATTGTACATAATTTTGATTATTTACATATAATAGACCGGGCTTAGCTTTTATATCACTCAAGTCCGGCCTATCGGTTGAGACCTATCCCGCATTTGTTTGGATCAGAGTCCCAGCTTCTCAGAGATCTCCAACATCTTCTTGATCGGTTTGATGGCCTTCTTCTGTACCTCCTCGTCCACGAATATCTCCGGCATCTCGAACTTCAAGCAATTATATAGCTTCTCCATCGTGTTCAAGCGCATGAAATTACATTCGTTGCAAGCGCAAGTACTGTCGTTCGGAGGAGCCGGAATGAATTCCTTATCCGGACTCTGCTTGCGCATCTCGTGAATAACGCCACTTTCCGTCGCTACAATGAATTGTTTCGCGTCGGACTTAATGGTATGCTTCAGCAAAGCCGCGGTCGATCCTACGAAGTCTGAGACCTGTATAACCGGCTGCTTGCATTCCGGATGGGTGATCACTTCCGCGTTCGGGTACTGTTTCTTCAAAGATAAGATCTTCTCCAATGAGAATTGCTCATGCACGTGGCAAGCGCCATCCCAAAGCAACATATTGCGTCCCGTGATGCTATTGATATAATTACCTAAGTTACGATCCGGACCGAAAATCATCGGTGTACCTTCCGGGAAGCTCTCCACGATCTGGCGGGCGTTCGTGGAAGTAACCACCACATCCGTGACCGCTTTCACGGCGGCGGTCGTATTCACGTAAGAGATTACCGTATGACCGGGATGTTGCTTGACGAACTCGGCGAACTCCGGAGCCGGACAACTATCCGCCAAGGAGCAACCGGCATTCAAGTCCGGTACCAGCACTTTCTTATCCGGACAGAGGATCTTCGCCGTCTCTCCCATAAAGTGAACCCCACAAAGCACGATGATATCCGCCTTCGTCTTAGCCGCCCATTGTGCCAAGGCCAGACTGTCTCCCACATAGTCCGCTATATCTTGTATATCGCCTGTTTGATAGTAATGCGCCAAAATAATCGCATTCTTCTCTTTACGTAACTTGTCGATCGCTTCCTTAAGGTCTAAATCCTTAGGAACGGGCGCATCCATGTACCCGATTGATTGGTTTGTCAACATAGCCTTATATATTAATGATTCCTGTTTCTACTGCTCCCAATAGGCTTTTCACTATATATAAACAATATTATCCACAGAAAGTATTACTGATAATCTTCATCTTATCTAGTTTATCAACCTATTGTTCACAAAGCACAAAGGTATAAACTTTCTTCATTTATAGAAATAACAAGAAAGATTCTTATCTTTGCCACCGATGGATGAGTTGCCCTCAACCCTCAAGAGTTATCCACAATCATTATATTATATTCTTATTAATCTTTAATTTTAAAAATAAATATGATGAATATGATAGGCTGTTGAAATGGTTAATACATTTTTGTTACAATCTTTGGTTATTGACTTATTAAAGTCTGTGAACGGTTTATCAAAAGGATACCAACAGCATGGATGTCTATCTATAGATTGTAGTTCTTATAGTTATAGACTTTATGAATATTTAGCTGTTTATTGTTGATAACCTTGATTGTGAAAAAATAGATCCTCCAGCAAGGCTGTCAATAGGTGTATAAGGGCTGTTGATAGCGCGTAATAAATAAGTGGCTTATTCATTTGCTAATTTGAGAAAGGGGGGTGTATGGACAAGTATTTGAATAAAGCAAGAAATATTTTTCATTTTATGTCCACTACTTATTAATAGCTTTTCAACGGCATATCCACGGATATTCGCTACTTTCGCGGTCAAAGATATTTGTTATGCGAAAATTAAAAGTAACCGAATTGAACCGCCTGACTCCCGAGGCTTTTAAGGAAAGTAAGAAGATACCTTTAATCGTTGTTTTAGACCATATTAGAAGTCTTAATAACGTGGGTTCCGTGTTTCGTACCTCCGATGCTTTCCGGGTAGAGGCTATTTATCTTTGTGGTATTACGGCTTGCCCTCCGAACGCGGAGATCCATAAGACCGCCTTAGGAGCGGAAGAAACCGGAGATTGGGAATATTTCAAGGATACCCCGGAGGCTGTTGATAAACTGCGCCAAGAGGGGTATACGGTATGTGCCGTAGAGCAAGCGGAAGGTAGTGTCATGTTAGATAACTTGCAGTTAGACAAGACAAAGAAATACGCTATCGTCATGGGTAACGAAGTAAAAGGCGTTCAACAAAATGTGGTTGATAACTGTGATATATGTATTGAAATACCTCAATACGGTACAAAGCATTCCTTGAACGTATCGGTTACTACCGGTATCGTGATCTGGGATTTCTTCAAGCAACTATCAGATTAAACCATTCTCAACCAATACGACGACCCGTTCGGTCATGGCATCTTTACCTTTCGGGTCGTATTCCGATTTCAGACTGGCTCCGAACATGCCTGCGAAGAAATTCCAAAAGCCCGCACGGAAACTTCCCAGATAGGCTTTCAGTAAATTGTAACTGGATTGATTACATTCCCTATCGATCAGTTTGATAAGTAGCTTGCCTTGCGAGAAGGATAATTTTTTTAGTTCCGGTTTATATTGGGCGAACAACTCTTTCTCCATCCGTTTCAAGTGGGCTTGGCGGGCCTTGTCATTCGGTAAGGTTTCCATGTATTCGTAGGTCTCTATCAACGTATCATACACCATCTTGGCATAGGGCAAAGTACGCTTTACGTCTCGTACCAACTTATTGTACTTGGCTTGTTCACGCTTATTCTTAAACTTAACTTGAGGATATATAAAAACTTCCCGAAGGTTGACGACAGCCATTGTATCACCTTCATACAGTTGAGCTTTCTGATAACCTTCCGGAACAATATTTGTCTTTACCGCCTGCGCCATCCCTTTAAAGCTACAGAGAACAAGTAGAGCCAAAACACAATATATCCCTTTTCGTATCATATACCGCGAAAATATAAATACTGCGTGACTCTCAGCATCATTTATCTGTTAATAACTTGCTAAATGAATATAAAACATTACATTTGCGCAATTGACAACAACTTAAGAATATATTAACTATGAAGAAAGAAGAAATTACCGCCCTATTCGGAAAATTCGAATCCATTTCATGTGAGGTAGAAGGCATAGAATGCTGGAGTGCCAGAGAGTTGCAATCCCTATTAGGATATGCCAAATGGGATAACTTTATCAATAATGTAGTGGTGAAAGCCAAAGAAGCGTGCCGGAATGCGGGAGAAGATGTACAAAACCATTTTCCCGACGTCGGGAAAATGGTTTCAATAGGTTATGGTGTTGAAAAACAAATAGATGACATCTTATTAACACGCTACGCATGCTATTTAATCGCACAAAATGGTGATAGCCGTAAACCACAAGTCGCTTTCGCACAGACTTATTTTGCGGTACAAACCCGTAAGGCCGAGGTGATTGAACAACGTCTATTGGATTGTGAACGCTTAAAGGCCAGGGAAAAATTGAGTCAGACTGAAAAACAATTATCTGGAATCTTATACGAAAGAGGTATTGATAATAAAGGATTCGCGATTATTCGTTCTAAGGGAGATCAAGCTTTATTCAATTTAAGTACACAGATGTTGAAAAAGAGAATGAACGTCCCCACGAATAGACCTATCGCTGATTTTTTACCGACTATAAGTATAAAAGCTAAAGACCTAGCGACTGAAATGACAAATGTAAATGTGCAAGCGAAGGATCTATATGGACAATCTCCTATTGAAAAAGAACATATTGATAACAATACTGCTGTACGTGATATGTTATTGCAAAGGGGGATTAAGCCTGAACAACTTTCTCCTAATGAGGATATTAAAAAGGTACAGCGTAGGATAAATAAGGATAATAAGAAAAACTTGAAGAATAAATAGAAACCATACAAAATCTTAACTATGAAATATCTATTGCTATCCCTGTTTGCGGGGGTATTTTCATTGTATGTACATGGTGTTGATAACTTACGTTTACCGGATGTTCGTAGCGTGGGAATGGGAGGGAATGTGGCGACGCAATCTATTTTATTCAATCCGGCCCTTATTGTCGATAAAGATAAAAAATCCATTCATTTAGAATACTTTACTCGGTACATGTTGAAAGAACTGGGTACGATGTCCGGTAGTTTTTATTATCCGAATCAACTATTATCCGTAGGTGTTGATATCTCTGTTTTCGGGTTTGATAAATACAGGGAGATGATGGTTCGTGTGCTGGGAGGAAAACGCTTGGGGGATCAATGGGCGTTAGGGCTTGGAGTTCACTATAGTTTCTTGCAAACTGATCTATTAGAAAATACAAGATCCAGACTGTCAACAGATCTTGGAATCACTTTCTCTCCTATTGATAAGTTGTTAATAGGAATGTTAATAATGAATTTACCATCTGTTTCTATAGGAGATAAAGATATTGAAATAGAAGATTTTAATTATTACTTAATTCAAATAAGTTTTCAATGGGAGATTATAAACAGTCTGTTAATTACAGGAAGTGCAGGAACGGAAAATGAAAACCTAGTTGTTGGAAACTTAGGTCTTGAATACACCGCTTTCGATTCTTTTTTTATTCGTGCCGGAATACAGACCGCTCCTCTCCTGCCCTCTTTAGGAATTGGTTATAACTTTTCTTGCTTTACGATAGATGTAGCCTCTATTTACCATCCGATTTTAGGGATGAGTACCGGTCTTGGTTTATCATTCTCTTTTTAAATGATACTTAGCTATGAAACGATTGTTTATAATCTTGTCGATAATCCTGTTGATAAATAGTTATTACGCTAATTCTCAAATAGAATATTCTGTTGATAAGTGGATGGAGTATGTAGAGGAACTAGCCTTGGAAACCGAGGATACGGAGCGTATCGAAAGTTTGTATGCCGATTTATCTTATTTAACTGAGCATCCTTTTGATTTGAATGCCGTGACGGAAGAACAACTGAAGCGATTACCTTTTCTATCCGATCGCCAAATTGAGCAGCTCCTCTCCTATCGGAAACGATACGGAAATATGGTTAGCATCTATGAGTTGAAGAATATAGAGGATATCGATTTTCAGACGATATCTCTTCTCCTTCCATTTGTTTATATAGGTGATAATCTTGTTGAAAAACGGTTACTTACGGTTAAGAACCTGTTGAAATATGGTCATAATGAATTACAAATCAGGTATGATCAATGTTTTCAACAGAAAAAGGGATATGGTGAACAAACGGACAGCATACTTTTGTTATATCCGAATCGTAAATATAGAGGAGAACCCTTCTATCACTCCTTACGTTATTCCTATACTTTCGAGGATCGTTTACAAGCAGGCTTCGTAGCCGAGAAAGATGCGGGCGAACCTTTTTGGAACGCATATCATAAAGGATATGACTTTTATTCCGTACATCTATTCCTAAAAGATATCAACTGGTTAAAAAGCTTGGCTATAGGGGATTACAAGATGTCTTTCGGACAAGGTCTGGTGATTAGCAATGACTTTTCTCCTAGTCGTACGGCAGTAGTCGCTCAAGCAGAGCGAAGGACAAACGGCTTCCGTAGGCACTTTTCTACCAATGAACAGGATTTCTTTCGAGGGGTGGCCGGTACGATCACGATTAAAAACTTGGATATAAGTGTTTTCTATTCGTACCGAAAAATGGATGCGGCCGTAGATAGCTTGACATTCACCTCATTAAAAACAGATGGACTTCATCGTTTGCAACGGGATTGGGAAAAGAGGAAAACGATAACGATGCAGGTATATGGAGGAAATATCCGCTATGCTAAGCCTCATTTTCATGTAGGTTTAACGGCTCTCTCCTATTCATTCGGTAAGTTTAAGATGGATCCTGATCCAAAACCTTATAATCTATTCTATTTCAAAGGTTCCAACAATTTCAACATGGGTGTTGACTATATGTTGAAAACGAACCGTATCAAGTTTTATGGCGAGATTGCCCTTTCGAAAAACGGAGCTGTTTCGACCTTGAATGCCTTGCAATTAACGCCTGCCTCCTACATATCTTTCTTGGTATTATACCGCTATTACGATCGCCGTTATCAAGCTTTGTTTGGGAACGCTTTCTCGCAAGGCTCTACGGTTCAGAACGAGCAAGGGGTTTATATGGGATTTCAGTTGACTCCGATCGCCCGCTGGAAATTATCCGTTTATGCGGACTTATTCCGTTTCCCTTGGTTGAAATACGGGATAGACGCTCCTTCCGGAGGACAGGAATATATGGCTCAGATAGATTATACCCCTAGTAGAAACTATTCAGCTTATCTTCGTTATAAATATCGACAAAAAGAAAAGAATGGAACTTTTGAAAATGATAATTTATTGAAAATCAATACTTGTAAACAACATCGTATTCGTTTTCAACAGGTTTATAACTTTTCTTCTCCTTTTATTTTTAAGACTTCCTTAGATGGTATTCTATTCGATGATCCTATAAAGAAACTTAATAAAGGAATTATGATCTCCCAAAGTATAGGCTGGAAGCCCACTACCCTACCTCTTCAAATAGATGGTTATCTAGCGTGGTTTTATACGGATGATTACAATAGCCGGGTCAGTTCGTATGAGAAGAATATATTATATGCCTTTAATATGCCCTTTTTTTATGGGGATGGGATGCGGTTTGCCCTTACCTTTCGTCTGGATATTTGGAAACGTTTATCCTTGTCTGCGAAACTGGCTCACACCCATTATTGGGACAGGGATTTGATAGGCACTGATACGGAGGAGATAAGCGGTTCTGATAAAACAGATCTTTATGCTTTGCTTCGCTGGAAATTTTAGAGTAGATTTGCGTGGGTAAAAACAAACAGCGCTATGTCTACAATTCTTTTTGATAAAATAGTATTTGGCCCGATACATAGTCGGCGTCTAGGTGTCTCTTTAGGGATGAATTTACTTCCTACAGACGGGAAATTATGCTCTTTTAATTGCATTTATTGCGAATGTGGATTGAATGAGAATCATAGGACCCATAGTAAACTGCCTACTCGTACGGAAGTGAGGGAAGCCTTAGAGCAAAAACTAAGTTCCATGAAAGCGGAAGGGATCGTTCCGGATGTAATTACATTCGCCGGAAACGGAGAGCCTACGATACACCCGGAATTCGGTAGAATCATTGATGATACGGTCGCTATCCGGGATCGATTTTTCCCTGATGCTAAAATCGCCGTGCTTTCTAATTCTACGATGCTCCAGAAAGAGGAGGTCTTTCAAGCCTTGAATAAAATAGAGGATAACATATTGAAACTGGATTCTGTATTAGACAGTCGGATTCGGCAGATAGACGTACCTAATTCTCCGGCGTTTAATTTCGAGTCTTTATTAAAGCAATTATGTCGTTTTAACGGAAACTTGATTATACAGACCATGTTCTTGAAGGGGGAAGTAAATGGGAAATCGGTTAATAATATGACAGAAGAGGAGATAGCGGGCTGGATCTCCGCCTTAAAACAAATCCGTCCGAAACAAGTCATGATTTATACGATAGATAGGGAGACCCCGGTTAAAGCTTTGAAAAAAGCTACTAAAGAAGAATTAGATGCGATTGCGGAACGGGCCCGGAAGGAGGGTTTTGACGTGACGGTATCTTATTAAACTAACTAATTTAGAGAAACACAATAAGTAGTATGAGAACATTCAGTAAAAAGAAAAAATTGCCTCGACTCTTGACGCTTTGTGGAGCGGTAGCGGTCTCAGCATTGCTAGGAGGATGTGGGCAGAGCGGTGTTCCGGCGGAATCTTTCGATCGGTCGGATTATTATACCAGAGGTATCGGTTCGTATCCGGGAGATCCGGGGGAGGATTTTTCTCCTTCATTACGTCCGGATTATTCCACGTATCGTAACATAGCTCTTTTGCGTAGCGCTTACAACTCATCCAGTTATGATTACAATCTAACGGCCCAACTGGTGACGGATGGTGTTATTAGCGATAAACAACCTCAGTATCTCGATCTCTCCACGCAAAATGGGGATATAGCTCGTCGTGAGCGTGAGTGGATGATCGATCAAGGTCCTTATTCTCGTAATGCGGTTACGGGAGAGGATGCCTATTTCTTGTTCACGCTGAATAACTGGAAAGAGAAAGCCGACAAGGTACAATTCCGCGGCAGCGTGGCTTATGACGAGAATAAGATTAAGGATGGATATGAGATTGTTTGCGAGGGATCGAATGATGGAAATACTTGGACGGAATTGGCTGCCTTAAAGGGTAAAGGTATGCCGGGTAAGGCCAGCAAGTATAAGGCCCATTCAGACCCGAACAAGAATAGCTGGGATCCGGGTACGTTGCCCACCCGTATGTTGAATGAGACTTTGACATTCGATCAACCGGGTGAATATGCTTATTATCGGATGCGATTGAAAATGGAAGGTGCCGCTTATTGGGCATTCTTCGAGATGAATTTCTATAACCAAGATAAGTTGATAGATTTGCTTCCTTCCAAATTCTTTAATAGCGCTTGGATGAGTGCCACGACAGGAGAGGAGTGGGTCTATGTGGACTTGGGTAGCCAATCCGAATTCGACAAAGTAAAATTACATTGGATCAATAAAGCGATCAAGGGTAAGATTCAAGTTTCCGACGACGCTAAACAATGGGTTGACATAGCGAATCTTCCGGGTGGAGATGCTAATCTGGATGAGATCAAGCTAAAAGGAAAAGGCCGCTACGTACGGGTATGGATGGAGCAACCGGCTAATGACGGACGCTATATCTTAAGCGAGATAGAGGTGATGGGTAAAGGTGGCTTGCTTGCCCAACCGGCTGCTGCTCCGGCTGCTACAAAAGATGAGATCCGTTTGTCGGGCGGAAACTGGAAAGTACAACGAGCTTCCGAGGTAACCGCTTCCGGTGAGGAAATATCGAAACCTTCTTTCTCTCCGGAAAATTGGATCGTGGCGACTGTGCCGGGAACGGTATTGAGTAGTTATAAGAATATCGGAGCTATCCCGAATCCGAATTACGCGGATAACCTGATGCAGATATCCGAGTCATTCTTCAACTCTAATTTCTGGTATAGGGATGAGTTTGAGGTACCCGAAGGATTCAAGCAAGATCGTTTGTTCTTGAATTTCGATGGTATCAACTGGAAAGCGAATGTATATTTGAACGGTAACAAGATCGGCCGTATCGAGGGAGCGTTTATCCGGGGTGTATTTGACGTTACAGACAGGGTCGTACCGGGTAAGAACGTTGTCGCGGTGGAGATCATCAAGAATGAGCATATCGGAGCTATCAAGGAGAAATGTGAGAAGAATACGGATTTCAACGGTGGTATCTTAGGCGCTGATAACCCGACCTTCCACGCTTCGATCGGTTGGGATTGGATCTCGACGATCCGTGGTCGTAATATAGGTATTTGGGATGATGTGTACTTGACTTCTACAGGCAAGGTAACGATTCAAGACCCGTTCGTACAGGTTGTATTACCGTTGCCGGATACGACTTCCGCTACCTTGACTCCGGAAGTGATCGTGAAGAACCATGATGCTGCTCCTGTAAAGGGTGTATTGACAGGGAAGATCGGCGATATCACTTTCGAGCAACCGGTAGAATTGGCCGCAAACGAGGAGAAGACGGTTACTTTCGATCCAAATAGCTTCAGCCAATTGAAGGTTCAGAACCCACGTCTGTGGTGGCCTAAAGGGTACGGATCTCCTTATTTATACGACGCTAATTTCACCTTTAAGGTAGGCGATAAGGTATCTGACTCTGAGGATTTCAAGGTAGGTATCCGACAAATGACCTTCAACGAGAATAATAGCATCTTGAGTCTCTTTATCAACGGG